>MDTB01175981.1_pt1 | contig 30937 bp, 29 predicted proteins | sample 811161 | NCBI WGS metagenome assembly MDTB01 (sample SAMN05326650, study PRJNA326480) | marine metagenome | isolation source: seawater | place: Mediterranean Sea | collected 2009 | reverse complement strand
GGTACATAATTTTTCGATATCTTCCATCGACCTCGCCTATTGCGCCTTCGCCGGCAACGCATGGCTGGGAACGTTACCGCCGTCCAGCCATACGTTAATTTAGTCCAAAATCTCCGTGATGAGAACCGTCAACGGTGAAAACCGCTAACTTCGGGGCAGTTGTTGTCAACGATGCGGCGCATAATGATTGCATCACTGCTGGTTCCCGACGCGGTTTTAAAATACCCTTGGCGTTGGCCAATGGCAGTAAACTGCGCTGTTTGATAAAGCTTGCGGGCGGCCTGATTGTCAATATCGACCTCGAGGAAAAGCTGCCGTGCGGCATTTTCCCGGGCACTGCCGATTGCAGCCTTCAGCAACTGTGTGCCGTGGCCCTGGCGGCGCGCCGATGGCCGCACCATCAAGGTTAAGATTTCCGCTTCATCAACGATTTGCCGCAACAACACAAAGCCGACCGGCTGATCCGGCGCGGCCGGCGGATCGGCAGTGGCGATGAGCAAGCAGGTGCCGGCGCCGCTCAACGCCGATGCGAACGCGTGTTCGGACCATGGCACGGCGAAGGCTTCGGCGTGTAATGCGGCCAAAACCGGCGCATAGGCCAAGGGCTGATGGATGTGTCTGACGACGGTCATTGACCAGCGGCTTTTTTGGCGGCAGCCTGGCTGACATCCGGTGGGCGCACATACAATGGTTTTGGCGGCCATAGGGGTTGGCCGTCAGTCAACCGCCGCCAAGCCCACTGTCCCAGTTGCGCGGCATCAGGCAGGCTGTCGTTAACGATGGTCACCTGGCGGTGGCCGATATCAAACAGCAGCGGTCGTAGTTTTTCGCTGCCATTGCCGGCAATCATCAGAGGAATGTCAGATGCCGCCGGTAAATGTTCGCGTAAGCCTGTTTCGGTCGCCGTGAACGGTGATGATATTTCGCCGTTATCAGGATTCCAGCACTGTGCAAAAGGCTCCGCCCGTTTGCCGTCCAAGGCGGCAATGCACCAAGCTTGGTCGGATTTTGCGATCTTCATTTGATCAATTAAAAGATCGCCGACACGCACCCCTGTGACCGGAATGTCCAAAGCCAGCGCCAGACCGCGGGCGGCGGCCAAGCCGACCCGCAGCCCCGTGAATGAGCCCGGTCCGACCGGTGTGACGATCTGGGTAATGGCCGACATTGCGATACCTGCGTCAGCGACCACACGCGCAATTTGCGGCAAGATGTGGCTGGCGTGTCCGCGGGTGAGCGGTAAATTTTCGACGGCACTGATTTGGCCATTTCTGACAAGTGCCGACGAACAACTTTGCCCGCTACAATCGATTGAAAGAAGAAATGCCATCATTTTGTGCTGTATTGTGTATAATCAACGCCCGGTAGGCTGAGATCAGCGGTTTACGCCTATCATTGGAATCTGTCACTGCTTTTATGGATTTTCATCATGTGGCGCTTGGTTAGAAAAATACAGGTTCTCATGGGGTTGCTGACAATACTATCGGTCAGCGCATTCACGGTGCCGGCGATGGCTGCCAATGGGGCGGTCATTTTTATGTATCACCGCTTCGGTGAGAATGATTGGCCAACAACCAGCATTCGCCTCGAGCAGTTTGACGCCCATCTGCAAGAAATTGCGCGTGGTGGCTATACGGTCTTGCCGATTCCCGAGATCATTGATGCCTTGCAAAATGGCCGTGATTTGCCCGAGCGGACCATCGGCTTAAGCGTTGATGATGCTTACCGCTCGGTCTACGACAAAGCCTGGCCCTTGCTGCGGGCGGCGAAATTACCGTTCACATTGTTTGTGGCCACCGATGCCATCGACAGCGGCAGCAACAACTACATGACCTGGGCGCAAATCAGAGAGCTGAGCAAGAACGGTGTGACCATTGGCAACCAGACCAAAAGTCATCCGCATTTAGTTGAACTGAGCTTGGAACAGGTTGGCCGTGAGTTGCGGGCGTCAAACGCCCGCTTGGCCGATGAAATTGGCGCGCCGGCGGCGCTGCTGGCCTACCCGTTTGGTGAATACAGTCTGGAAATTCAAAAGATTGCAGCCGAGCTCGGTTTCACGGCGGCTTTTGGTCAACAGTCGGGGGTTATGCATCCCGGCGCACCGATGTTTGGCTTGCCGCGATTTACCATGAACGAAACCTATGGCGGTATTGATCGCTTCCGTCTTGCGGCGAATGCCTTACCCTTACCGGTAACCGACGTTTTGCCGGCAGATCCGGTTTTGCAAACAAACCCGCCGGCATTTGGCTTTACGGTTCAACCTGGCCTTGGCGGCCTGTCGCAATTGGCCTGTTTTGCGTCCGGTCAAGGCCGCACCAAGCTGCAGCATCTTGATAATCGCGTTGAGGTGCGCGTGCTTGAGCCTTTCCCCCCCGGCCGCTCGCGCATCAATTGCACCATGCCAGGGCCAGATCGCCGCTGGCGCTGGTTCGGTGCGCAATTTTACGTCCCACGCTGATGTAAAGCTTCGGTAACGGTCTTAAATGGCCGTTTGGTTGCGCAGCCGGCTGTTATCCAATGCGCTGAATTTATTCACCCGGATAATCGTCCGCAGCTCTTCTATATAGACATGACCACGCTCGGAATAAGCGTTCAGATAGCCGACCAGAAATAGGCTGTTGAGGGGCAAATTCCTTTGCCTGGCACCGGCCCGGGCAACACGGAAATCATGATATGCAGGATGGCTGTTGAGGTTCCGCATATAGCTATCGACGGAGGCAAGTAGATTGGGAAAAGCGCGCACAAAATGCCGCTTATCTTGATCACGATTCAGCGGCAACAAGCCGCGCTCGCCATCTTCGGTCCATTGTCCAAACAAAGCATTGCCTTGGCGGGCAAAGCGGGACCGGCCCCAGCCACTTTCGGCAGCCGCTTGTGACAGCGCCAGCGATACCGGAATGATGTCGATGTGCAGCAATAACTTTTTCGCCGCACCGGGGCGCACCGCCCCGCTATGTGCGTCGTCGCGGCTCAGGCCATAACGCTCCTGCAGCGCCATGATCCATATCTGATCATCGGCAGATAGCGTCTGCCGTGCCGCCAGCGATTGCAGGCGGCCGCGGATTGCTTCGATCTTCGCATTGACCAGCAAGACCAAAGGCAAAACACTTTGGATGAACAACTGCTTACGTTTATCGACCGGCATGACTTGCGCAAAATCACCTGGCAAATGGTCAACAAACACATTCGGGATCGGTCGATGCGGGTCAGCATGTACGTTAACGCCGGCATAATGATACATGATGCTGCTTTCCAAGGCAGCGGTATCGCGGACACGGATTCGGATGCCGAGGGCGGCAAGCTGAGTTGATCCAAAACTGGCAATGAGACGGCGCGTCGACGGCGTCGTGGTCGGTTTTTGTTGTGCCGTCAGCGCGGCGTTTTGAGTGCCGAGTTGTGACTGATTGCTGGGCAAAAGCAACACTGCGGCGACGCCGACGGTAGCCAGCATGGCGGTAACACAAAGGTTTGCATATGTCTGTTGTGTTGGTCCGCCGAGCAATTTCATTGATCTCATGGCCATCTGAATTTTGACGTGGTCAAAGGCGTTCGCAGGTCACTTAGTACATTGCTTCGGCGGCCCGAACCTCGCGGACTTCCGGCACGTAATAGCGCAACATATTCTCAATGCCCATTTTCAGGGTTGCTGTTGAACTGGGGCAACCGGCACAGGCACCGCGCATTGACAAGGTCACGACACCATCATCAAAGCCATGGAAAACAATATCGCCGCCATCTTGCGCCACCGCCGGTCGTACCCGCGTGTCGAGCAATTCTTTGATCTGGCCAACAACTTCGCTGTCCGCACCTTCGGCGACAGCTGCGTGACCGTCGTCGGCGGCACCGGCGGCCATCACCGGTGCACCGGTGGTGAAATGTTCCATCACCACGCCGAGGATAGACGGCTTGAGGACATGCCATTCTTTATCGGCGGCCTTCGTGACAGTGATGAAGTCATGCCCGAAAAACACCCCGGTCACACCTTCAATGCCGAACAAACGGGTTGCGAGCGGCGATCCGCTGACATCTTCCGCTGCCCGAAATTCCGCTGTACCTGTCGCCATGACCTCGCGGCCAGGAAGGAATTTGAGGGTTGCCGGGTTTGGCGTTTCCTCGGTTTGAATAAACATCAGCTTTTCCTCCATCAGCAGCGTGATCGCTGCCACTCCCTTTTCATCGTCGCTGCCGTGGCCGCGCAGAAACTTACCTTATGTGGCAACAATGGGTAAAATTTCAAGCTGTATCAGCGCCCGCAAAACAATACCACATTACGGGCCCAGAAAGCCGACAATCTTTTTCACTTCGGCAAGGATTGGCTGCGCCAAGGCATCGGCCCGCTCGGCACCGGCATTCAAAATTTTGTCAATCTCTGCCGGGTCATCGACCAAACGGCTCATTTCACTGCCGATCGGTGCCAGAACCGAGACCGATAAATCAGCTAAGGCCGATTTAAAGTCGCCAAAACCTTTGCCCTCGAACTCCTTTAAAATGTCATCGATTGGACGCTCGGCGAGGGCCGAAAACAATGTCACCAGGTTCAAGGCTTCGGCGCGTTCGCTCAAATCATCGACGCTGGCAGGCAGCGGCAAGGGGTCGGTTTTGGCTTTGCGGATTTTCTGCGCGATGGCGTCGGCATCGTCGGTCATGTTCAAGCGTGAGTAGTCCGACGGGTCAGACTTGCTCATTTTTTTTGTGCCGTCGCGCAAGCTCATGACGCGGGTTGCGCCACCAAAAATTTGCGGCTCCGGCAGGGGAAAATAATCAACCTCATACAGACTGTTGAAGGCCTGGGCGATATCGCGGGTTAATTCAAGGTGCTGCTTTTGATCATCACCAACCGGCACATGCGTGGCTTTATAGGCCAAGATATCGGCTGCCATTAAGACCGGATAACCATATAAACCGACCGACGCCTGGTCGCGATTTTTACCTGCTTTTTCCTTGAATTGCGTCATTCTGTTCAACCAGCCAATGCGGGCAACACAGTTGAATATCCAGGCCAGTTCAGCATGTGCGGAAACTTGGCTTTGGTTAAAGATGATGGATTGCGTGGGATCGATCCCGGCGGCCAGCAGTCCGGCGGTCGCTTCCCTGGTTGAGGTCAGCAGGTCTGCAGGAGCTTGCGGTGAGGTGATTGCGTGCAGGTCAACCAAGCAATAAATGCATTGAAAGTTATCTTGCAGCCGCGCCCAGTTACGGATGGCGCCGAGATAATTGCCAAGATGCAGGTTACCTGTCGGTTGGACACCTGAAAAAATCCGATCCATCTGCTCGCTCGCTGTGTTGTCGTTAACGCAAATACTGGGCCGTTATCGCGGCAAGGCTCGAGCCGGTCAAGAGGCCTTATTGGCTAGTCTGACTTGTCTGCCGCCGGCAGGGATGGCCGGCGCAGAGCGGCACGCAGCTCATCCACGCGAAACGCCCCAAGCAGCCAGGCCAAAAGCCCATAGCTGGCAATGCCGGCGACAACCAAGGCGATGAGCCCACCGATCGAGCTGTCGGCACCGGGCGCGACGGAGATGACGGCACCATCAGGGTCGGTCAGCAGGTGAAGCGCAAGGCCCATGCCGGCGGCCGCCAGGGCGATCCGGGGCAGTCGCAACAGCAACCGTCGGTCAATCTGCAAGGCTTGCCGTCGATACAGGAAAATCGCCAAGGTAATGGCGCTGAACCATGATGAAAAAACCGAGGCGGCAGCGATTCCGATATGCAGATAGGCCGGCATCAAGGCCAGGGCGACGACCAGATTTAGGACAACGGCGGCCGCCGCGATCCACACCGGTGTGCGGGTATCTAAGCGGGCGAAAAATCCTGGTTGAAAAATTTTGATCATCACAAAGGCAGGCAAGCCAAGGGCGAAGATCTTCAAAGCTGCTGCGGTGGCGGCCGTCATGGTCGGGGTAAAAGCACCACGTTCAAACAAAACCTCGATGACGGGGCCGGCAATCAAATGCAGGGCTGTTGCAGCCGGCACCGTGACCAGGAGGCCAAACTCCAGGGCCCGATTTTGAGTGTCGATCGCCCCCTTACGTTCACCGCGTTCAAGCTGTCGTGACAGCAACGGCAAAAGCGCGGTGCCAATGGCCACGCCAATAACACCCAACGGCAGCTGATTAATTCTGTCGGCATAATATAGATATGATACCGACCCTGTGGGCAGGGTTGATGCTAAGATCACGTCGATGACTTGGTTGACGTGAATCACACCGGCACCAAGGGCGGCCGGTGCCATCAGCACCAGCAGCTTACGGATCTGCGGGGTGAACCGCGGCCACTGCCAATGCACCATGACCCCGGCACGCCGGCAAGCCATTAACAACCAGATAAATTGCGCCAAGCCAGCCGCCGCGACGCCCCAGGCCAAAAGCAGCGCCGGCATCCCCGCCCCGGCCATAGCAACCGCTAAGGCGGCAATTAAAATGAGATTGAGAAGAATCGGTGCCGCCGCCATGACAGCGAACTTGCCAAGGGCGTTCAACATGCCGCCGAGCAGCGCAACGAGCGAGATTAACGGCAGGTAAATGAAGGTGATACGGGTCAGCTCAACGGTTAAATTAAACCGTTCGGCCGTGTCAACGAAGCCTGGTGCCATGACCTCCACCAGCCACGGCATTGTCAGCTGTGCGGCCAAGGTTAGGGCCAATAGAACCGCCAGCAAAAGCGCCCAAACCTCGCTTGCAAAAGCCCGCGCTGCGGCCAGGCCGCCGCGCTCAAGATGGCCGGCGAAAAGCGGCACAAAGGCGACGGTCAAGGCCCCTTCACCGGTCAGCCGGCGGAAAAAATTCGGCAGTTTGAAGGCGACAAAAAAGGCATCGGCGATGGGCCCGGCACCTAACAGATTAGCTATCAAAACATCGCGCGCAAATCCGGTGACCCGTGACACCATGGTCAGGCCGCCAATTGCGGCAATCGCCCGCATCATATTCATTTTGGTGCTCTGTTTATGGCAGCAATGTCTTGGCCCCTCGGCGCGACGAGATCATCAAAATAAGGCATTAGGATGATGACGGCAGCCGCGCGCTTTTGTCGGCCAGAGCAGGCTTTTGCCCTTCAATCGCTTGCAGCAGCTCGAAACGGAGCGTTTCCAGCTTGCGTTCCTGATCGACTTTTAAGCCAAACAGGTCTTTGACATAAAAGACGTCGACGAAGCGCTCGCCATAGGTCGAAATCCGGGCCGAGCCAATTTGCAAATTCAGCCGTGACAGAACCTTGGTCATGGCATAAAGCACCCCTGGTCGGTCCTTGCCGTTGGTTTCAATCACGGTATGGCTCACGCTGGCCAGGTTATCGATCAGAACTCGTGGCGGCACTTTAAATGCCTTGGCCCGGCGGCCCTGCCGAGCGGCGCGTTCATGAATGTTTTGATCAAGGTCAATTTCGCCGGCCACCGCTTGGCGAATTTTCACTTTCAAGGCCGCGAGGCTACGGTCGTTTCCAAAGGGCTGACGGTCGGCATTTTGAATCGAAAAGACATCTAAGGCGCGGCCATTGGCGAGGGTAAAAATCTGCGCGTTGACGATATTTGCACCGGCCGCCGCCATCGCCCCGGCTATTTGCGCAAATAGCCCAGGATGGTCATCGGCATAAACCGTCACTTCGGTGACGGCCCGATACTCATCACGGCGGATATCAATATTAAACTGTGAATTATCACGATCGGCTTGCCGCATTAAACGCAACTGGCGGGCAAGAATCTCCTCCGGAAAACTTAGCCAATAATTGGCCGCCCCATTGTCAACCAGGCTTTGAAAGCTTTGCGCGTCGATATCGCGTAACCGGTGCCGTAATTTCGCTAACACATGCTCGACCTGGTGCTGGTCAGGGGCTGCCGCCTCGCCGCCGAGGACGGCCATGGTGCGGAAATACAAGTCGCGCAACAAAGCGGCTTTCCAGGCATTCCAGACCTGCGGCCCAACAGCTCGGATATCAGCAACGGTAAGCACCAAAAGTAGCCGCAAGCGTTCCGGTGATTGCACTTGCTCAGCGAAATCACTGACGGTCTGCGGATCGTTAATATCGCGCTTAAAGGCTGTGTTTGACATCAGCAGATGCCAGCGCACCAGCCAGGCAACAGTCTCTGTTTCCGCAGCCTCAAGGCCAAAGCGCGGACAAAGTCGGCGGGCGATTTTTTCGCCAAGTTCGGAATGATCACCGCCCCGGCCCTTGGCAATGTCATGCAGTAAGGTAGCGACATATAAGACTCGCCGCGAGAGCACTTTGTGGACCACTTCTGTGGCCACCGGCGCAATGTTTTTCAGCTCACCGGTTTCAATCCGGTGCAGGATGCCAAGCGCGATGATGGTGTGCTCGTCGACGGTGTAGACGTGATACATGTCATATTGCATCTGCGCCACAACGCGGCCGAAGTCAGGCACAAAGCGGCCGAATACATTGGCTTCATTCATGCGGCGGAGGATGCGCTCCGGGCCCTTATCTGAGGTCATAATCTCCACAAACAGCCGGTTTGCTTCAGGATTTTTTTTCAGCTCACCGTCGATCAGCCGCAAGTTTTTGGTGATTAATCGCAGGGCGTTCGGATGAATGTCGAGATCTTCACGCTGGGCGACGTGGAAAAGCCGAATAAAGTTCACAGGATTGGCTTTTAAATGTGCGTCATCGTCGACGGTCAGACGGTCGCCATCCACAGGGAAGCCCTCAAACTCACGCCGCCGGCCAAGAATATTGAAAAACTGTAGCCGCGGTCGACGCCGATGCGCTGCTTCCACCGCCGCACAGACAATGCGGGTCAGATCACCAACATCTTTCGCCGTTAAATGATAGTGCTTCATAAAGCGTTCAACGGCAGCCGCACCGACGTGCTTGGTATAGCCCATGCGGGCGGCAATTTCAATTTGCTGGTCAAAGGTTAAGCGCTCGTCGGCACGGCCGACCAGATAGTGCAGGTGGCAGCGCACCGACCAAAGGTGGTTTTGTGCCTTGGTGAAACGGCGAGCTTCGGCAATGTCCAGAACGCCGCGTTCAATCAATGTGGCAACATCATCGGCCTGATAAGCAAACTTGGCGATCCACAATAAAGTTTGCAAATCGCGCAGGCCGCCTTTGCCGTCTTTGATATTCGGTTCGACCACATAGCGGGAATCTCCAAGGCGGGTGTGCCGTTGGTCAGATTCCGCTAATTTCGCATCAACAAATGTCGCTGCATGGCCGACAACAATCTCGCGTTGGAAGCGTTCCCGCAGCTCCCGAAACAGGCCATCGTCGCCGGTAATAAAGCGTGATTCCAGCAGTGCCGTTGTGATCGTTGTATCGGCCCGTGCTTGGCGCATGCATTCATCAAGCGAGCGCGCCGAATGGCCGACTTTCAAGCCAAGGTCCCACAACATATAAAGTGTGAACTCAACAACTTGTTCGATCCAGGGCGACTGCTTGTAGGGAAATAAGAACAGCAAATCGACGTCGGAAAAGGGTGCCATCTCGCCGCGCCCATAGCCGCCAACGGCAACGATGGCAAGCTGTTCGCTGGCGGTTGGATTGGCGGCACGGAAAATCCGTTCGGTCGCTGCGGCATGGGTTAGACGGATAATTTGGTCGATCAAAAAAGCATTGCCACGGACAGCGTCGGCACCGTTGCTGGTCTGCAAAAAGCGATTTTTGACCTCCGCCCGGCCAGCCTCTAATGCCGCTTTCAATATGTTGCGAACCTGTTGCCCGAAGGCTTCCGGCGTATCGGTTGCCCGCCAGGCCTGTTCAATCTGGCGTGACAGTATCCGGCGGTCAATCACAGCACGCTGATTGGTAACCTTGACCGCTGCCGGAAATGCGGTTTCTATTGCTACGGCAGCTGGCTTTTCGAGCGACTCATTTAACGCCATTGGGGTCCCGATCGTCTGTTGGTACCATCAAAATAGGTGATAAACGGTCGTTTCGCCAGACCTGCGGCACGTGATATCACCGGTTTCGCTGCGGGAGAATTCATGAAACACACAGATGTGCTTATCGCCGGCGGCGGCGTAATCGGAAGTGCAATTGCGTATTTCCTCGCTGCAGCGCCCGGTTTTGGCGGCAAAGTGACCGTCATTGAACCTGATCCGACCTATCAAACCGCGTCAACACCGCGTTCCCTTGGCGGCATTCGACAACAGTTTTCGAACCGTGAGAATATTGAAATCGGTTTGTTCGCGCATGCCTTTATCAGCCAAATTGGTCAATATTTAAGCATTGATGATGTGGCCCCTGATGTTGGTTTCGTTGAAGCAGGTTACCTTTTCCTTGCCAGCGAAACAGGTCAGGCCGTGCTGGCGGAAAATCATCGGACGCAAACCGCCGCCGGCGCTGCCATTGAGTTGCTCAACGGCGAACAATTAACGGCCCGCTTTCCATGGATCAATGCCGAGGGGATTGCCGCTGCGGCGGTCAGCCGGCATGGCGAAGGGTGGGTTGACCCGTTCAGCTTACTGCAAGCCTTTCGCAAAAAAGCCCAGGCCCTTGGGGTGCAATTCATTGCCGACCGGGTCAGCGACATAACCTGTGTTGGTCAACAAGTCACGGCGGTGCGCCTTGGCAGCGGCGACGAATGGTCGCCTGCCGTGCTGGTCAATGCCGCCGGTGCTTGGGCGGGTGAACTTGCGGCGCAAGCAGGGATCGCACTGCCGGTCGAGCCACGGCGTCGCATGGTTTATGTTTTTGATTGCCGGACACCGCTTCAGCCGCTGCCGCCGCTGACCATTGACCCAAGCGGCGTTTATTTTCGCCCGGAGGGCGACAGTTATCTTTGCGGTGTCTCACCGCCTGAGGAAGACGACCCGGCCGGCGGCGATTTAAGTGTCGATCACCATTGGTTCGAGGAGGTGATTTGGCCTGCTTTGGCAACCCGTGTGCCGGCATTTGAAGCTATTAAACCAAGCACCTCATGGGCCGGCTATTATGACTATAACCGGATTGACCATAATGCGGTCCTTGGTCCTCATCCAGAGATTGGGAATTTTATTTTCGCCAATGGATTCAGTGGCCACGGCCTACAGCAATCACCTGCCGTCGGCCGGGCGATTGCGGAACTTATTGTCCACGGTCGCTATCAAAGCATTGATCTGTCACGGCTGGATTTCGGGCGCTTTGCGGAAGGCCGCTTGGTCACGGAACGTAACGTGGTGTGACGGCCGGCCTTAAGCGGAATGCGCATCAGCGTCATAGCGCTTGCCGTCGTTCAGGATATCATCGGTCCCTAAAAGCTCATTGATGCCCTCAAAATCAAGCATTCGATTTTGAAACGGCTGGGTTGTGCCATGCTGTTTCAGGCTGTGGAAATATTCCTGTGCCGTCGTTGCCAGCGCCCGCATCAGACCCCCTGGAAAAATCACCAAGTCATAACCGAGGCTTTGCAAATCTTCGGCCGGGAAAATTGGGGTTTTTCCGCCTTCAACCATATTTGCCATCAATGGTACGCTGCCGGCAAAACGCTGGTTAAGGGTGATCATATCCTGGCGGCTTTGCGGCGCTTCAATGAACAGCAGATCGGCGCCTGCGGTGCGGTAATGCTCGGCCCGCTCCAAGGCGGCTTCAAAACCTTCAACGGCGATCGCATCGGTTCGGGCGATGATCATGGTGTCGTCATTTTGGCGGGCGTCGCAGGCGGCATGAATTTTACCGACCATTTCAGCTGTCGATACCAGGGTTTTGCCGGCCAGATGGCCGCATCGCTTTGGCAGGGTCTGGTCTTCCAGTTGAATGGCATTGGCGCCGGAACGTTCAAACAAGCGCACCGTGCGTTGCACATTTAAGGCGTTGCCATAGCCGGTATCAGCATCGACGATCAGCGGCAGATCAATGCGTTCGCGAATTAAGCCGATAACCTCGGCAACCTCATTCATCGACACCAAGCCGATATCTGGGCAGCCAAGACGGGTATAGGCGATGCTGGCGCCGGTCACATAGGCGGCTGAAAACCCTGCTTTTGCCACCATCATCGCACTGAAAGCGTCAAACACGCCGGGGGCAATCACAATCTCAGGGGCGGCAATTTGTTGGCGAAGCGACTGCATCATCGGCCGAAAACTCATGAAGTTGGGGAAACGTTGACGCCATGACCGTAATGCCTTGGCAGGCGAACGGCAAGGGGGTGAAATTCACATAAAATCGCGCTGCCGCTTACTTTGCCAGCGGCGTTCTTGGAATAACCGTTGACCATCATAAGCCTGTAAACGGCCTTCAATTAAAAAATCCGTCGCGCTGGCGGTAAGTTTTGAATAGGCCTCGGTGCGAACATGCCAATCGTCACGGCCCAGGGTTTGCGTCCACCAGGTCTCGGCCACCGCTGACAGCGGGTCATCGGGCAGGATCGTGAACCGCTCACGGGTTAGCGTGCTGGTTTCAAGCCCTGTTAGGCGATCACGTCGGCGGCCAGTGTCGTTTAAAACATGCAGGCTATATCGGCCGTCGACTTGATTGATTTCCACGCGCCGCTCGGTCTTTGGCGGCTGAAGGGTGTCAAGCTGCTGTGGTGGGGCATGTTCGACAGCACCGAAAGCCGGCGGTATCTCATGTGCCGAGGGCACTCGAACCGGCAGTTCAAGATCGCTTTCGGCAAGATCAAGGGTGACGGTCGCGGATTGAGGGGACGGCCAAATGAAGGGCCAATAGGCGGTTGAAATGGCGATCCGAAGCTTGTGACCGGCCGGCACTGCACAGGCGATCTGGTCCAATGTGATGCGCACACGGTAGGTTTCTCGTGGGTCTAGGGCGCTCGGCTTTTCATGGCTCTCGCGGTGGCAGAGATTGAGCATCCCAAAGCTGATCCGGGTCGCTGCTCCGTCGCCGGCAAGATCACTTAAGCGGACCACCAGATTGGCCTGTGGTTGCGTGCTGCGAACGGTTAAACTAACAACGGCAGCACCGAAAATTTCAACCCGCTCGGCCAAAGCTTGGCTGTCGAATACCAGCGATCCGGCATCATCTATGCGTTGGTCGCCGGGCCATTCGGCGGCACTCCCAAAACTGCTGTACTCGCCGCTGCTCAGGCCGGTGGTTTGCGGTGAACAGATTGCTTGTGTGCCGCCGCCAGGTTTTCGATCAAGACCGCCAGCGGTCAGATGATAACGGCTTATGGTGAGGTTTTGAGATGGCCATACATCATCGCTGATCCAGCGGCCGGCGCGGCATTCATAATCGGTTGCCGGGCGGGCGCTTTCCATCATATAGGCGCGAAAGGCCGGGTCTTGTTCAACCCCGGTGTCGATATCTTTTAACCACCGATCCCACCACCGCAGGCATTCCTGCAGAAAGCCGATTTGCGGACCTGGTTTGGCGAAATGTGGATATTTATGAACCCATGGCCCGGCAATCGCCTTCACCGGTGCCGACAAATGCCGCACCAGGTGGTCCATTGTATTACGATAGCCATCACCCCAACCGCCGACCGTTAAAACCGCCGCTTTAATCGCGCCGTAGTCTTCGGCAACCGAGCCATGTTTCCAGTAATCATCACGGCGCTGGTGGCGGAGCCATGTTTCGATAAGCAATGGTTGGTTTTGCAGCCGCTTGGCCCAAATCTGCCGCCAGTCGGCGCCCACCAAAGCCGGGTCCGGCGGCCGCGACGAATACGATTGCATGGTCGATGACCAGCCGAGGTTTTCTAAAAGTAAACAGCCACCTTTATAGTGGATATCGTCATGGTAGCGGTCAACCGTAGAGGCGATGGTGACAACTGCATCAAGGCCGTGCAGCGCCCTGGCGGCAATTTGTAGAGCATTAAAACCGCCCCATGAAATACCGATCATGCCGACGCGCCCGGTGCTCCAATTTTGCTTACGTATCCAGGCGATAACCTCAATTGCGTCATCCTGTTCTTGGGGCAGATATTCATCCCACATCAGCCCGTCAGACTCGCCATTGCCGCGCATATCAACGCGCAAGCAGGCATAGCCATGACCGGCGAAATACGGATGGGTTAAGGCATCGCGGCCTGCTGTTCCGTCGCGTTTACGATAGGGCAGATACTCAAGGATCGCAGGCACCGGGTGCTGTTCAGCATCCACCGGCAGCCAGACGCGGGCCGCCAGCTTGCAACCATCACTTAGGGTGATCCAAAGGTTTTCGATTTCACGGACGGGGCGTGGGAATTGCCCGACGATCGTGGCCATGGTTAGACAGCTGATTTGGCTTGGCGGGCGCTGAGCAGGGTATCGAGCCAATCGGTTCGCATCTCCGGCACCGATGATAACAGCAGCTCGGTATAGGCGTGGTGCGGCGGGCTTAAAACCGTATCGCGTGGTCCCTGTTCGACAATTTCGCCTTGATACATGACCACAATCTCGTCGGAAATCGCTTTCACCGTGGCCAGGTCATGGGTGATGAACAGATATGACACCCCCAAGCTGTTTTGCAGGTTTTGCAGCAATTTTAAAATGTCTTCGGCAACCAGTTGATCAAGCGCTGACGTGACCTCATCGCAGATAATCAATTCCGGCTCCGCCGCCAACGCCCGGGCAACACAAACACGCTGCTTTTCACCGCCGGAAAGCTCTGAGGGCAGCCGATCGGCATAGCTTGGCCCAAGCTCAATCATGTCCAATAATTGCCGCACGCGTTCGGCTTTGGCACTGCCTGTCATGTTGAAATAAAAGCTCAGCGGGCGGCCAATGATATCACGCACTTTCTGCCTTGGATTAAGGGCGACATCAGCCATTTGATAAATCATCTGCATCCGCCGCAATTGATCTTTACTGCGCTTCTTATAGGCTGCGGCAATCGGCGCACCGTCAAATTTAATGGTGCCGTCCAACGGCGGCAGCAAGCCGGTAATCACCCGTGCGAGCGTTGATTTGCCGCTGCCTGACTCGCCGACAACAGCAACGGTTTTACCGGTTTTGATCGTCACGCAGACATTCTTGACCACAGGAATGCCATTGCCATAGGCCGCCGTTACATTCTCAACCCGCAAGATCTCATAGTCCTGTTTCGGGACGGTCTTCTCGGCTTGGCCCTTACGCACCGCCAGCAAGGCGGCGGTATAGTCATCACGTGGATGATTGATCAGGGTTTGCGTTGCTGCGGTTTCAATTTCACGGCCATGGCGCAGGACCGTGACGCGGTCAGCGACTTGCGCCACGACGGCCAGATCATGGCTAATGTAAATCGCCGCCGAGTTATATATCCGGATGGCATCTTTGATCGCCGCCAGCACTTCGATTTGGGTGGTCACATCAAGAGCTGTGGTCGGTTCATCAAAAATGATCAGGTCAGGTTTGCACGCCATCGCCATGGCCACCATGGCGCGCTGCAATTGGCCACCGGAAACCTGATGGGGATATCGCTCGCCAATTCGGTTTGGGTCCGGCAGTTCAAGCTTGGCAAACATCTGTTTTGCGTTCTGCGCGGCGGTCTCCGGGTCGAGGATATTATGCCTCACCGGCGTTTCACAGCATTGCTCGATGATTTTATGGGCCGGGTTGAAGGCAGCGGCGGCACTTTGTGCCACATAGGCGATACGGGCGCCGCGCAGGGTGCGTAGCTCTTCGCTCGATGTTCCTCGCAAGTCCATGCCGTCAAAATTGATGTCGCCACCGACAATCCGGCAGCCAGGGCGGGTGTACCCCATGGCGGCAATCCCGATGGTTGACTTACCGGCCCCAGATTCCCCGATAAGGCCTAAAATTTCGCCACGTTCTAAGGTCACCGACACATCGTTAACAATCGGCTGCCAGGTTTCTTCTTGATAGCCCTCGATCTGCAGGTTGTTCATGGTCAGGAGGCGGGACATTTCCGAGGTCCTTTTTTGTCAAAGATCGTCGCGCAGGCCAGCGGTCTTGTGCAAAAACCAATCGACCAGGAAGTTCACACCGACAGTCAATAGGGCAATGGCGCCGGCAGGCAGCAGCGGGGTGATGTCGCCATAGCTGATCAAGGTGGCATTTTCTTTCACCATGCTGCCCCAGTCAGCGGTTGGTGGCTGAATGCCAAGGCCGAGGAAGTTTAAGGCGGCCAAGAACAGAAATACGAAACAGAACCGCAAACCAAATTCGGCGGCCAGGGGCGGCAAAGCATTTGGCAAGATTTCACGCAGTGTGATCCAGCCCAAACCCTCGCCGCGAATGCGCGCCGCTTCGACAAAATCTAAGACCACGATACTTTGGCCGATGGCGCGGGACAGCCGGAACACCCGGGTACCCTCGACAATCGCGATCACGGCAATCACAACGGTAAGGTTAGAGCCAAAAATGGTCAGCGTTAAAAGCGCGAAAATGATCCCTGGAATGGCCATTAAAATGTCGTTCAGGCGGCTGAAGAATTGATCCAGCCAGCCGCCGACGGTCGCTGCCAGGAAGCCGAGGACGACGCCGCCGATGAAGGCCAAGGCTGTCGTGATCAGGGCAATCCCGATGGTGTTTCGGGCCCCATATATCAACCGTGACAGCATATCCCTGCCGATATTATCGGTGCCGAGAATAAATTGCTCATCCCATGGCATGTAGGCATCACCGACAATGGCGGTTTCACCATAGGGGGCGATCCATGGCGCAAATAGGAACAGAATAAGATAGCCAAAAATGATCACCAAGCCGATGCGGGCGGTCCATGGGGCGGTCTGAAAGAACTTCATATATTTGTTCATGACCCTGGCCCTCAGCGTGGATGCAAAAGGCGTGGATTGGTCAAAATCGACAGCACATCGGCAACAAGATTAAGCAAGATATAGGTTGCCGCAAACAACAGGCTGGCGCTTTGCACCACAGGTAAATCGCGCTTCGAGACAGAATCGATCAGCAGCTGACCGAGGCCTGGGTAAACAAAAACAGTTTCCACAATGACCACGCCGACAATCAGATAGGCTAAGTTAATGATGATCACATTGATAATCGGGGCGAGCGCATTTGGCAGCGCATGGCGGGTGATGATGCGCCACGGTTTTAGGCCCTTTAAATTGGCCATTTCAATATAGGCGCTGGCCAGCAAATTAATGATCGAAGCGCGGGTCATGCGCATCATATGCGCGACCACAACCAAGGTCAGGGTCAACGCCGGCAAGGTTGATCGGTAGACCTGTTCCCAGAACAAGGTATTCGGATTGATGTTGGAGATGCTGGGGAACCAGCCAAGATTGACGGCAAAGACGAAGACCAGAATATAGGCAACAAAAAATTCCGGGAAGGAGATGGTCGTCAAGGTGAAGACATTGACGCTGCGATCAAAAAACGTGTTTCGAAATAGGGCCGCCAAAATGCCTAAAATCAGCGCGATAGGCACTGAAATAATGGCTGCCATACAGGCCAAAAATAAGGTGTTGCCGATGCGGGTCGCGATCAGTTCCGAGATTTCGCGCTGATTGGCCAGCGACTTGCCCATATCGCCTTGCAGGAGGTTTGACAGCCATTCCGCATAGCGCGTGTACGGCGTTTTATCGAGGCCAAGCTCGATCCGAAAAGCAGCAACGGTCTCCGGCGTCGCTGAGCGGCCTAAGATTTCGGTTGCCAGGTCGCCAGGCAAAAGCTCGACGCCAAAAAAGATAATCAGCGAAATGGCAAAAAGCGTCAGGAGGCCCAGCGCAAATCGCTGGGCCACCATGTAAAGTATTTGAGACATCGGCTGATGCTCACCAAGGTTATTTTAGGAAAACCACCAACGCTCCATGAAGCGGTTGCCGTCAAGATCCCAGTTACCGGCCATTTTGCCGTGCTCGACGTTCTTGGCCGTGGCGAAAACATAGTTGTTAAACAACGGCACCATGGCGCCGCCATCGTCGCGAACGATGGATTGCATCTCGACGTAGATTTCCCGCCGTTTCTTGGGGTCCAGCTCGGCCCGGCCCGCAAGCAACAAGGTGTTAAAGCGGTCGTTTTTCCAATAGGTATCATTCCATTTGGCGTCCGCAGCATACGCTGTGGTGAACATCCAATCTTCGGTCGGTCGCCCGCCCCAATAGCAGAAGCACCAGGCTTTTTTCAGCCAGACATTCGACCAATAGCCATCATTTGGCTCACGGATGACTTTAATGTTGATGCCTGCTTTGGCGGCCTGCTCTTTGTACAAGACAGCTGCGTCAACAGCGCCGGCAAAGGCTGCATCAGCTGCCGAAAGCTCAACATTCAAGCTGCTTAAGCCCGCTTTTTTCAGATGGAATTTGGCTTTATCGATATCATAACTGCGCTGCGGCAATTCCGCCGCGTAGAACTGGTTGGCCGGGCTGATTGGATGGTCATTACCAACCGAGCCATAGCCGCGCAGCACCGTTTTTAAGATCGCTTCACGGTCCATCGCGTGTTTCAAGGCCATGCGCACATGATTGTTGTCAAACGGCGGCGTGTCGGTCCGCATGGGCATGGTGTAATGGGCAAACCCTGTGGTCGTTTCGACCTTCAGGTTTTTATTGCGCTTCAACAGATGCACCGTTTTCAGATCGACCCGGTCCATCATATCGATCTCACCGGTCGATAGCGCATTGGTCCGCGCCGCCACGTCAGCAATGGTGATCATCTCGACACTGTCGACGTGCGCAACCTCCCCGTCGTGATAATTGGGATTACGCTTAAAGGTCGCGCGGACACCGGGCTCGAAACTTTCGATCATGTAAGAGCCGGTACCATGCTTGCCGATTGGGTCAATCTTACCGTCTTTGGCGGGCTTGATGGCGATGTGATAATCACTGGCCACAAAGGGGAAGTCGGCATTGCCGCCGCTCAGATCGAAGACCACGGTATGTTTGCCGTCAGCCTTAATCGAGACAACCTGATCCAGCAATGATTTTGCCGCTGATTTAGAATCCTTGCCCATATGGTGTTGGAAGGAGGCGATGACGTCGTCGGCTTCGACAGACTTGCCGTTATGGAAAGTCATGCCTTTGCGCAGATTGAAGGTCCAGGTCTTGGCATCCGGCGAGGCGTCCCAACTCTCGGCCACGTCAGGGTGGATCTGGCCATCGGCTTTGACCTGCCCCAATTGGTTGAAGGTACCGCCGCTGATCGCCCCCATGAAACCATTTTCATAGGTCGCGGTATCAAGCGAGTCGGTGGTCGAGCCATGGCTAATGCCGGTGCGCAAATGCCCGCCTTTTTTCGGTCCGGCGGCAAAGGCCGCCTCAGCGGCTAAGGTGCTGGCGGCGCCAACGGAAACTCCAAGCGCGATGGCGCGGCCAATGAATTCCCGGCGCCCGATTTTACCGGCCATAAAGCGTGATTTATGGAAATCTAATTCCTTCATTTCAAATCATCCCTGTGCAAGTTTTTAGCGTTTTGTGGCATTTTTCGTTTTTCATGGGTCGGCTATAAGAACATCTACGGCCACGGGCGGATCCCAGAATTTGGCCCCTAACCATTGTTCTTGGTGCGACTAAAACTACCTTTAGGGTGACGTTGTCAGCAGCGTGTTGTCAAGGCTGCACTTCCGCCAAGGCCTGCAACTTAGGATTGCAAAGCCCCAAAAAAATGCGCTTTTTCAGTCCGTTATGACGGTTTTTTGATGTTTAAAAAAGCCCTGTCGACGGTTAACCTTGTTCCCAAGGCAGCCCCTCAAAACGCCAACCGTTCACATTGCCGCGCTGGTTTTTTTCATCCAAATCACCTTCAAAGCCACTGCTGATATTGAACGAGATTGAAAACCCCGCGGCCGCTGCCGCTTTGGCTGCAAAGACAGACCGAACGCCGGAACGGCAGAGGAAGCAAAGATGGTTTTCGCTGCTCAACCCGGCATCGGTGAGATCAACAATAAAGCGCGAGTTGATGTTCATTTTTGGAAACATTTGCCATGAAATAGGCAACACTTTTTTATCGATTGAACTGAGATTAGGGATGCCGACAAAGGCCCATTCCGGTTGCGTGCGGACATCAATCAAAACCGCCTCAGGTGATTTTTTCAGTAATGTCCAAGCTTCTTTTGGCGTTAAGTCGCCAGCGTAACCTAAGTCCATCCGCGTCTGCCTTGTCCGTTCAACTTAATCAGCGCACAAAGTATGAAATGAGCCTCAACTGTCAACTCTTGGATTAACGCGGATTTGCCGACAGATTGGTCCCATGGCGATGATTTGTCACGTTACGGCGGGTGACAGTCTGTGGCCAACATGCGATGTATAGCCGGGATAGGCCGGCGCCGGGCAAGACGCGGGCAAGATTGCTGAAAATCGAGGTGTTCAGTGCAGGAATTTAGATACGACCGGGGCGCGGTCAGAAAAGATGCTTTTCTTGGCGGCGGCGGTGCGGCGATCGCGCTGTGGTTTCTTGCGTTTGTGCCGATGATGACGTTTTTCGGGATTATTTTTCTTGGTTTACTGATCATGTTCGGCGGCTTCCTGATCCGCTCGCTGCGGCGCTTGAAAGATGTTGTGCTGGTCGATGACACAGGCTTCATCCTGCGTGGTCGGCAGGTCCGCTGGGCGGCGCTGACAATCGTTGATTTACGCTACTACTCAACCCGCAATCGGCGCAGCAAAGAAAAAGATAACAGCGGCTGGATGCAGCTGACCTTGCGGTATGATGGCCGCAAGACCGTGATTGACTCGCATCTTGATGGCTTTGCCGTGGTGCTGGAGCATTGCGCCCGCATCATTTCCGAAAAAGACCTCGTTATTTCGGCGACCACACGGGATAATTTAACCAGCTATGGCCTCACCGTGGGCGGCCGTGATCCGCAAGAAATGGCGCGTGGACCGGCACTAAAGACACCTGACGTTGGCGCAGAAAGCGATTCATAACCGCCGTCTGGAAGCAGTGAAAACGGCAAGTTGAAAGATATTCCTATGCCTCAATTCAATACCCTTGATGATATTCATGTTGCCGGTAAGCGGGTTCTATTGCGGCTCGATTTAAACGTCCCCATGCGCGATGCAACCGTCACAGATGCAACCCGTATCAGGCGCGTCGCGCCGACCATTAAAGAATTGGTGGCGGCAGGTGCGCGGGTGGTGATTTTATCACATTTTGGCCGCCCCAAGGGGGTCCGTCAGGCGGACATGTCGCTTCGGCCGCTGGTTGCGCCGCTGGCGGCGGCCTTAGGCATAGATCAGCTTCCCTTCGCCGAAGATTGCATCGGGCCGGCGGCGGAAACGGTTGTCGCCGGGCTTGCCGACGGTGCCGTGGCATTGCTTGAAAACCTGCGTTTTCACCCTGGCGAGGAAACAAATGACGCGGCCTTCAGTGATGGTTTGGCGGCATTAGGCGATTACTACGTCAATGATGCTTTTTCCGCTGCCCACCGGGCGCATGCCTCGATCGACGGTCTTGCCCGGCGTTTGCCTGCCGCCGCCGGTCGCTCGATGCAAGCCGAGTTGGAGGCGTTGGACAGTGCGCTTGGCAACCCATCCCGGCCGGTGATGGCCGTGGTTGGCGGCGCCAAAGTATCAACCAAGCTTGCGCTTCTCGGCAATCTGGTCAGCAAGGTTGATCATCTGGTGATTGGCGGCGGCATGGCGAATACGTTTTTATTCGCCCGCGGCATTTCAATCGGGACCTCGCTGGCGGAACGTGACTTGGCCGACACCGCTCGCGACATTGAAGCCAAAGCAGCGGCGGCAGGGTGTCAAATCCACCTTCAAACCGATGCCGCCATCGCCGCTAAGCTGGCCGTCGATACGCCCACACGCAATGTCGCCATCACGGCGGTGCCGGCCGATCAGATGATTTTAGATATTGGTCCGCAATCGGTAGCGGATTTTGCGGAAGCACTGGCGAAAATGCGCACCTTGGTTTGGAATGGGCCGGTCGGGGCCTTTGAATTTCCGCCGTTTGATGGCGGCACCACGGCTTTAGCGCAGCGGGCCGCTGAATTGACCGAAAGCGGGGCATTGCGATCTGTTGCCGGCGGCGGTGATACGGTCGCGGCCCTTGCGGCGGCAGGTGTTGAGCAGCGTTTTAGCTATGTCTCAACGGCGGGCGGCGCCTTTCTTGAATGGCTCGAAGGCAAGACCCTGCCTGGTGTCGCTGTCTTGGCGCAATAGCGCTGCCGGCAACGATAATCGCGGAAATATGCATAAAACCGCGCGGCAGAGCGTTGACAGCACGGAAATGAAGCCATAAATGTTAACACAGGAGTAGGATCATGATTCAGCCAACTGTCGTTAACGCCCCCACAACAGCGCCAACACCCTTGGTGGTGCCGCCGCGGCCGACAACACAGCAGCGCGTCCCCGATCAGGAGCGTGGGATGCTTGATACCGCCGTCACAGCAACCGCTGACGGCGATGAATCACCTGCCTATGACCGCGACGCCGGCTATCTGCAAGCGGCAGCGGATCGGGTTCTAGCGCGCGGCAACCCGCAGCGCGGCGATACCATCGACATTCATGTTTAGGCGGCCGGGCTGTTTGCCCCGCCGGCGTTTTAACACAGCAGCTTGAGCACACCGGACCCATGGCAAAACGCGACCCTCTTGTGTTCCTACCGGGCGAGTTTGCCGCTGAAGGTCCGATCCATAATCGGATCCCGGAAGGTGACAATCGCGAACGTTTGATCTGCGATGATTGCGGTTTTGTGCGCTACGTTAATCCGCTGGTGGTGGTTGGTGCGGTGGTCACATGGGAAGATAAATTTCTTCTGTGCAAGCGGGCGATTGAACCGCGCAAAGGCTTTTGGACAATGCCGGCAGGCTTTCTGGAGCAGAAAGAAAGTACCATTGATGGCGCCAAGCGTGAGGCCTGGGAAGAAGCACATGCAGAAATCGACATCGATGCGCTTTTAGGTGTCTATAACATCGCCCGGATTAGCCAAATTCAGATGATCTATCGGGCCAGGCTATTAAATACTGACTTCCACCCCGGGATCGAGTCCGAGGAAGTGGCATTGTTCACATGGGATGAGATCCCGTGGGATGAAATTGCCTTTCCAAGTGTTCATTGGGCGCTTGAACATTATCAGCAAACCCTGGGGCAAGACGATTTTGCACCCCGCCCGGAAGGCCCGATGGGCCTTTAAGCGGCGGCGACGCGGCGCTTAGCTGCCGGTTGCCATCGGTAAGCTTGGATCATTTGCCCATTCCGACAATGAATTGTCATAAACGGCAACATTTTGGTGGCCCATTAAGGTCAATAAATAGGCTGTTGCGCTGGCCGCAATTCCGCCGCCGCAATAGGCAATAATTCGCTGATCTTTGCTTGCGCCGACGCTATCAAAGGCCTGGCTGATTTTCGCCATATCGATAAACGCGCCGGTTTCAGGATCAAGTAAGCTGGCGGTCGGCACGCACACACTCTCTGCAATCCGCCCCGGACGGCCATAGTGAGTGCCGCCGCTGCCGGTGTGTTGCTCAACGGACAGGGCATTGACGATGCTGGCCTGGGGGTCACCGATATGCTGGCTAACGTCGGCGCGATCGACCATCAGCTGCGGCCGCGGGCGAGCGGTGAAGGATGTTGCCGGATAGCTGTTCGCGCCGTTTTCTAAGGCGCGGCCTTCCAGTTGCCATTTGGTTAAGCCACCGTTTAGAACGGCGGCATTATCATGTCCAAAACACCGCAATAGCCACCATACCCGGGTGGCCCATTGTACCGAAGTTTGGCTGTACAAGATGACCCGCGATTGTGCATCGATACCTAAGCGGCCGGCGGCCGCCGAAAAAGAGGCCGCATCTTGAATTGCAAATCGATACCGATTGTCGGCATCGGAGAAATCGGCTTGCAAATCAATGAAGCCGGCGCCGGGAATATGGCCGGCCTGATATTCCGCGATTGCCGCTTCGGCGCGATAGGTTGTCTTGGGGTCTGGCCGCAATAAGGTTGTGCAATCAAAAATGCGCAGGCTTGGATCATCTAAATGATCGGCTAACCATGCGGTTTCAACCAACCACTCCGGATGGACAATTTCAGCGGTCATTTTGACTTTCCCTTCATCCCGTCAATGGCGTCGATCGCCGTCGTATCAGGCCATCAGTATGCCATCAGATCGCCATATCAAGGCAAGAAAAACGCCGCGCCGTTTTTGGCATCGCGAGAGAGTGCGGCAGGCGGCCGCTAAAAAATCTGTGCCGCCGCCAGGTGGCCGAGTAAGCGGTAACAAGCTATCGCGCATACACTGGGCTGGTATTTGGCATCATAAACCGATAAATCATGTGAGCTCGGAGATAAAAATTAAAGTCTGCATGCAATGATATATGAGATTGACCTTGCCACCAAAATCCCGGCGTTAAACGGCGCCCGGATCCTTTGTGTTGGCGATTTGATGCTGGACCGCTTTGTCTATGGCGCGGTTGAACGTATCTCGCCTGAGGCTCCGGTGCCGGTGCTGCGGATCAAAAGTGAGCGGGCCATGCTGGGTGGTGCGGGCAATGTGGTTCGTAATCTGGTGGCGCTGGGGGCCGATTGCTGTTTTGTGTCTTTGCTTGGCCGCGATTCTCCGGGACGCGAGGTCATGGGTTTGCTGGCCGCCGAAGCGGCGGTTGAAAGCCATGTACTGACCGAAAATGACCGGCCTACGACGATCAAAACCCGCTTTGTTGCCGGTGCCCAGCAGGTGCTGCGGGCAGATCATGAAACCGCGGAATTCATCAGCGGTGAGACAGAGTCCCAAATCATTGCCCGGGCCGAAGCTGACCTGGATCAAGCAAAAGCTCTGATCTTGTCCGATTACGGCAAAGGCGTGCTGAGTGATCGGGTGATCCATCAGCTGATTGCCCGTGCCCGCGACGCCGGTGTTGCGGTGGTTGTCGATCCCAAGGGAAATGATTTTAGCCGGTATCGTGGGGCGACCGTGGTCACCCCCAATCGCCGCGAACTTGGTATTGCCAGTGACATGCCTGTGAACTCCGTGACTGAGGTTGAGGCCGCCGCCCGGGCTTTGGTTGCGCACACCGGGATCGCCCATGTTTTGGTCACCCTGAGCCAAGACGGCATGATGTTGGTCAGTCAAGGTGAAGCGCCAATACACACCGTGGCGGCGACGGCGCGGGAAGTTTTTGATGTCTCGGGTGCCGGTGATACGGTGGTTGCAACCTTAGCTGCCGCCTTGGCCGCAGGGCTTGATTTGCCGGCGGCAGTTCATTTGGCGAATGCCGCAGCGGGGGTTGTTGTGGCCAAAATGGGGACCGCCGTGGCATCGGCTGAGGAGCTGGCCAGCGCTCTGCTGGGGACCTATTTCACCAATGGTGACGTTAAAATTCTGGCGCAATCCGAGTTATCTCAAAAGCTGACGGAATGGCGCCGTCAGGGGCTTAAAATTGGTTTCACCAATGGCTGTTTTGATCTCCTGCACCCGGGGCACATATCGTTATTCAAGCAAGCACGGGCGGCCTGTGATCGGTTGATTGTCGGCCTCAACAGCGATGCCTCGGTACAGCGCCTAAAAGGCCCAAGCCGCCCCCTCAACGATCAAGCTAGCCGTACCGTGGTGTTAGCGGCCCTGAGCCATATCGATGCCGTGACTGTTTTTGATGAAGACACCCCGGCGGAATTAATTGCTATGGTCATGCCGGACGTTTTAATCAAAGGGGCGGATTACAGCATCGACCAGGTTGTGGGCGCGGATGTTGTGCAAGCGGCCGGCGGCAGTGTTTTGCTGGCACGCCTTGAGGGCGGCCACAGTACCACCAATACAGTTGCGAAGATAACCGCCAAAGACTAACGGCATCTGCCGCCCAACAAGGAGATATCATGGCTGTCGAGATCCCATATGTGCGTGAATTTGAGCCAAAATACGGGCATGTCGAAACGGTTGCGCCTGGATTGCGGCGGGTGTTGGCCAATAATCCCGGGCCTTTTACATTCCATGGCACAGGCTCGTATATCGTTGGTGAAGGTGCGGTTGCGGTCATTGATCCCGGCCCCTTGCTTGATGACCATGTGGCCGCCTTACTGACGGCGCTTGAGGGTCAAACCGTCAGCCATATTTTGCTGACACATACCCATGCCGATCATTCACCGGCAGCAGCGCCGCTGAAAGCGGCGACAGGTGCGCCAACCTATGCTTTTGGCCCGCATGGCAGCGGTAAATGGGCCGAAGGCGTTAAAGTTGAAGAAGGCGGTGACATGGATTTTGATCCCGATTACCGGCTCGCCGACGGTGATCTGGTGCAGGGGGACGGCTGGACCATGGAGGCGGTGCATACCCCTGGTCACACCTCCAACCATCTGTGTTTTTCCTGGCGTGAGGCCGGCATGCTGTTTCCCGGCGATCATGTCATGGGGTGGTCAACCAGTATTGTCTCGCCGCCAGACGGTGATATGGGCCAGTATATTGCCAGCTTGGAAAAGTTATTGGCCCGGGATGAACATACCTATTGGCCAACACATGGCGGCCCAATCACCGATCCGGCACGGCATGTGGCTGCCTTTATCGCCCATCGTCAAGAGCGTGCGGCGCAGATTCTCAGCTGTGTTGATGACGGCCAACAAACTTTGCAGGCGATGGTCCCGGTCATTTATCAGGGCCTCGACGAGCGGCTGTTTCCGGCCGCCGCCCGGTCAACCTTCGCGTCGATTGTTTACCTGGTCGAACAGGGCCAGCTGGTGGCCTCTGAGGGGTTGTCGATGGAGGCCAGCTTCAGCCGCACCGGGTAACGCCGCAGCTTAGCGGTGGCGGATATATCGCTTGCCGTTTCGCCAGGTGAAAAAGATCGAGCGGTCAATAGCCGGAAAACCTGCATCGGCCATGTCCTGGACATGCTTCAACATGAATTTGGTAATTGCCACGGTTGGCAACGCGAGGGCGTCATTGATGCTCACCCAATGCAAATTGCTAAGCTCACCGCTGCCGCCAAGTTGACCTTCGGTGGCCTCCTCCCAGGCTAAGAAAAACCGCGCATTAAACCGTTTTGGACGATACATCGGGGTAATCGCCTGACCAACATATTGCAACCGGTCAAGGGCCGGTGCATGGCCGCGGGCGGCCATTTCGCCATAGGTCGGATTGCGGCTTTCGCCAACGCTGCCGGGGGCGGTGATCCACAGTCCGGTTTCTTCCAGTAATTCGCGCACTGCCGCCATTGGGTAGCTGCGTGCAAGATCTGGTTTTGAGGCAATCTTCGCCAATGTGTTTGACGGCAGATCGGTTGCATAGGCGGCGCGTTTATCACTGGCATCAACCTTGCCGCCAGGGAAAACATACACGGAAGCAAAGGTCGCTTTTTTACCGCGCTGCCCCATCAAGGTTTCAATCCTGTTTTGACCCTTTCGCAAGAGGATAACGGTGGCGGAATCGCGCGGCCGCGGAATCCGCTCCGGGCGGTTTTCCATAAACGCTCGGATCTGCTGCTGTCGTTCATCGTCAATGGTTTCTTGGTCCACCTCAATATCCTCTCTGCCAACGGCCCGCCTTGGTGCCGATTTAGTATAGCCTTTATGCGCGCCTCAATGGTAGCTGACCAGGCGTTGGCGATTGCGATAGCCAAACCTTGGAAAGCTGTGTGGGGTTTCAAACCCTGCCGCTGCTTGCCGAAGCAAAGCGCCCAGCATGAACCGGGTAACATCAATTAACGGCCGCTCAAGGCAAGACCGGATTGGCCGCCATGCAAGGTCAACAAGTTCACCGCTGCCACCAAGGATGCCATGGGTCTGCTCGGCCCAGGCAACAAAAAACCGCGCATTGAAGCGATGCCGGGCATGGGTCGGTGTGACCGCATGGCCAAGGTAATGCAGCCGGTCAAGGCGGGGTGCCATGGCATGTGCCTGGAAGGCCTGCCAGGAGGGATGATCCCCTGGCTCAAAACACCCGGGAGCGGCGATCATCAAGCCTGTTTCCTCGAAGGTTTCGCGCACCGCCGCCATGGCGAATGCCCGCGCCCGCCGCGCATCTTGCGAGAGATGCGCCAGCACTGCCGGGTCCAGGTCATGGGCCGGTTGCGGTTGCCGATCAGCCCTGTCAACCTTGCCGCCTGGGAAGACCCAGAAGCCGCCGAATACCGCCGAGGTGCCGCGCCGTCCCATCAAAACTTCGAGCCCCTCATCGCCTTGACGGACGACCAAGACGCTGCCGGAATCCTTTGGTCGCACAGGTTTTGTCATGATTGGCCTTTCAAAATACCACGCCGTTATAGGCGCGGATCGAGGAGATATTGCAAGCGTTGGCTCGCTTTTCGGGCAAAACTGAGTGTGACCGCCTTGCGGCGGCCGGCGGCGAGTGGTTGATGCGGCGGCGGGCGAAGCAGTTCACCGCCGTAGGAATCGGCCACAATAATGCCGCAGTCAGCATTATTTGGAAGTATTTCCTGTGGAAAAGCCGGCGGTACGGCAAAATAAAAATGATCACAGAAGTCACGATACTCAGGCCATTTATCGTCACCGCGGAAATCACTGATGGTCACTTTCACCTCCGCGATGTGGATCACCCCTTTGTCACTGATGCCAATAACATCGACGCGGCGGCCGGTTTTTAAGCTTAACTCGGTCAGGACGGCGAGGCCCATTTGCGCAAACAGGCGGCCAACGCCGCGGGTGACGGCGCGGGTTTGCTCAGGAATAGCTTGTGCCTCAAGGTCGGTTTCCTCAGGATCGGTCACATCGGCATTCCGTGAAGACTGTGATGCCGGCAGCGGCCGGTCCCGGGACCGAGAAGGTTGTCAATTTCGCACATTCCGCCATGCTGCGAATCAACATAGATTTGGTCAAGATAGAAAATGAGGAAAGGCGCTGCGATGAGTTGGGATCCGTCACAATATCTCAAATTTGCGGGCCATCGGCTGCGGCCTGCGATTGATCTTTTAAACCGTATTCCAATGGCCGCGCCGGAACGGATTGTTGATCTTGGGTGCGGGACCGGCAATGTCACTCGGTTGCTGGAACAACGCTGGCCGTCGGCGCAGCTCACCGGCATCGACAGCTCTGCCGATATGCTGGCCCGTAGCAATGATGAAAGCCCATCGATTGCTTGGCAAGCCGCCGATATCGGCAGTTGGCAGGCGGCGCAACCTGTTGACCTGCTGTACTCAAATGCTGCCTTGCACTGGCTTGGTGACCATCAGAGTTTATTTCACCGGCTGTTTGCCCAGGTGCGGGCAGGTGGCTTTATGGCCGTGCAAATGCCGCGAAATTTTGCCGCCCCATCGCATGCCACCATTAATGAATTGGCGGAAGATCCGCGCTGGCACGCAAAACTATCGCCGTTGCTGAAACCGGCACCAACTCAGCCACCAAGCTTCTATTATGATGTACTGGGCAAAGATGCCGCCAGTCTTGATATTTGGGAAACAGAATATCTGCAGGCCTTGGAGGGTGAGGATGCGGTGGCTGAATGGACCAAAGGGACCTGGTTGCGGCCTTTCCTGGACGCGCTGGATGGTGCCGAACAAGAAAGTTTTGAAAATGCCTATCGGGCGCGGATCCGGACGGCCTATCCGCGGCGGCCCGATGGCCGGACATTATTTCCCTTTCGGCGATTATTTTTAATTGCTGAGCGGGCCGCTTAAGCCGTTGGTCCGGCCGTTATGTTCAGCGTAAAACACAATGTAGATCGGTTTGGAGGACGTTGTGACGACACTTGAGCTTTTATTAAAACGCCGCTCGGTACTGGCCCGTAACATGGTCGCGCCGGGGCCGAACAGGGAACAATTAGAGACCATCTTGATGGCCGGAATCAGGGTTCCTGATCATGGCAAAATGGCACCGTGGCGGGCGCAAATTATTGATTCCGACGGGCAAGCGGCCTTGGGTGAACTGTTTGCAGCGATCGTTGGCCGCGAAAATCCCGCCGTGACGGCAGAACAATTAATCGCCGAACGCCAGCGGCCCTGCCGGGCACCGGTGCTTCTGGCCATCAGCCAAACCCTACAACATGATCATAAAATCCCGGCGATGGAGCAACGCCTGTCGGCAGGGGCTTTTTGCCAGAATATTTTGGTCGCCGCCCATGCCGCCGGTTTTGTCGCCCAATGGCTGACTGAATGGCCGTCCTACCATGCCGAGGTCAAAGCCGCCCTTGGGCACCGGCCGGAAACAGATATCGTTGGCTTTATCTACATTGGCTCGGCCCGCGAAGCGCCGCAGGAACGCGGGCGTGCCGGGCCTGAAACAGTTGTCAGCACCTGGTCCGGTCCGGCCGGCTAAGCGCCGACGCGGCAACCTGCAATCAGGCGTCTGATATCGGCCGGGCTATGGCCGGCAGCACGTAAATGTGCCAGCGTCAGCGATTGATCACGTTTGGCAAATCGCCGGCCGCTGGCATCGGTCAATAGCCGGTGGTGATGATAGCGCGGTACCGGCAGGTCAAGCAGGGCTTGCAATAATCGGTGCACATGGCTGGCCGTAAAAAGATCAATGCCGCGGCTAACATCGGTCACGCCTTGGGCAGCATCGTCGACGGTCACGGCAAGGTGATAGCTGGTCGGCATCTCTTTGCGACCAAGGATGACATCGCCGAAATGGTCGACATCAACACGCTGCTTGCCGGCCATATGGTCGTGCCAAAATAATGGCCCGGTCATGGCGATGGCCTGCCGTGCGCGCAGTCTGAGCGCATGTGGCGCATTGCTGGCTTGAAGGCGCTCGCGCTCGGCCGGCGCGATCGCCGCGTCGGTGTCAAAAACCACATCTGCGGCCGGCCCATGGGGGGCGCTAAAAATATCATTTAACTGCCGCCTGGTGAGGTAGCATTTGTAAACCAAGCCCATTGATTGCAGCTGTGCGAGGGCGTTTTGATAGTCGGCCATATGCGCCGATTGGCGGCGCGGAGGCTCGGTCCATGTGATCCCGAGCCAGCGCAGATCATCGATCAAGGCGTCCTCGAATTCAGCCCGGCAGCGGCCCTGGTCAATGTCTTCGATCCGCAGCAAGAACTGTCCGTCCGGCGCCGCCAAGTCAGCGGCACAGATGGCGGCAAAGGCATGGCCAAGATGCAGGTAACCTGTTGGACTGGGGGCGAAACGGCTGACAATCATGGTTCATCAACACCTAGTGATTGTCAAAAAAGTAACAAATTTCGAACACAAAAATGCACGCTACACGGTGGATATTATGATGCCCAAGCTCTAAAATAAAATAGTACCGCCACGCTGTTAATCAATATCTTGTGTCTCGGCATGATTTCTGATCCACTAAGCCCATATAGTGATGCACCAAAAGAGAGCCCAACGGGTTCAG
>MDTB01222706.1_pt1 | contig 30939 bp, 32 predicted proteins | sample 811161 | NCBI WGS metagenome assembly MDTB01 (sample SAMN05326650, study PRJNA326480) | marine metagenome | isolation source: seawater | place: Mediterranean Sea | collected 2009 | reverse complement strand
GTAAATAATTCGAAACAATGTCTTATACCAATGTCTGATCCAGCTGTTATCAAAAAATGAGATCTTGGTAATTTATATTTAACAGATAAAATGTCATAGATCTTCTCTACTTCGGGGTAACTTGCAAAATGAAAAGATGAGATTTTTTTTTTAATTATTTTTAAAAAACTACTATCAAAGCTTGAAATTCTTTCATTAGCATCCAGTCTTATTTTATCTTTTCGTGTTAGAAAAATTCCTCTATTTCTTTTGATCTTATTTATTAATTTAAATTTTTGGAATTTATTTTTCATATTATTTTAACAAATTTACAATTTGTTCTATCTGTGCTTTTTTTAAATTTGCACTTGATGGTAAACAAATTATACTTTTTACATACTCTTGAGCTTTTTTTATTTTATAGCTATAATTTTTCTTAAATGCTCTTTGTAGATGGTTGGGGTGCCAAACTGGTCTTGATTGAAAACCATTTGAATTAAGTTTTTTGATAATTTTTTTTGTTTTTTCTTTTTGTGACATCTCTACCAAATTAAGCCAGTTATTGTTTTTTGAATATTTTGGAGATTTTAAAATTTTAACTCCTTTAATTTTTTCAATTTTTTTTTTATAATAGTTTCTTATACTTTTTTTTCGTTTTAGAAAAAAATTTAACTTTTCTAATTGAGCAAGTCCCACAGCAGCAGAAAGATTCGATAATTTGTAATTATATCCTACATCATTATGTATAAAATTTATTTTATCATCTTTGGCTTGAGAAATAAGATAATTTATTTTAAGATTATCTTTTTTATTTTTAGATATAACCAATCCACCATTTCCCGAAGTAATAATTTTATTTCCATTTAATGAAAAAACTCCAAAATCTCCAATGGTTCCAGTATGCTTATTTTTAAATTTTCCAGAATTATATTTTGTCCCTATGCTTTCAGCAGCATCTTCAATTAATTTTATTTTTCTTTTTTTACAAATATCAAATATTTTATCAATTCTAGCCGCATTGCCAAAAGTATGTACTACTATGAGAGCTTTGATTTTATTCCCGGTAATTTTATTATATGTATAGCCATTTCTAAAAATGGTTTTTTTCTTAATAAATTCAATAGTTTTTTCTTCATCAATATTTAAATATTCATCTACGTCCATAAATATTGGCGAAGCACCAACATATTTAATAGAATTGATAGTGGCAACAAAAGTAATCGTTGGAACTATTACTTCGTCATTTTCTTTTACACCTGATTGAAGCATGCAAATGTGGAGGCCGATTGTTCCATTTAAAACTGGACTTAAAAATTTACCTTTCGTAATTTGTTTAAACTTACTTTGAAAAAGGTTTAAAAATCTTCCTGAAGATGAAACCCAATTTTCATCTATACATTTAATTAAATATTTTTTTTCATTTCCTATAAAAAAAGGTTCATGGAGTCCAATTTGTTTCATATATAAATATTTAAATTAATTTTCCAATAAGTTCGCAGTTTCCTTTTTTATCATTTCTACTAGTTAAATATTGTTTTACATAAGAGTAATATTTTTTTTTATCAAATTTAAATAACCGTTCTAAAGTTTTGTTTTCAACTTCACTGTCAATGTTTATCGGTTTTAAACCTAATGTTGAAGCAAAAAATCTTTGACTATTGAGAAAAAAATTTTTTTTATTTAAAAGTTCATTGGTGTAAATAAAAATTGCAGGCTTATTATGTATGGCAGCATATGAAAATCCTGCACTCTCTCTAGAAATTATAACTGAAGAATTTTTGGCTAAATTGGCCAAACTTTCAGAAACTATTTCTCTACCAAAATAATACTTTGGTTTAGTTTTTTTGTGCTTTACTTTTGGATGAGGTACAATTTTAATTTTAATTTTTTTAAATTTTTCTATTTTAGTAAAAAATTTATCTAACGAAGGAAACCATTTTTCTGGTGTTCCCCTAGCATCAAGTTTTTCTCCTTCAATATAAGTATCTCCCGGAAAAAGAGGCGTTGGTGCTTCTAAAAATAATCCATAATTTTTATTATATCTTTTTTTAATTTTTGATTTTAAGAACATATTATAATCAAAACTATTACCATTTATAATCTTTACATCTTTATTTTTAAAATTTTCAGATTTTTCACCGCCTGTTTTTATTAAATATGTTGGAAACAAATTTAAAAGATTAGCAAAAAAATTTAAAAATTTTTGTGAACAATAACGCACTATCTTTTTTGGATTACAAAGTAAGCTATGTAATAAATTTTCTATAATGTCCTTTAATTTTTTTCTTTCTTGATCTATTGGGAATTGGTTTGTAGAATATTCTATAGTTTTAGCATTATTTTTTTTTAAAAATAAATTTAATTTTAAAGAAATGAAGTTATTATTAGTTATATTTTTTATAATCAGAATATTTTTTCCATATTTTTTTTTCAATTTCAAAAAATATTTTTTCCATTTTTCAAAATTATTAAAAGATTTTAATCTTTTATCTTGAATATTATTCATAAAAGACTTTTCGAATCCAGGATGTAAAAAATTAATTAATTCGTGTATTTCAACTTTATAATTAAATTTTTTTTCATATTCTTTAATGTCATACCGGTTGATGTCAATTTTTCTACATTTAATCGGCATTAACAAAAGAATTAATTTATCTGACATAAAAATTAGATTGTGGTCCAACCGCCATCAATAATTAAATTAAATCCTGTAATATAAGACCCTGCATCTGATACCAGAAAGACTACAGCTGGAGCAATATCGCTTGGAAAAGCCATTCGTTTCAAAGCAGTTTTTTTTGAGTAGTTTTTTACAAATTTCGAACTGTGTTGATTTTTTTTTTCCAGCAATTTTACCTTGAATTCCACCAGGACTAATTATATTCACACGTATTGAAAATTGACCGTAATGTGCTGCCAATTGTTTAGTATGATTTATTAAAGCTCCTTTTACTGCTGGATAAATTGAATTTTCTTTTATGTTTGTATTTTTGTAAATCTCAGCATCTTGAGCCACTACTCCGTATATTGAGCTTAATAATATAATATTTCCTTTAATCTTATTTTTTCTCATTTTTTCAGCAACTATTTTTGAGATCCAAATATTAGAGCTTAATTGTAAATCCACATTTTTTTTAATTGAATTTATATTCACTTCTTTAAATGAGCTATTTTGCCAGTCTTTTGTAAAGGCGTAAGAACAGTTAACAAATATATCTGGTAAACCCTCTTTTTTAAAAATTTGATTTAATTTTTTTTCAATTTTATTCAAATTGCTAAAATCAAAATTGATTTGTTTAATATTTTTTTTAAATTTTGAATTAAATTTCTTATCCAAATTGGTCACCTTTGCTCCAAAATCATTTAAAGCATTGCATATCTCGTATCCAATAGTGCCAGAACCACCTAATACATAAGCTTTTTTTTTATTCAATCTAAACTTATTTAAATAAGTCATTTAACCCCTTTTAGTGCTTTAATTAATTTAAAATCAAAATCGCTGTCAATGTCCACTGATCTGTTCTTGGGCATTACAAATATTTCGGTATCCGTATTTACTATATCTTTATTTTTTAATAAAGCTTCTCTTTTCCAAATATATATAGATGCATTAACATCAAATACGGATGGTGCTTTCTGTCTTGAGTAATATCTTTTTGTATTTTCTTTCACTAATTTAAGTTTCCCATTTTTTCTTTCTACCATATTAAAGTAAGGATTTTTATGTGATTCATTAACAGAAATTAAATTACTGGATTTTTTTCTCTTAAAAATTTTAAAAGCTTTATATATATCACTTTTTAACCTTAGAGGCGAAGTAACGTCCAGGTCACATATAGTATCAAAATTTGTTTTAAATTTTTTTTCTGAATATTTTAAAGCATGTTTAATTACTTGAATTTTAGAAATTGAGTTATTTGAAAGTCGTTTTGGTCTTTGTATTAATAGATTGCTTTTTTTTTTACAAATATTTAATATTTTATTGGAGTCGGAGGTCACAACTATCTTTTTAAATATTTTTACTCTATGAGCTAAATCTAAGGTATGTAATATAAGTGGTTTACCAAACAAATTTTTTATATTTTTGTTTTTTATCTCTATTGATCCTTTTCGAGCACATATAGTGCAAAGTATGTTCATTTTAAGATTTAATTGCCTCCAGAATTTTTTGATTCTCCAAAGCCTCTTTAAAAGTACAAATAAATTGTTTTTTTCTCAATATATCTAGATGTTCTCTAATAAAAGTTTGTTTTAAATTGAAACGTTTGAAAATTATTTTTTTTTTTCTTTTATCAACTATCTTAATTGTATTTAAAAGCAAATCAGCTTCCAAACTAAAATCATTACCATCAATAAAAAGTTTTCTATTTTTAATTCTTGAAAAAAAATTTAGATCTAAATTTAAAAATATCTTCTTTTTAATAATTCCATGAATACACAAAATATCATCTACATCTATCTTCAAGTTAGATATTTTTCTATTAAAAGAGTTTAATATCTTTATTTTTCCAAATATCCATTTTAAATAATCAATTTCATGGCTCAGTTCTAATTTCACTCCACCGCCAAAAATTTTTTGTGCACTAACTGAGTTAAAATAATTTTTATTTTTTCTCCAGTTTGGAAGAAAAGATGAACAAATTACTCTTATGAAAAAATAATTTTTTCTTTTAATATATTTTTTAATAAATTGAATAATTGGATGAAACCTTAAATTATAACCAACAAAATAGTTATTATGTAAATTTCTAAAATTTTTTTCTTTTTTATTAAAAAGAGGTTTTTCTATTAAAATATTTTTTTTAATAAAGCATTTTTCAATGATGGTCATAAACTGAAAATGTGTATTTGCAGGTGAACAAATTACAAATAAATCAGGGTTCATTTTTTTTAATTTTTCATAATTTTTTCTTTTATAAATTTTTGTAAAATTTCTAGAAGAAACCAATGTTATATTTGCTTTTTTACTAATAGATCTTAATGCTCCAAAATGATTTTGGCCTGCTGATCCTCGTCCAATTATTAGAATTTTTTTATACACTTAATAAATTTACCTTTTTTTTGTATTCATGAAGCTGTCCAATATCTTGCCAGCTTTTTTGACTTATCTTAAATATTCCAATTCTCTTTTTATTATTTTTTGAAATCTCAATAAGTTGATTCATGTCAAGAAATTTATTTTTTGGTATTAAATTTAATACTGAGGAATTAAGTATATAGAGACCAGTTGTAATTAAATGTTTGTATTTGGGTTTCTCATGTATTTTCATTAATTCATTTTGAGAATTAATCTTGCAAACCCCATAAGGTAAAATTGAAGTTTGATTAGATGTTACAAGAGTTAAGTCATTTTTTTTATTTACATGGGTTTTAATAAGTTTATTAAAATTAAAATCAAAAATAACGTCACAATTCGAGACAACAAAATTACCTTTGATCTTGCCTCGAAGCTTTTCAAGACCTCCAGCAGTGCCAAGTGGCTTGGTTTCATTAAGGTATTGTATTCTTGTGCCTAGAAGATTTTTGTTTTTGAAATATGCTTTTATCAAATCAGCTTTATGATTTACTACAAAGAAAAATTTTTTAACTCCGAATTTAGAGAAACTATCAATTATATTTTCAAGTGCTGTTTTATCTTTTATCGGAACTAAAGGTTTGGGGAATATTCTTGTAATTGGATCCAATCTTTGACCTTTGCCGCCAGCCATCACTACTACTTTTATTTTTGATAAACTATTTTTATTAAATTTTTTTCTTTTGCTTCTCTTAAAAATATCAGTTTTTAATATTATCTTAGTTATTTTTTCATTTTTATTTATAAGAGGAAGTATTTCAATTTTTTTATTTAAAAAAATTTGTTTAATCTTCTTTTTATTAACATTTCCCTCTTCAATAAATATTGTTTGACGATTACAAAATTTATGTATTTTTTCATTAATACTTTTCCCTTTTCTTAAAATTTTTCTTCTAATATCTCCATCCGTTAAAGAACCAAAAAGTTTTTTATTTTGATCAACAACTAAACATGTTTTTTCTCCATTTTTATCAATCAATTTAAGTGCATCTTTTATTTTTTTTTCTTTATTAATTAAATATTTTTTTAAGTCTCTCATTTAAATATTTACTCCTTCAAATTTTATTAGCCTTATATTTTTTTTTATTGAAAAATTTCTTGCTTCTTGCAAACCTTTTCCTAAAAAATTAAATAAATTTGCTGTAATAACTCCTGAAATTTTTTCATGATTCAGCGCTTCTGTAAAATGCTCTGGTTTACCAGCGCCTCCCATAACTAGGATTGGATTTTTAAATTTCTCTGGGATAAGATCTAGACAACTTAAATCTAATCCTGCGGCTGTTCCATCTTTATCAATTGAATTCAGAATTAACTCTCCAAATTTTAAATTTTTCATAGAATCAATAAATTCTTTTAAAGTTTTAGAATAAACCTTTCCACTATTAATATAGGAACTAAGAATTTTATTATCATTTTTGTAGTCGACCATAATTGATATAGCTTGTTCTCCAAAAACTTTTGCAATTTGCTCACAAACTGACTCATTTTTGTGAGCTAAAAAATTTATCAATATTTTATCTGCACCATTTTCAAAGCATTCTCTAACATGTTCAATTTTTCTTATTCCTCCTCCAATAGTTATTGGTAAAAATATTTTTTCTCTTAGTTCATTTATGTCTTTAAAAAAATCTTTAAAATCTGCCTCACTTGGATTTGGAGTGACATTTATGATTATTAATTCATCTATAAAGTCGCATGTTTCTCCAAATCCAAAATTATTTTTCAACCATTTAACATCTCCAACTTTTTGTAATCTAAAATTTCTACTTAGATGAAATTCTCCTCTGCTATATAAAAGTGCATAAATTATTCTTTTGTAAATCATTAGCTTTCTATCTCCAAAAAATTTCTTATTAATTTTAGACCAATCTTATGACTTTTTTCTGGATGGAACTGAGCTCCAAATGTATTATTATTTTCTATAAAAGAGATAAAATTTTCTCCATAATAAGTGCTAGAAACATTTTCATTTTTACCATAATTTTTTTTATCGTTAATAATTCTATAAGAATGAACAAAATAAAAGGGAGAGTTATTAGGTATATCTTTCCAAATTTTTGATTTTGAATGACTGACTAAATTAAAGCCAATGTGTGGTAATTTAATTTCATTTCTATTTGTAAATTCTTCACACCTTCCTTTAAATAAACCTATACCTGCCTCCTCTCCATTTTCAGATCCACTTTCAAACATTAATTGCATTCCTAAACAAATGCCCATAAATGGTTTTTTTGTTGAAGTATGATCAATAATTGCATTATACCATCCTGTTTCTTTAATTTTTTTAGCTGACTTATTAAATGATCCAACACCTGGCAATATTAAGTGTGTTATTGATTTTAAATCAGAAGGTTTTTTTAGAACTTCATAATTATAATTTAAATGTTTGATGGCGTTTATCAGAGATGCAATGTTTCCAAAGTCACAATTAATAATTCCAATTCTAGTTTTTGAATTTTTCATTTTTTATTTTATTTTAAATTTTGGTACCCATTTATTTTTTTTTTCAAATAAATCTTTATTAGCCCACTTATCGATATTTTCTTGGAAATCCTTCATACTCATTTTGTAATAATCGCAATATTCTTCAAATAATTTTTCTGGGTAAATATCATCATACATTTGAACTAATTGAACTGCTTGAGATCTGGACATAGCACCTCTCCTTACGTCTATTCCAGCATCTTGCGTGGTTCTTCCAAACCCAAATTTTAAATACATAAAATAAACATGTAATTCGTAAATTTTTTGATCTGTTTGTGCAAAATTCGTATAACTTCCCTCATTGAGTGTTTGGCTTTCTTGCAAACCACACTTTTCTTTTGCTAATACATAATTTCTATAAGGATCCCAATTCTCGTAAAATCCATAGTGAGTTAATTGTAAATCAAAGTTTTTTAGCTCTTCTTTTGTTGGGTAAGTAAACCAGTAAAGTTGTCTTTCATTGATACCCATCTCTTTTGCTTTATTGATAATTTTTTTGTACCCACCTTCCATGTATCTTGAAATTTGATATTCAACATCATAGACTCCATGATCTTTGAATTTTGCATCTCCGCCGTACTCTACCTCTCCGTCCTCTGAATAAAAAACTAATGGTATATTCATTTGTAATGCGACTCTTAAAACTGCTGTATGAATACCCATTAACCATCCATAATAAGGAAAACCCATGTCGGTTAATCCAATTTTATTTAAAATTCTCATAGCTTCTTTATCTGGTGTGACGTGAATGTGGTCATATCCGCTCTCAACAAATGAATACAAATTTTTCTTACCAATCTCTGTTTCCATAATAGGTCTAAAAGTTACTGCGAGTGGATTCATTTTATGTTTGTGCTTAATATTATAACTAACATAAGATCCATCTTTGCCACCACTCACTGTAGTAATGCAATCATATCTTGAGCCATTTGATCTATGTTTTTTTAAAAGGTTTGAAAGTAAATTTTGTCTTTTTTGCCAATCAATTTTTTTCTTTTCCTCGCTCCACTGACAAGCGCTGCAAAACCCACGGCTATCAAAAGTTATCCTTGGTCTAGTTGACATTGTAACACAATTTTTACACCAAAATATATCTTTCATTAAAAATTTCCTTTTATATCAAAAAAATTTTTTTGACTTATTTTTCTTAAGTTTAAATTTTTTATTATCTTTAAAATATTTTTTGTCGTATTGCTTTTATAGTAAGGATTTTTAGAAGAATTCATTAACTTTAAAAATTCTTTACTTTTAATTTTTTTTAATGAACGATTAAGTTTTACTGAATTTACTTTCTCTATATCAATTACACTTTTTGATCTTAATCGTCCTTTTTGTCTTGTTCCAATATTTATTGTCGGTTTTTTCAAACTGGGAACTTCGGATAAACCGCTAGATGAATTGCCTATTACAGCATCAACATTTTTAATAACTGAAAAGTACTTAATCCTGCCTAAGCTACCAAAATATTTAGAATTTTTATTTTTTTTAATAAATTTTTTGATCATTTTTGAAATATAAAAATTTTTTGTATCTGCATTTGGTATTGTAAAAATTATTCCTTGATTTTTTCTTTTTTCAAAATAAGTTAGAATTTCCTTAAAATCTTTGAGTCCATAATCTTCTTGAAAAGTCACAGGATGAAATGTAATCAAAAAATTTTCTTTTTTAAATTCAAAATTAAGTTTTTTTTCTAATTCTTTTTTTGAATAAAGTTTTTCCTTACTTACATCTTCAACACTCGTGCTACCGACATGAAATATATTTCGAGGATTTTCTCCAAGTTGTTTAATTCTTTTCAAATAAATTGGATTGCTTACAAAATGAAAAGTAGAAAATTTTGTAATTGAATGTCTAAGAGATTCATCAATAGCACCCTCTGTAACCTCTCCCCCCGATAAATGTGCTATCGGTATTCTATAAAAACTGGCACTAATTACAGCAGAGAAAATTTCATATCTATCACCAAGAACAATTAGAAGATCGAATTTATTTTTTTTAAATACTTCATCAAATTTTTCAATGCCTGAACTTATTGACTTAAGAATTGTGGAGTTGGTATCGTTTAAATATGGAATTTTAATTTTTTTGAAAATTTTAATTTTATCATTTTTGATTATTTTAATTGATGTTTGAAATTTGATAAAATGAGAGCCTGTAACAATAGTTTTTACATTAAATTTCTTTATTTTTGAAAGACCTTTTATTATAGGTAAAAGTAAATCATAGTCTGCTCTACTTCCAGTGATAACACATATGTTTTTAACTAATTTGCTCATCTATTTTAAAATTTTTTTTTGATTTTTTCTTTATAACTCTCATCCAGAACATTGGAGAAATTCCATTTCCTGGTCTTTTAATTGTGAGATTATCACTAGAAAACCTCTCACCTCTCAAAATATTTTTTTTTGCAACTATTGATTTTCTTGCAAAGAAAATATTTTTTTGTTCTGATTTTGTAATTTTTTTTACTGAAGAACCCATGGCTTTTTCAATATTTCTGATACTTGAAATCATATTTTTTAGTTCTATTATGTTAAGGCTTGATTTTTGGTCAGGTCCATCCCATGTCTGATTTAATGTGAAATGTTTTTCGATAACGTCAGCACCAAGAGCTACGGCAGCAATTGAAACTTCGGTCCCTAAAGTATGATCAGAATAACCAACTTTTATATTAAGTTCTTTTTTAATCTTACTAAGTACATTTAAATTTACATCTGATACTGGTGTTGGATAAGCAGTATTGCAATGAAGTACTGTTATGTTTTTTCGTTTTAGACCCTTTGATTGTAAAACTTTTAATGCTTGTTTAATTTCCTTCAAATTGGACATTCCCGTTGATAGTATTATTTTTTTCTTCGAAGAGGCTATTTTTTTCAAGTAAGGAAAATTAGTAATTTCACCTGATGGTATTTTTAAGATCTTTATTTTTAATTTATTAATTAAAAATTCAAGACTATTTAGATCAAAAGCAGAAGAAATAAAATCAATATTGATTCTTTTGGCATAAAGAGAAAGTTTTAATTGTTCTTTTTGTGTGAGAGAATATTTGCTTATCATATCCAGCATATTTAATTTATCATTTTTTAAATTTTTTTTCTGATAATCTGCAAGACTAAGATTTTTTGTTACAACGGCGGAAGGAATAAAAGATTGAAATTTTACAGCATCAGCTCCACAATCTTTGGCAACTCGAATAAATTTTTTAGCTATTGTAAATTTCCCTTTATGGTTAATTCCAGCCTCCGCAATTATATAGGTTTTTTTTAGATACATTGTTTGTTTATTACCATTTGTAAGCCTTTTTTAAATTCGATATTGGGTTGCCAGTTCAAAATTCTTTTGGATTTTTTTATATTTACATCAAGTTTATTTAAGGTCCTATAAAGTTTATCTTGCTTTAAAAATATTTTACTCTTTGAATTTTTTTTTTTCTTAATCATGTTTGCAATTTTAAAAAAATTTAATGTTTTTTTTCCTCCGATATTAAAAATTCCTAACTTTTTATATTTGATGCATTTTAAAATAGCTTTAGAAGCATCTTTGGCATGTATAAAATTCACTTCAGTTTCATTATTATTGTAAATCGTTATATTTTTTCCTTTTGATATTTTTTTTATTAAATTAGGTATTATTTTTTTTTTTATTCATTCCAAATCCGTAAAGAGATGAGATTCTTAAAACTGTGATTTTAAATTGTTTTTTACTTAAAAATAATAGTTTTCTCTCAGACAAGATTTTGGAGTTTACATAAAGGTTTTTACTTTTTTTTAAAATAGGAGAATTTTCTTTATTTTTAAAATTTTGATTTTTATATAGTATGGAACCAGAGATAAAAATAAAGTGTTTATTATTTTCTTTAGACCAACTAGCTAACTTTAAGGAAGAAATAACATTAATTTGATTAATCTGCCCTAATTTTTTTTTTTGTTCAGGAGCGGGTACAAATGCTCCAATATGTACTAAACAAATCACATTTTCATATATCTTTTTTAATTTCGAGTTATCAAGTTTTTTACTTAAATCCATTCTTTTCCAAATGAGGTTTTTATGTTTAATTGGAGGTCTTTTTTTACTTGTGGCTATTACCTTATAATTTTTTTTAAGTAACAAAAAAATTACGTGCTTTCCTAATAAACCTGATGCACCTGTTAATCCAATATATTTCATTAAAACCAACTTCTTATTTGACCTTTTCCAAAATTTTTTGACATTTTAGATTTACTTATTCCATCTAAAAAAATCTCTTCAATATATCTTAAACATATTCCTTTTTTTATTTTTGGATTTTTTAAAGACTTATTTTGAAAAAAACTTTTTACAAACATCTCTGGTTCATTAAATCCATGATTTGATCTAATAGAAGTTGTGCCTGAAAACCTAGGATTAAACTCAAACGGGATTGGGCCTCTTCGACTTTTTCTTAATTGAACATTAAAACTTCCCTTATTATCAACTAATTTTGCAATACGTATTACAAGGTCTGAAATCTTTTTATCTTCTGTTACCTCTGTTATCCATGATGTTCCATTTAAAATTTTTCTTTTTGCAATGAATGGTCCAATAATTTTTTTATCCTTAGCTGTAAAAAAACTGCAAGTATACTCTGTTTCAAAATCATTTTTCAAAGAACCTATATGCTCTTGTAAAATAGGTTTTTTAACAAAATGAAAAAAAGAAATTAAATCTTTTATTTTTTTAATAAGATATACATTTCTTGATGAAGTTCCAGTTCTACTTTTTAGAATAAAAGGAAAATTTAATTTCTTTGAAAAATTTATTGCCTCTTTTAAATTTTTTGGAGCATATGTTTTAAGGTATGGCAAATTATTTTTTTTTAAAAAAATTTGTGTTAAATATTTATCGTTAGCCATTTCAATTACTTTTGGGTTTGACACGCAAACTTCACAGTTGGTTTTTTGTTTTATAATATTTCGATTTTTAGAAAAAAAATTAATATCGAATTCTGAGCCAACCATTATAATATTAATTTTTAACTTTTTAAGATTTTTAAGATACCAATTTAAAGTCCCTTTTTTTTCAACTTTGGGAACCAATATAGATTTATTTGTTCTATAAAGAGCTGCATTATATTCACTGATATCTCCTGAAATGATGTTGCAGTTTATCTTAGAAATTCTAAGCGACTTGATTATTGATTGACCTACTCCGCTACCTGCTCCCGTAACTAAGATATTTATTTTACTCATTGTAATTTATTAATCATTAAAAATATTTGTTTTATAAAATTTTAAATTTTCTTTTTTAGAAAACCACTGGATAGTTTTCTTTAATCCTTCCTCAAAACCTTTTTTTCCTGAATACTTAGGCTTCCAATTAATTATTTTTTTTGCTTTTTTTGTTGAAGCATATAATCTTTTTACCTCACTATTTTTTGGTCTAACTCTCTCTTTATGTAATTTAATAATAATTTTTTTATTCATCAATTTTGAAATAATTTCAGCAAGTTTTTTGATTGATATTTCAAATCCATTACCGATATTAATTATTTCTCCAACATTTCTTTTATTGTTTATTGAACTAATGAAACCGGCGACTGTGTCATCAATATATGTAAGATCTCTTGTAGGAAATAATGATCCTAATTTTAAAATATTACCTTTTAATAATTGAGTTATAATTGTTGGGATTATAGCTCTGGCAGATTGTCTAGGACCAAAAGTGTTAAATGGACGTAAAACAGTAATTGGTAAATTAAATGACTTTTCATAAGATAGCGCAAGTTGATCAGCAGCAATTTTGCTTGCAGCATAAGGTGATTGCCCACATACTGGATGTGATTCAGTTATAGGAATAAATTTTGGGTTTCCATAAACTTCGCTTGTTGATGTGTGTATAATCTTTTTTATTCCAAAATCTTTACAAGCATTTAAAATATTTAGTAAGCCATAAACGTTTGTGTCTAGGTATGATTTTGAAGCGCGGTATGAATAGGGTATGCCAATTAAAGCTGCTAAATTAATTACAACATCTATTTTTTTTTTGATAATTTTTCGCATTAAATACTCGTCCCGTACATCTCCGGTAATTACCTCTATATTCTTTAAAGTATCTTTATGAATTTGCTCCAGCCATCCCCATGAGTTAAAAGAGTTATACAAAACTAGAGCTTTTACATTATGCCCTTTTTTAACTAATGCCTCTGCTAAGTGTGAGCCTATAAATCCCTCTGAACCTGTTATTAAAACATTCATTTTTAAAAACTATGATCTCCAAATATCGCCCCATCTGATTTTCGATAGCTCAACCAAAATGCCTCGCAACCAGGTTTATTCATTTTTAGAAACCAACTGAAAAAATTGTTTTTTTTGCTTAGTTTTTTTGATTTATCAAAATCTGAAATTTTAATTGCAGTAACGGAGTCAGCGTCTATTTTAATTTTCTTTTTGTCTTTAAAATTTGAAGAATAAATATTTAATTCTCCTTCAGCAACTTCATCATTCTTAATTTGATAATTATCATTAATTATCAAAACAATTGTTTCATATTTTTCACCTATATATCCATGTCCCCAATGGCTTATCTTTGCTGGGGTTACACAAGATCTTGCTCCGTCGGCAATATCTACAGAATATTCAGTTTTTTTATTGTTAACTTTATAAATAAAAGAAGCATTGAATCTTGAAGGGATTTTTTCACCAAACATTTTAAGTGATAAAAATTGTTCATCATGTTTTATATTAAATATATTTGTTTGTGATAAATTTTTTGGTGAAAATTTTATAGTCTTATTGGATGGTAAGAGTTTTTTGTGATTAAATTTTTTTATAAAAGGTATTGCTTTAAAGTTTCCTGTACAATTAGTTGGAAAAACTTTTAAATCTAAATCCAAGTCCTTAATTCTATAACCACTCAATTTTGATTGAACTGGTTTTTCTTTTATTAATGGGCAATAGTCTTTGTGATATATTGCTGGAAAAGAGTGGGTAACCTCAAAAAAATTTTTTTTCTTATGGAAGTTTCCAACCACAAGTCTTGGAAAAATAGAGTTATGTTCGACTTTTACAGAAACAAAATCTAAATTGGAAAATTTTGTATTTTTAAATATATCTTTTACATAGAATATTTTTGATCCGAAAGGTTGAATTTTACTAATATCAATTTCTTTCACTTTTTTAATTTTCTTTTTATATGTTAATAAACTTACTTTAATTTTTTTTAATCTGGGTTCTGTTGGTCCTTTAAAATAGTGAAAAAAAGGTGTTATTCCTTTTTTAAATTTACAGCTCCAATTAGTTTCATCGGTGTAATTTACATCATGTCTTTCATTTGAACCCTTTATTCGTCCAGCGCTGTGTACTGAGCTATAAAGATTATCAGACTTGTAAACGCCTATAATCGCTGGAAAAGGAAAACCTAATTTGACAAGTGATAAAATTTCAATGTTTACAGAACCTGAAAAATTTTTTGTGTACTTTTTTTCTAGAGACTCCTTGATAGAAAACTGGTTATGAAATTCGTTTATTTTTTTTTCATTTCTTTTTATCAAATTACCATTTTCATCATAAATGTTAATTATTAAACTAATTTGATCACTGTCTATCTTATTCTTATTTTTCCAGTAATTAAAAAAGACTATAAAAAAATCATTTTTCTTCGTTATGAAAATAGGAAACACTGCTGATGCTCTATTAAAAAAAATTTTTTTTCTTAATTCAAAACCTTTTTTAAGAGATACTATTGGTTTATAATTATTTTTTTTCATCGCCATCTATTTCTCTTTTTAGTTCATCATACTCATTCATTTTCCTTTTCATGAAAGCTATTGTTAATTCTGTTTTCTCTACAATGCCTTTTGGGGTAAGAACGTAAGCATAATTTAATTTATTAGGATTTTTTTTAAAATTGCTAATTTTAATTAAACCTTTGTTCTTCAAAGATTTTAAACAATAGTTTAATTTCCCTAAACTAAAATTTAATTCCTTAGCTAACTCTCTTTGTGATGATAAAGGGTTTTTCTTAATCTTCCGTAAAACATTCAAATCATCTTGTCTATTGCTGCTCATAAGTTCTTTTGTTCAAATATTGAACATATAATTAAAAAAGTGGGGTTTTGTAAAGATTTTTCTTATTTTTATCAATTATTTGGCTTTTTTTGAGCTATTTTTGTCAGATGCATTAAGGTTTAGGTAATTAAAACCAAAATACAGATGAATAAAAAATGTTTGTAGGGCTGACAGGATAAAAACAAAAAAAACTAAAAAAATAGCGAAATAAAGAACTTTACTATTATTGATCAGAAACGGTAACAGCAACATAGTTGTTGTTATTATATCATTATACAGAAAAGAAATTTTTGGTAAAAATGTTTTTTTTACATAAGGTAAAATTTTCTTTTTATTTTGAGAGTTTGACCATCTTGCTAGTGATGAATATTTATCATAAATAAAACTATCATAGGATGTTAAGATTGAAGCTATTACTCCGGTAACGAGCAAAAACTTCGAGTCGAAATATTCATATGCAAAAAATGACAAAGAAAATAAAATAAATGAATTAAAAAAAATATCAGCTAATGCATCAATAAATCTTCCATAAAACGTTGATATATTTTTATATCTCGCAACACCCCCGTCACAAAAATCTATAATCCTATATAGAAAATATAAAAATATTCCATAATTAAAAAAAATTTTATTTCCTGAAAAAATTAAGATTACAGATAATATTGAGATTGTAAAATTTAAAAAAGTAATAGTATTAGGGCTTATTTTTAAAAAAATAAAAAAAGGTGTTATTAGATAAGAAATACGACAAAATATCACTTGAAAAAATGACTCTGTTTTTAAATTATATAATTTATTATTTCTTTTTGAAATTTTTCTAATTATTTGTAAATAATTTTTAATCATCTGTTAATCGAATTAAGTATTTTTTTTATTTCTTCAAAACTAATTTCAACTGGATTGTTTTTGAGTCTTAGCGCACTTACTCCAGCTAAAATTTTTTCATATGTACTATCTAAATTAATATTCAAATTTTTTAAATTTCCCTCAAGTTTGGCTATTTTTTTTAAATGATTAAGATAATCGCAAAATTCTGTAATTGATTGAGTTTTTGAAACATTAAATAATATCTCATATTTTTTTTTTAAATTAATATTTGGCTTAGCCCTTTTCATATTTTCATAGTTAAATTTTATAATTTCACTTAAAGTTAGTGACACCGCATGTCCATGACTAACATTATATAAACTAGTAAATGGATAAGATAAGGCATGAGGTGCTGTGGTTCGTGCGATAGAAATCGCTTTTCCTGAAAGGTTGGCAGCTAAACACATTTTTTTTGTATTTTCAAAGTTTGGTTTTTCTAAAAAATTTTGATAATTTGAAAAAGATAAATCAAGAGATCTAATAGAAAAGTTTGAACTTTCAATATTTGATTTTACAGATAAAATGGACTCTACTCCTTGTGCTATTGCATCAAACCCTGCCGAAGATTTAAGTTTAAAATTGGAGTCAATTATTAACTCAGGAATTAAAAAGTAATGATCAGGTTTGACTAGCTTATCTTCAACAGAATATTTTACTTCTTTTAAATAAATAACAGCATTTTCAGTAACCTCTGCACCAGATCCAGCTGTTGTTGGGATAGCGCATAATTTTACTTTTTTTTTATATTTAATTTTACCTTCGATGATTTCTTTTTTTTCAAGATCTGAGCACAAACAACTAGCAGATTTTGCGTAATCTATTACTGCTCCTCCGCCGATAGCTAGTATAAGATCAGGATTAAACTCCTCTACAAGATTAATAATATTTTTTAATTCACTAAATTCAGGTATTGAGTTTTTTTTAAAATATTTATATAAAATTTTTTTTTCAAAAATTTTTTCAAAAACTTTATCAGCTCCTGATTTGTAATATGAATTATTTCCTGTAATTAAGAAACACCTTTTAAATTTTTTGTCGCCTAGAAAAGAGGATATTTCTTCTAAATTAGATATTTTCATTTTTTAAATTTATTTTTAATATTAATAAAATTATTTGGTCTTCCCATATTTTTTAATGTTCCCTCTTTTGTTTTAATTTCCAAAAAAGAAGGGCCTTTTGATCTTAAAAATTTTCTCAATTTCTTACTTAAATTTTGTTGAGTAGTTATTATATCCGCATAATTGTATCCCAAAGATTTTGCTAAACTAGAAAATGGCAATTTTTCAACAAATGTTCTTTGTCCACCTACGGATTCGTGAGAAGCGTTGTTGAATAGAATGTGTTTAAAATTCCCTCTTCCGAACATTCCAGACAATTTTAATGATCCAAAATGCATTAAAATTGAGCCATCGCCATCCAAACATATAACATCATTATTTCTACTAAGTGAAACACCTAAAGCTACCATGCCTGAATGTCCCATTCCTCCAATCATGTAAAAATCACTTCCGTTTTTAATTTTAAAATTGTCTCTAATTCTAAAGAGTTCTCTTGATGTGAAGCCAGTAGTAGAAACAATTTTTGTATTTTTTTTGATTACGCCTAAAAGTTTTTTTATTAAAAATTCTCTTGTTACTTCAAATTTATAGTTTCTTTTTTCCTGTTTAAATTTTTTTCTTAATGTTAAGGTATCTTTTTCAATTAAACAGGCTACAGTTTGATTTTTCTTTTTAGCAAAAATAATTAATTTATTAAGCTTCTTAAAATCACTATTTTTTCTTAAAATTACATATTTTATATCTAAAAGTTTCAGTAAATTTCTAGTAATTCTTCCCTTTGTATTGTGTTGTATTTCATCTTTCTTTACATAAGGTGAGCCTCTCCAGCCAATAACAAGCAGTGATGGAATCGAATAAACATTTTTATGTGCAATTGATATCAAAGGATTTATTGAGTTGCTCAATCCAGAATTTTGCAAATAAACACAAGCAAGTTTATTAGTCGCCAAGTGATAACCTAATGACAATGAAACCGCGCTACCCTCGTTGTAAACTGGATAATGTGATATCGATTTATCTTTATCTACAAGTTTGGTAAAATTTTTAAGAACACTATCAGGAACACCTGTAAAGAATTGTATTCTTTTTTTTAAAAAATTAAAAAATTTTTCTGCTTCTACCATTTTAAATAAGTTTGATGATATCTTTAATTGATGATAATTTTTTTTCTGACTCAAAAGCTCTCTCATTTTTCAAAATTTTAGACGCAACTTCAACCATTGCTGGATGAGAGGCTCTAAGCAAGTGATTGGCATAAATAACTATTTTGAAACCATGCTTTATTAATTGTTTTTCAAAAGTAGAAGAATATGTTGAAGGTACTGATACCATTGGTTTGAAATACTTTGAATTTTTAAATTTTTTTGCAAAGGAAAAAATTTCTCTTGGATTGTTTTCTTTGCTGTGAATCATGATTGCATCTGCTCCAGCGCTTGAATATGCATTGGCTCTATCAATTGCATCTTTTAAATTTTTTCCAAGAATAAAACTTTCAATTCTGGCTATAACCATAAAATCATCAGAAGTTATAGCTTTCTTTGCAGAAATTATTTTTTTGCAAAAATTTTTTATACTATCTTGTTTTACGCCTTCTTGTTTTTTAAATAATGAATTTTTCTTAAGACCAATTTTATCTTCTAGAATAATTGCTGAAACACCTAGTCTATCCAAGGTTTTGATCATATAAGGTAGATGTTCTATTCTACCTCCGTTGTCACCATCAAAAATTAATGGCTTTGTTGTAACATCTAAAATTTCATTTAATCCTATAAACCTTGATGAATAATCTACTGATTGATTATCTGGTTTTCCTCTAACAGCAGAGTCTGTTAAACTAGATGACCACATACCATCAAACTCTTGAAATTTATTTTTTTGATAAACTGATGTATTTTCTACTATTAAGCCCGATAACGGACTGTGTGACTCCAAAATTCTTACAATTTTTTTAACGTTAATAAGTCTTTTGAGTTTTGATCTTCTGTTTTCAGGAGTATTTCCTATTTCTAATTTTTTTTCTTTAATATAACTATCCGAAATATTTTTAACATATTTAGTTTCTATAAGTTTACCTTTTATTTTTTTAAGAGTGTTTATTACTTTTTTTCTAGTATTTTTTTGAATACCATGTTTCCAATCATCGCCATGAACGACATAATCAGGCTTGATTTCCATCAAGTTTTTTGTGTAATCAAGTGTTTCTTGTTTTACCACTTCTTTTACATATTTAAATTTTTTAACAAGTTTCTCTCTTTTTTCATAGCTGAGATGGGGTAAAGTTTTATAGGAAATAATTGCTTCGTCTGTTAACAGCCCTAATACTATCTCTCCATATTTTGAGGCATATTTTAAAATTTTTTTATGTCCTGCATGGAGAATGTCGTCTGAAAATGCAAAATATACTTTTTTTTTATTCACAAGTTGTTTCTTTTTTTTTGGAAAAAATTAATTCACTTACATTAATACTTTCCTTTTTATCTAGCAAATGTTGTTTTATAATTGAAATCATATTTCTCTAAATTGTTTTACTGCTTTTTTAAAATCTGAAATTTTATTAATATTTACCCAGGGATAAATTTGATTATTTAACACATACAACGGTGGTTTGTTTCTAATTATAAATTCATTCATTACTTGCTCCCATGAAAGAAATTTATTTTTTTCATCTTTAAACATCTCATGCATGAAATTAAATATTTTCTGCATTAAATTACTTGAAATCTTGTTAATCCCTATTATTTCACCAACATGTTTTTTTGAATTTTTTAAGTAAATAATTTTATTTACTTGATTACTTGAGTTAACTTGTACTACAAAACTTGATTGCTTCATTTGAGATCTTTTCTTGTCTTTGATTCCTATAATGTTTTCTTTTTTGTTTCTCAATATATTTTTAATAAATCTTTCATCAAAAATTATATCAGTATGAATTATTAAAATTTTTTTCTTTCTTTTTTTCCAATAATTTTTGTACTTATACCAAGTGAATCCGTGTCCGTATTTTCTATAGTTATCAATCTGAATGTATTTAAAGTTTATGTTTTTAATTTTTTTTAATTCTTTTTTTATCAAATAAGATTTATAGCCTACTAAAATAGATATTTTTTTTGCTTTATATTTAATTAGAATTTTAATTAATCTTGAAATCAATGTTTCATTATTAATTGCTATTAAAGATTTCGGTTTCACTTTTCCAAGTTTTCCTAATCTTTTCCCAATTCCAGCCGAAAGTAAAATAATATCAACATTAGTTAAATTCATTTTACCCAAACTCTTATTAACTGCCTGCTATTATTTTTTTCTAAAGCAAATTTAGTTCTACCATGAGCAACATAGTTATTATTTAATATTAATAGATCCCCTTTGTTTAATTTAAAATTTACTGAAAATTTTTTACTTAAAAGTAAATTATCCAAATAATTAAGACATTTTATTTGATTATTTGTGAGCTTCTTTTTCTTAAGTTTGTATCCAGACTCAATATATTCTCTCAAATATCGAAAAGTAATTTTATTTTTATCTTTTTTAAAAATAGGTTTAGCTAAAACAGACTTGCCTTTTTCTTTGGAAAAGCCTCTTTTCTCGAAATAAAATTTCTTAGTTAATATTTTCAAAAAACTTTTTTTATTTTTATGTAAAAAATTATAAATTTTTTTTGTATTCACTAATGTTGAATACCCTCCTGTTTTTGCCTGGTTTATGCATGCCATAAATACAAAATTTGGAGGATTGTTAAGCTGAGGACCATCTGTATGGATTGATCCCCCTAAATTAGTTTCATGATATCGCAATTTTTCTTTTTTTAATTTTTTTGTAAAAACTTTCAATTTTTTTTTTGGTTTTATTTCTAAAATTTTATTTCCTTTACTATTTTGCATTAAAAGCTTTCCAAAAGATTTTGAAATCTTGATTACTTTATTTTTTAATTCATTTTTTCTGTTATCGATATTTTTAATAATCGTGTAATCTTTTTTTAAAAAAATTAAGTCCTTCTTCGCATATTTTGCTATATTGTTAGTATCCATTTTAACCTCCTTGGGCATTTTTTATTTTTCATTAATTTATTTCGCTTCCTTATCTTTCTGTAATGATATTCCTAAATTATTCAAATTACTTATTAGAGTTTTATTATATAGATCAAATTTAATTATTTTTTCTAGCCCAAGATTATCAAGTAAATTAATCCAATTATCATTTGTTATTTCTTGTAAAAAATTCAATATTTTTCTCATTTTGTCTTCTTTATAATCACTTAACCAAAAATCACCTTCTCTACCAAGGTTTAAAGGATATCCAAATTTAGAGGGTATATAATACTTTTTTTGTTTTGAGTTAGTAATATAATTTGTTCTGCACCATTCTTGTGAATATGATCCCAAAGAAAAAAAAGCCACTTTTTTTTTTCTACTCAAAGCCTCGTACCCCAAAGTTGAGTCGATACTAACAATATAATTTGATTGCATAACCTTGCTGTAATGTTCATAGTCACCGGTAACGTCAGGTCTGGACCGCGGATAATAGTTCCACCCAAATTTTCCTAATATTTTTTCATATTTTTGTTTTCCATCCAAATCTTCTGGTAACACCCTGGTAGAGATGGCAAAACTTAATTTTTTTTCTAAGCAGTAATCTTTCAAAAATCTAATTATGATTTTTTCAATATTAGGTAAAACTCTATTACTTTTTGCTTGAGAAATAAAAATTAAAGAGTCTTTTTTTATTTTTTCATCAAATCGGAATCTATTATTAGCAATACTACCTATACTAAAAGTTTTGCCTTTTATGTGTTCTGAAAATATCTTAGCTGTTTCCTCACCTTGTAGATACATTTGATCAACATGATAATTATTTTTTTTCTTATCAAAGTTTGCAAGGTATTCTTTTGTTGTTTTTCCCCATTGTATTAATATGGTTTTGACATGTCCCAAATGGCTCTTTAGCTCATAAAAACTTTTATTATCACATCGATAAGTAATTATGTATTTTGGATTTATTTTTTTTAAAAATGTTATTCTGTAATTGTGCTTTAAGTTTTTCAAACCCTTGCTCAAAATAGTTTTAAGCAATATATAAAAATTTAATTCTTCACCGCGATTATAATATACAATGCACTTATCTTCGTTTAAGAATTGCATTTGGTCAGCCCCATGATCAAAAATTACAATTTCTTTAGATGGCGGTGCTCCGAAACGCGGTTTAGTCTTAATTAAAATTTTTAAGTTATTAAAAAACTTACTTTTGATCATAATTATCTAATTCTATAATTTTGTTACAATTTTCTAGTGCAGATCTTCGATGTGAAACAAATATAATTGTCTTCTTTCCTTTTAGTTGGTTTAAACATTTTAAAAATTCTTTTTCAGTTTCTAAATCAAGTGAACTAGTTGACTCATCAAGTAATATAATAGATGGGTCTCTATATAATTCTCTAGCAATACCTATTCTTTGGATTTGTCCCCCTGAAATTGCTATGCCTCTTTCTCCAACGGGTGTTTCAAATTTATCTTTTAATGAGTTTATGAACTCTAATATCTGGGAATTTTTTGCAGACTCATAAAGTTTACCTTCTTCAATTTCACTATCAGGAATTCCAAAAGCAATATTATTTTTTATAGTGTCATCTAATAAGTTTGTGGATTGTGATACATACCCGAGTCCTGCTTGCCAGTTTTTTAAATTTTTTTGAATATCATTACCATCAACTAAAATTTTACCAGTAGAAGGTTTAATTAAACCCATTAGTAAATCCAAAATTGTAGATTTACCTCTCCCGCTTTTTCCTGCTATTCCAATGAAATCACCTTTTTTAATCGATAATGAAAAATTTCTTACAACAGGAGTTGATTTTCTAGGGTATGTGTAAGAGATATTGTCAATTTCTATTTCATCTAAAAATTCTAATTTCTTAAATTTTATTTCTTGTACAAGTTTTTTATTATCTTTATTTTGAAGGTTTGGTAAAACCTTATTTATACTTGGTTTTAAAAAACTAATTTGCTGAACCGATTGAATAATTCTGGTAACGCAAGGAAACGCCCTAAAAGATGCAACAGCATATACTCCTATATTTGTTACAATATTTCCCTCGTTGAGTCCCTTCATGCTTAAAACTAAAATTATAAGCGATATAGAAAGAATAAACATAATTTCAAAAAAAATTTTAGGTAATTCAATTATTGAACCTGCTAGATATGCACTTTTAGAATAATCCTTAATAACTCTGTTGTATTTTTCAAAAAAATTAAATTCCAGTGATTTAAGTTTAATATCTTTAATTGAAAAAAAAATTTGTTGTAAATTTTTTAGCTGTCCAATTGAGGCTTTTAATCTAACCTCACCAAGCTTTTTTACTCTTTCTTTTGTAAAATATCTTATTAGAATTGATGAAATTGAAATTAAAACACCAACAATTAAGATAGATTTTGTATCGTAAATTAATAAAAAAATGAATATTGCAAAAAGTATTACTCCTTCAGAAATTATTTTTAAATACTCGTTTAAACAACTTATATAGTTCCTGCTTTCCAAATAGGTAGTGTTTATTAATTCTGTAGAATTTGTTTTAAAGTAAAAATCTATACTTTTACTGATATATTGTTTTAGTATAGTTGTTGAAATACTCCTATAAGCATTCCAAATAAACTTATTTCTCCAAAAATAAAATAGGACTAAAACTAAACTTTTTAATATATATATAGAAAGAAAAGCTACCAAAGCATACCAAAGTAAGTTTGTAGTATCAGTTAAATCCAAATATTTATCAAGAAAAGTTAATTTTGCTAAAGTTTCGGATTTGGAACTAGATAATAAATCTATAATAGGAATAACCAAACCAATTCCAAAAAGCTCTAGCACTGTTGTAATTAGTAAAAAAAAAACAAATAAAATTGATTTTTTTCTGAACGACTCTGGAAGACTGTTATAAATTTCAAAGAAGTTTGTTATCACTAGATAAATTAGTTCAATTATTATTTAAATTTTGTAAACTTTTTTCCATTCTTTATCGTGCTTAAAACCATGCACTGTTCCATCAGCATTACAATCAGAGCATGGTTTATTTTTTCGTTGGCTTGATAAAAGATCCTTTCTATATTTTCTATAAGTCGCACCGTTCCAAATATCGAAAAAACTTGCCTGCATTACATTGCCCATTGAAACTCTTCTTTGCCAATCATGACAGCATAAAAATATATCTCCGTTCCACTCTATGACAGATGTATATGCTGGATAAAAGCATCTTTTATTTAAATTTATTTTTGGTTGCTTTCCTGCATTATTAGTTCCAGCTCTATTTGTTAGCAACAAGCCAAAATTATCTTCATCTTCATACCAGGTATTTCTTAGAACTAAAAAATTTTTTGGCACACCTGACTCTTCTTCCATCTTTTTAAATTTTTCAATTTGATGTTCTCCATCGTACATGCTCACAATGAGCTTGCTAAGATTTGAGTCATAAAAGTCTTTTATTTTTTTTGGTGATAATGTGTCACCATTTGTTATCAATTCAACAGCACCTAAAATTGAAAGCTTATAAATGATTGGATGAAGATCGTTATGAAGCGTGGGTTCGCCGTATCCACTTAAACAAAATGCACCCTCAAAATTGATTTTTTTAAGATCTTCAAACAGCTTGTCGATTAATTTAATTGGCATTTTTTGGTAAGTATTAGGGGCAATTTTTGGATCCGCTTTAGGACAAAAAGAACATGATCTATTACATGCGTCAATCACATTTAACTCTATCCAGCTTGGTATTGGTATACCGTCGTGAAACTGAACATCTCTATCAAGAATTCTTACTTTTCTCTCAATATTTTTTAGTCTTGTTTCAGCAGGTTGCCAGTTTCTTAACAAATCTTTTTTCATTATTTAATATTATTCTTTATCAAGTTCTTTTTTTAATTCTTCGTATTCTTTTATTTTTCTTTTCATAAAACTAATGGTCAGTTTTGTTCTTTCGGCAACCCCTTTCGGAGTAATAACGTATTGCATGTATTTTATTTTATTTTTTTGTTGTTGAAAGTTTCTAATTTTTACAAAGCCTTTTTGTTTTAAAGATTTTAAAATATAGTTAAGTTTCCCTAAACTAAAACCTAACTCTTCAGCAAGTTCTCTTTGTGAAGTTCTTTGATTGTCTCTTATTTTTCTTAATAGACCTAGGTGATCCGAACTATTTTTATCATACATATTAAATTACTAACGTTCAATTAATGAACATTAAAGCCATATTTTCTAGGAAATGTAAAGCTTTACAATCAATTTTTTCCATGCTACATCGAAAAAATACTGAAAAACAAGGTAGAAATCATTTAATCCATGAAGAGTTAAATGCTTAACGCATTAATGAGTTAATATGAATAAAATATATCTAGTTTTAATAATTTTTCTTAATTTAATTTTTTATAATAAGCTTTTCTCAAAAGATATTCCGATAATTGTGATAGCTCCAAGTAAAAAGCCTCAATCAATTTCTACAGTTGGAACCTCAGTAACTGTGTATAGCGAAGAAGATATAGCAAATTCCTCAGAAAGTTTCTTGCATAACATATTAAATTATGGGTCTCCAGGTATCAGTGCTTACCAAAGTGGTGGGCCAGGAACTACATCGGGGATTCAAGTTCGAAATCTACCGAAAAGATACACAACGATCTATATAGACGGAGTTAAAATGTCAGATCCTTCAACTGTGAGTAATGATTATTATTTTGATGATCTTCTTAAAGGCTCTATTTCAAGAATTGAAATTTTAAGAGGTAATCAAAGTTCAATTTATGGTAGCGGTGCAATGGGTGGAACTGTAAATATTACCACAAAAAAGGGCGAGCAAGGATTTCAAAAAGAATTTAATACAGTAACTGAATCTAATAACACAATCAATATTTCAGGTGCTATTTCAGGTGCTGATGAAAAAAGAGATTTTTGGTTAGGTTATGAGACTTTTCATACAGATGGTGAGTCGGCTATGACAGATAATGATGAAAAAGATTCCTATCATAATGATACGTTTGTTGGAAATTTTGGTTATAAAATAAATGATAATCTTAAATTAATGTCTAATACAAGATTAATTACATCACGTTTAAATTATGATTCTACTGATTCTCAATACAGCACTAGCACGAACGATAATAATCAAAATTGGAACAAAGAATGGAATGGAACTATAGGTTTAGAGCATAAACCATTTAAAAACTTTAATCACTCATTAAAAAAAATAAAAAGTGTAAACAATAGAACTTATGACGCTTTCAGCGAGTGGGGAACTGGTAAGGCTAAAGCGGAATATATTGGGTTTAGAGATGCATATTATTATTTAGGTAACTATAATTTTAATTTAGATAGCAATATTACTTTTGGTGCTGAATATGAAAATGACGAGATGGATTATAAAAAATCTTTATATAGGGGCACAGAAACTGTGGGTACTTATTTTGATTTTCAAAATAGAATTACAGAAAATTTATACACAACTTTTGGCATGAGGTTTGATGATAATGAACATTCAGGAAATGAAGATAGTCACAGAGTGTCATTTGCATATTTAACTGGAAGCAACAATACTAAAATATATGGTACGTATGGAACAAGTTATAGATATCCTTCACTATATGAAAATTTTCAAGCGTGGAAAGAAAGCAAAGATAAAGGAAGTTTAACAGCCGAAGTAGGAAAAAGTTACGACATAGGTTTAGAAAGATCTTTTTTAGAAAACAAATTAAATTTAGATTTGACTTATTTCAATCATGAATACTCTGACAACCTTGCTGGATGGAAAGACTCAACTTCAGACGTAAATTCATTTTATCATAATCAACCTGGTTTAATAAAATCTGAAGGTTTTGAATTAAGTAGTAAATGGTTAGCAAGAAATAATTTAAATTTTGATCTCAGTTATACTTTGTCTAGAACTTATGACGGAGAAGATGCAGATGATGTAAATAATAGTGATGGAAACTCTGGAGGTACTGGTGGGGGTGCTTTTACAGACACCAGAATGGTAAGAGTGCCAAGACACATGATGGGCTTGAATACCTATTACAAAATTCCAAATAAAGATATTTCATTTAATCTTCAAACAATTGGTGCAACCAATGCAAGAGATTATGGTAACTATAACTCTCCTAGACATGGAACAGATTATGCTGATGTTAAATTGCCAGCTTATTTTGTAAATCATCTTACTATTAATTACGATACAATACCTGGTTATGATGTTTTTTTTAAGATTACCAATTTAACAAACGAAAACTATCATACTGCTCTTCATTACTCTCAACCTAAAAGAGCCTTAGGTTTTGGGATAAAGAGATCTTATGATTAAATTTTGTATACTTTGTAAATTTAATATAAAGTTTAAAAGTATATGAAATTTTTTTATACTTCAGTTTGCATATTTTTTGTTCTTGCGATCAGCAGATTTATTCCTCATCCTCCAAATTTTACAAGTTTATTAGCACTTAGCTTTTATGTCCCAGTACTATTTGGGATCAGATATATGCCAATAGTCTTAATAAGTTTTGTAATTACTGATATCATTATTGGTTTTCATTCCGTTTTATTTTTTACTTGGGGAAGCGTAATTTTAATTGGTATGGTCTCAAAATTTTTTAATTCATCACTTTTAAAGAGATTAGGAGGAGCTTTGTCGGGTGCATGCATATTTTTCCTTGTAACAAATTTTGGTGTGTGGAGTGCTGGATTTTATGGTTATAATCTGGAAGGATTTATCGCCTGTTACACGCTAGCTTTACCTTTTTTTGGATATTCTGCAATTTCAACTTTAATTTTTTCAGTTGTAATAGAAACAATCTATAAATTATATAAACTTAAACTTAAAAATATTTAGTCGTGAAGGTCTAAACCGTCTGATTTTAAATTCTTGTCTGTAATTCTGTATTTAAAATCAAATTCTTTTCCAAGTTTTTCGTGCATTTGATTTCCTTCGGGAGTAAATTTTTCTGCTATTTTTATCTCATTCCAACGGTCCTCTGGAAATTTAACATAATAAGCAAACGTTCTTGCTAAACCCGAAATTTCACTACTTGATAATTGTGGCATGTTTAACATGCTTTTTCCCCCTGCTGAGATTGACAATGAAACTATGTCTTCCTCTTTTATATAACCTTTGTTAACCGCTAGATCTCTTAGTGGAGTACCGTGATATGGAGCAAAAACATAAGCTCCAGTCGCATCAATATTTTTTGGTAATTTTCTAACAAATTTTATTGTATCAAATATTAAACTTCTATTTTCATCTGGCATACCTATAATACAGTTAGCCACAGCAGTATATTTTTTATCAGCCATCATTTCAAAAGCTTTGATTTGCAGATCATCACTGACATTCCTTTTTAAGTAAGTTTTTCTATACTCTGCATTACCGTGTTCTATCCCGATGTTGCATCTTAACATATTCATATCTTCTAAATCTTGAGCTCTTTTTGGCGTTATAGTCTCTGCTCTAGTATTCATCCAAAATGGTATTTTGTAGTCCATATATAATTCCTTAAACTCATCCCATTCTCTATGAGACATTGCTAAGAAGGTATCTACAACAAAGTATATTAAATCTACATCGTATTTTTTGACTAAAAAATCTAATTCAGCTCTAATTCTTTTTATAGATTTTTTTCTATGAAAAATCTTACTTACCTCATTTTTATAAATCACATTATTTGAAGGTGAATTACAGAAAGTACATGTATATGGACAACCTCTTTGAGTTTCTAATCCTACTGCTCTATAAATTTTTCCTTGCATCGGTCTATAGATGCTTGTTGGGTCAAATAAATCCCAGTCAGGTATAGGAACTGTGTCAAGATTAATAGCAGGTCTAAGATTATTTCTATAAATATTTCCTTCTCCTTTTACTGTGAAGTTTAAAACATTATCTATTCGATCACCACTAACAAGTTTCCTGCACATCTCTATAACAGCACCTTCGCCTTCACCTCTGCAGATATAATCTACAAAGTCATTTTTAATCAATTTCTCCGATGCATATGTTGCAAAAACTCCTCCGAACAAAGTTTTATATGTTCTATCTTTTTCAGGAATTGTATTTAGTAAATCTATAGATAAAAAATATGTGCTTTCTAAAACAGAAACTAAAATAAGATCTGGTTTAAAACTTTGCACTTTATTTACAAAGTCTTGTTTAATTCCAAATTTTGGTTGTTTTTTTTTATCCAACTCAGCCTTATTATATTCTGGACGTGATCTATTTTTATCTCTTTCAGCATCGGCAGCAGACCCAAGATTAGCAAAGTTAATATCTTGGTAAAACGTACAGTCAAACAGATCTACTATATACCCTTCCTGTTTGAACAGAGACGTAAATATGCCTATACTTTGAGGCAGAACACCACTCATTTGAATGTTGGGGTACAACATTAAAATTTTAAAGTCTTCAGGTTTTCTTTTTTTGAATGGAGATTTTAACATTAAATTTTACTTTGTGACATAAAAAGCGTCAAACCTATGTTTAAATTTGTTAGATCTTTTCTTAAAATCTTTTGTCGAGAAATTTTTATCATAATCACTAACTCCAAAATCTTTTACTTCTTTATAATAACTAAACCAATCATCTTTCTTAAAATTTGGTTTATAATAATCTTTTACTTTTGTCACTCTTTTGTATTTTTTTTTCAAGTATTTTTCTACTTCCTGATAAAAAGGTTCGCATATATTGCCTTTTGGCTCTTCTACTCTACTTAATTTTAATTTTGTTCTTATTATATTTAAGAATGTATAGTTAATTTTTCTTTTTGTATAATATGCATCATCAAGTGCGATATGAAAATTTTTGTGGGAAATTTTTTCAAAATGGTTAATTTCAGAAATTAGTTGATCTAGAGTATGCGAAGTGTCAAAAAAACAAAAATCGGACTTTAAATTTAGATCATCTAAAATTTTTATCCCTACATGCTTGTCGGTGCTATAATAAGGAATAAATTTCCAAATCTCGTTAACATTTACATCTAATGGTTGACAAATAGCTTCATTGATAATGTTTCTTAAATAAGAGCCTTTGCTCCCATTAGTATCCCAAGAAAAGAATTTAGTTTTATTTAAACAACAATGCAAAAAAAAAGCCAAAGTGCTTGCTCCGCAACCGGTTTCAATCGGAATAATATTTCTTCTTATTTTCCTTTTTTGTAAAATCTTAAATATTGCTAAACATTCGCTATTAGGAATTCCATTTAACCACCTAGGTAAAAGTTTTTTTACGAATAATAAAAATGACTCAGGATTTTTTAAAATTTTATTTTTACTATCGAAATGAAAATCATACATAAATTCAATATATACTATTAAAAATTTTTTTCAGTGCATAAATCAAGCCAATTGAGCTATTAGTACTGGTCAGCTACACACGTTGCCGTGCTTCCACATCCAGCCTATCAACGTAGTGGTCTACTACGGCTCTATAGGAAGAACTAGTTTTGAGGTG
>MDTB01225722.1_pt1 | contig 30942 bp, 33 predicted proteins | sample 811161 | NCBI WGS metagenome assembly MDTB01 (sample SAMN05326650, study PRJNA326480) | marine metagenome | isolation source: seawater | place: Mediterranean Sea | collected 2009 | reverse complement strand
GATGAAGGGGGGTTCGCCCCGGACTTTCCCTCGAATGAAGCCGGACTACAGGCAGTGCTGGGCGCAGTCGAACAATCCGGCTACGTTATCTCCAGTGACGTCCTGTTAGGCCTAGATCTGGCCAGTTCCGAGTTCTTTGAAAAGGACCGTTACCATCTGCGGTCGGAATCAAAAAGTTATGATTCTTCTGAGTTTGTCGCAGTTATCTCTGACCTTGCGCGTCGCCTGCCGGTAATTTCTTTGGAAGACCCACTGGCCGAAGATGACTGGAAGGGTTGGATCGCCCTCACGGAAGAACTAGGCGCATCGGTGCAGTTGACCGGCGATGACCTTTTTGTAACCAACACTGCGATCTTGAAGCACGGAATAGAACAACGCGCCGCTAACTCCATCTTGATTAAGGTCAATCAGATCGGTACCCTGAGTGAGACTCTAGAGGCTGTCGCGCTTGCTCAGGATAACGACTTTGGCGTAACCGTCTCTCATCGGTCGGGGGAAACTGAGGATACGACCATTGCCGATCTTGCGGTTGGCGTTGGGGCAGGGCAGATAAAGACAGGCTCTCTTTGTCGAGCAGAACGGACCGCGAAATACAATCGATTGCTCCGAATTGAAGAGCAGCTGGGCTCAAAAGGCTCGTATGCAGGCCGTCTCGCATTTCCGCAACTTTAGCGGCCCTTATATTTCCGGAGCGGGATGGTGCCGTACCTTAGGACATTAATTTTCTGCTTGTTAGGAATTGTTCTCGCGCTCCAGTACGCACTCTGGTTTGGCAAGAGCAACGTAGTCGATTTGATCCATCTAGGGCGCTCGGTCCTGCAACTCGAAACGGAAAACCTATCCCTTCGCGAGAGGAATAACCGATTGCACGCCGAGGTTAATGAAATTAAAAATCGAGTCGAGGCAATCGAGGCGAGAGCCCGGGAACATCTCGGTCTTATTATGCCGGGAGAGACTTATTTTCAGGTCGTGCCCGCAGATGATGCGAGCGAAACATCCCAAATCGACTGATGATCAACCCTGTCAAACTTGAAGAGGTAGAGAATAGGGCAAAGGGCGGGCGATCAACGGAGCACCCTCAATCGATAAATCCTCGAATCCTGAAGAGGTCAATACGGCAGTGGGTACTGATACTAAAAGCGAGGTCTGATTGCCCTCGGGTTCGGTAATCGCGCATACGACCGTACCCTCTCGTCCGGGCGACTCATTTCGACAGGTCACTTTAGTGCCGGGGGTCAGGGCCTGGTCAGTCTCAATACAGGCGCCAATCATTCGCTGCTTCGGTTTTCCACGGTAATGGACACGAGCAACCACTTCCTGACCAGGGTAACAACCCTTTTTGAAACTCACCCCACCCACCAGATCAAGATTTAGCGACTGTGGAATGAAGACCTCGGACAGGCGGGCGTCTAGCACAGGAATACCAAGTTCTATACATAACTTTCGGAAACAGTGTTCGCCAGGGGAGAACTCTGCCGAGGTGTTGTCCGTCACCGTGATAGTTAAACTTCTTTGCAATGGGGAGGGGTTTTCTGATGAGGCGACCTTAGGGGGTGCGTCAACCGTTTCATTTCTAAACGCGAGACTCTGTTCCGGGCAGAGTTCCAGCGTGACTGCAGCGCGTAGCACATACATTTGTAAACGGGTGATAACACTCTTCGCTACAGAAGCGTCGGTTAGCAGAAGGAAGTCATCTCCTCGGCGGCAAATAAAAAAGATCGCGAGTAGCCTGCCTTTTGGCGAGCAGTAGCCTGAAAGCCCCCAACCCGTCTCGCTAACCTGCAAAACATCGGCAGAGAGTTGATTCTGGAGGAACTCTGGCGCGTCGGGACCGGAGCATCGGATCACGGCAAAACCGGTAGCGGATGTGTAGGAATTACTCATTGGATGGCAGTAGATTAGAGGGTTGGTATTCGTTTAGCGAAACGGTGACACCGAGTTCACCGCGGCATGAGATATTACCCTTTCCAATAGTGGTGTCGCCAGTGCGCACAGACTTGAAAGTACTTTTAAAACCCTGCAAAATGTAGGTTGCTGCAATGCACAAAAATGAGAGTGGAGCCAAAGATTCCGGTGAAGTCATTGACTCGGAGCAATCTTCTGTCCGAGGCGATAGCCGCCGAAGCGGTGCTGTGAGGATAGAATCCCGCCCGATCGAAGACGTTTCCACGCATGAGTCGAATTCACGCAAAGTTGACCCGACCCGCTATGGCGACTGGGAGCGAAATGGCCGTTGCATCGATTTCTAACTCTCGTGGTCCCGTGCCCGTAAGAGACTGACCTTCGTATGCCCAATACCCGCGCTCGGCCACTATCCCCGCATCTTCAGATCTATCGCCCGCAATTGACGAGCGTGCTGTCGGTTTTGCATCGTCTCAGTGGGCTACTCCTTTCTGCTTGCTCAGCGGTGCTCTCACTCTGGCTGATAAGCTTGGCGTTGGGCGAGGTGGCATACCTTCGATTCATGAGCTTCGCGCAGGGATGGCTCGGACTGAGCTTCTTGATATTGGTAGTTTTCTGCCTTTACTACCATTTGTTCAATGGTGTTCGACATCTCTTTTGGGATTGGGGATGGGGGTTTAGTTTGGAGAGCGTGTATTTCAGCGGGTGGGCGGTAGTTGCCGCAGCGCTGGTTTGCTCTACCACTACTGTGGTTCTGGTCACCTAATTCTCTTCAATTCACCATGAATTCAAGCCGGCTTCAACCATCGTCCCGCCGACCCCGCCATCCGGGTCTGGGGCACTGGCGATGGCAGCGAGCGAGCGCGATACTCCTCGCTCCATTGATCCTCTGGACCCTCTGGCTTTCACTGTCACTCGATGTGCATACCTATGCTTCCGCACGGACTTGGGTTGATGGGGCCTGGCCCACCATTGCATTAATACTGCTTGCCCCCGTCTGGTACCTGCATGGCGCGCTTGGGCTTCAGACCATCATCGAGGATTATGTTCGTCCCCCGCTAAGAGTGTTGTTGATCTGGTTGGTGCGCCTCGGAGCAGCGATATTGGCAGCGGCTACAGTTTTGGCCACCTTGGTGAGCGCCTAGCAGACAGGAATCCAATGACCTCCGCTTACGAAATTATTCACCACCAACATGATGTTGTAGTCGTCGGGGCAGGGGGCGCCGGACTTCGTGCCTGTTTGAGTCTTGCAGAGGCCGGGCTTCGTACAGCCTGTGTGACCAAGGTCTTTCCTACGCGCTCACATACGGTGGCGGCGCAGGGTGGGATGAGTGCCGCGCTCGCTAATATGGGCGAAGATGATTGGCGATGGCACATGTACGACACGGTAAAGGGGTCCGATTGGCTTGGCGATCAAGAAGCCATTAGTTTCATGTGCAAAGAAGCTCCCTCTGCCGTTATTGAACTTGAGCACTACGGCGTTCCGTTTTCCCGGACCGCTGACGGTAAGATCTACCAGCGAGCCTTCGGTGGTATGACGACCCACTTCGGCCAAGGGCAGGCGCAGAGAACCTGCGCGGCGGCGGATCGAACAGGACACGCGATCCTTCACGCCCTGTATCAACAGTCGCTGCGGCATCAGGTGGAGTTTTTTATCGAACATTTTTGCCTGGATCTAATCATGGAAGCCGGTGAGTGCCGGGGGGTCGTGTCCTGGTGCCTTGAGACGGGGGCGCTGCACGTGTTCTGGGCCAAGCGGGTTATTCTGGCGACTGGAGGGTATGGCAGGGCGTATTTTTCTGCCACATCAGCTCATACCTGCACGGGTGACGGCAATGCCATGGCGTTACGTGCTGGCGTGCCATTACAGGATATGGAATTTGTCCAGTTCCATCCGACCGGTATCTATGGCTCCGGCTGCCTCATCACTGAAGGTGCTCGTGGGGAAGGAGGATTCCTGGCAAATTGTGATGGCGAGCGGTTCATGGAACGTTACGCCCCTAATGCAAAAGACCTCGCGTCCCGAGACGTGGTCAGCCGCTCCATGACTATGGAGATCCGAGCGGGCCGCGGTGTTGGGGATGAGGGGGATCATATACATCTGCATCTCGAGCACCTCGGCCCCGAGATCCTGTCCGAACGCTTGCCGGGAATTTCTGAAACTGCCCAGATCTTCGCGGGGGTCGATGTTTGTAAACAGCCGATCCCGGTAATTCCTACGGTCCACTACAACATGGGTGGCATTCCGACCAATATCCACGGCGAGTGCCTGGGTTCCCTGGTAGATGGGGTTTCACCTACCGTGCCGGGTTTAATGGCAATCGGCGAGGCCGCCTGCGTGTCGGTGCATGGCGCGAATCGACTTGGCTCAAACAGTCTTCTGGATTTGATCGTGTTTGGTCGAGCGGCAGGGCAACACGCTGCTGACATGATTGACACGGGGGCGCCCGTGGCAAGAGGTCGGCAGGACTCAGTCGATCAGATCATCAGTGGCTTGGATCAGATCCGCCATTCGGATGGCCCCGCTACAACGGCTGCAGTGAGACTTAAGATGCAGCGGGCAATGCAGGCAAATTGCGCAGTTTTTCGAAACGATCAAGTCCTCAGTGAAGGGGTAGAGTTAGTCGATGAAACCGTTGCCATGTTCTCGAGTATTGGGGTGACCGACCGCTCAATGATTTGGAACACTGATCTTGTGGAGACTCTTGAACTACAAAATCTCCTGGCACAAGCCAAGGTGACGGTCTACAGTGCCCACGGCCGAACAGAAAGTAGGGGTGCTCATGCCAGGGATGACTACCCTGAGAGAAATGATACTGATTGGATGTGTCATACCCTCGCCCGCATTGAAGATCACGCGGTTCACCTGGAATATCGCCCAGTAACGCTGGATACTGGGACGACAGAAGTCGAAAGCATTCCACCTAAGGCAAGGGTTTATTAGAAATACGATGGCAAAGTTTAGGCTCCCAAAAAACGCCCGGGTGACTAAAGGGCAGCGCCATAATGATGGGACCGGGATGCAGCGGCCTCTGATTTTTGAGGTATACCGGTGGAACCCTGATGACGACGAGCAACCACGTGTTGATGAGTATACGATCGATCAGGCAACCTGCGGACCCATGCTTCTCGACGGTTTACTCAAGGTCAAGAATGAGATTGACTCCACCCTGACTTTTCGGCGCTCTTGTCGGGAGGGGATCTGCGGGTCCTGCGCGATGAATATCAACGGAACAAATACATTAGCCTGCACCCAAGCCCTGTCCCAGCTTAAGACACCAATCAAAATCTATCCGTTACCGCACCTGCCGGTGATTAAGGACCTTGTTCCCGATCTCACGCATTTCTTCAACCAATATGCATCGGTAGAGCCCTGGCTGAAGGCTCAAGATACAACTACGGATGGCGAGCGCCTCCAGAGTCCAGACGAGCGTGAGGCACTTGATGGTCTGTATGAGTGCATATTATGTGCGTGCTGCTCGACCAGCTGCCCGAGTTATTGGTGGAACTCAGAGGAGTACCTTGGGCCGGCAAACCTGCTTCAGGCCTATCGCTGGATCGCCGACAGCCGCGATGACGCGACCGATGAACGACTGGAGCGGTTGAACGACAGTTTCTCTTTGTACCGTTGTCACACGATCATGAATTGTACGAATGCTTGCCCCAAGGGCCTAAATCCAGGTAAAGCCATTGGTGAAATTAAGTCGCGGATAGCAAAAGGTAAATCTTGAATTCGCTAGTACAGCAGCGCATCAACCGGATCACCTGGCGAGCCCGTCGCGGCGTCCGGGAACTTGACGGCTTGCTAATGCCCTATGCGCAGCAATTGGGGAACTTGGGGGATGCCGATGATCTGGCCCTCTTTGAGGAACTTCTGACCCAACCCGACCCACTTCTGATCGACTGGTTCATGAGCCGAGATATTCCGGACAACCCGCACTTGACCGTTTTGATCTCCGATATCTTGCGCTTCAGTCGTACTTCCGGATCAGCATAGCTAGAACAGTCAAGACCTCGCCTCTGGGCGCAAAATAGTATCGTGCTGTTGTTTTGGGTCTGGAACTGGATAGTCCTGAGTAAAATGAAGGCCCCGACTTTCCCGGCGATCTGCCGCACACCGAACAATCAGTTCGGAAACCAGGACGAGATTTCGCAGTTCGAGTAGATCCTTGTTTACCCGGAAGTGGCTGTAGAAATCCCTGATTTCTGCATGCAGCAAATGAAGTCTATTCGCGGCACGTTGCAATCGGCGGGAGGTCCTGACGATCCCGACGTAGTCCCACATGAATCGTCGGAGTTCTTCCCAGTTATGTGCGACTACAACGAGTTCATCAGGGTCGGAGACCTGACTTTCGTCCCACGCGACGGGCGATTGACGACTCCCCGGTAATTTCTCCAAATATTCCAATATTGCCGGAACTGCCCGGTGCGAGAAGACCACGCATTCGAGAAGCGAGTTACTGGCGAGTCGATTAGCGCCGTGTAGGCCAGTATGCGCGTTCTCCCCAATCGCGTACAAACCGTCAAGATCTGTCTGCCCGTTAAGGTCCGTGTTGATCCCGCCGCAGGTGTAGTGCGCTGCGGGTACTACGGGAACTGGATCAGTGGTGATATCAATTGAAAATGATTGGCAACGCTCATAGATCCCTGGGAAATGCCGCTTGATACGCTCCGCGGTCAAATGGCTGACGTCAAGATAGACGCAATCATGCCCCCCTTTCTTCATCTCGTAGTCAATAGCCCGCGCGACGACATCTCGGGAGGCAAGTTCCGCGCGAGGGTCGTGCCTTTCCATGAAGGCATTTCCGTCTGGCAGCAGGAGTCGACCTCCCTCACCCCGAACAGCTTCTGAGATCAGGAAGTTCCCAGCGTGGGGATGGTAAAGGCAGGTTGGGTGGAATTGGACAAATTCGAGGTTGGCAACTGAGCATCCCGCACGCCATGCCATCGCGATCCCGTCGCCGGTCGACGAGTCCGGATTGCTTGTGTACAGATAAGCTTTCGACGCGCCTCCAGAGGCGAGCACGACCGCCCCTGCATGAATGGTCACCACGGCTCCAGAATCACCATCAAGCGCGTACAACCCGACTACTTGTGATCCGGAAGAGGGATTCGCCCCCGGGTTAAGGATTAAATCTACGGCGGTGTGGTTTTCCAATACGGTGATTCGGGGCGAAGCGAGAATTTCACGGTCGAGTGTATTGACCACGGCCCGTCCGGTGGTGTCCGCTACATGCGCAACCCGTCGATAGGAATGACCACCTTCCTGAGCCAAGTGAAGTTGGTTTGATACGTCACCTTGATTATCGAAATGCACCCCGGCAGCACTCAGCCAGTCGATTGCGTCGGGAGCCCCTTCAACTACCGTGCGGACGGCTGATTCATGACAGAGTCCGGACCCGGTCTGTAAGGTATCTTCGATATGGGCTTCGAAACTATCGCGCGGATCAAGCGCCGCAGCGATCCCGCCCTGCGCCCAGACGCTGGAACCTGAAGCAAGCTTCGACTTTGACAGAATCATTGAATCGATGCCCTGTTCGGAGAGTCGCAGCGCTAAGCTGATCCCGGCAAGGCCGCTGCCAACGATCGCGACCGTAGTTTCACACAACATCTTGTCGACCCCATCTGATCGAAGTCATCATAAACCTGAACCTGCTTCTCTCATTTCCGGCCGTTGTTTTCGAAATGTGTGCAAGGATATTGGGTGCAAGATAAAATTCGCAGCTGAAAGTGTCTTTCTTTCGGCCCATCTCAGGTGGGCGCTGTTCCTCACCCCCAATGGAAACTTAGAATGGATCGGGTTAATCAGAACCGTATTCGCAATTTCGCGATTATCGCCCATATCGATCATGGCAAGTCAACACTCGCCGATAGGTTAATTCAACGGTGTGGAGGCCTGAGCGACCGTGAGATGACTGACCAGGTCCTGGATTCCATGGATCTGGAGCGGGAACGAGGGATCACTATTAAAGCGCAGAGCGTTTCCTTGAGATATCAGGCGCAAGATAATAACGAGTATTTGATGAACTTCATCGACACTCCAGGGCACGTGGACTTTTCCTATGAGGTCTCCCGGTCATTGAACGCGTGTGAGGGTGCGCTTCTGGTCGTCGATGCCTCCCAGGGAGTGGAGGCGCAGACTGTGGCGAACTGTTATACCGCCGCGGATCTAGGCCTTGAAATCATACCCGTGCTTAACAAGATTGATCTGCCGGCGGCGGATGCCGAGCGGGCGGCTGCAGAAATTGAGGATCTGATCGGGCTGGATTGCACAAACGTATTGCAGGTGTCCGCCAAGACCGGAACCGGCATTGATGCGGTCCTGGAACGCATCGTAATGGGAGTCCCCGGACCGACAATTCCAGCTACAGAGAAATTGAGCGCACTGATCATCGATTCCTGGTTCGATAACTATCTGGGGACGGTGTCCCTGGTTCGGGTAATGGCAGGGTCTCTAAAGACGAAACGCCGAATCCTGATGATGTCAACGGGGAAAAGTTACCCGGTTGAACAGATCGGCCGATTCACTCCAAAACGAACACCATGTGATGAACTCAAAGCGGGGGAAGTGGGATACGTTATTGCAGGAATCAAGGATATCAAGGCGGCGAGAGTAGGCGACACGATCACGGATGCTGCGCAGCCCACCAGCGAAAGTCTGGAAGGTTTTAAAAATGAAAAACCTGCCGTGTTTGCCGGTCTTTACCCTATAAACAATGCAGATTTCGAAGCTTTTCGTGATGCGCTGGAGAAACTCAGCTTGAACGATGCCTCTCTGGTCTATGAGCCGGAGGTCTCTCCAGCGCTTGGTTTTGGATTCCGTTGCGGGTTCCTGGGAATGTTGCATATGGAGATCATCCAGGAGCGTCTGGAGCGGGAGTACGATCTGGAACTCATTACCACGGCGCCAACAGTCGTTTATCGCATTCGAGGAACCGATGGCGTCACGCGGTCGATTCACAATCCCGCCCAGATGCCCGATGCCGGTAGCGTTGCGGAGATCTACGAGCCTTTCATCGAGGTGCGTCTCCTGTGCCCCACTGACTACATCGGAGCCGTGCTGGGCTTGTGTATTGAGAAACGAGGAGTTCAAAAAGAACTCGCCTACCATGGTCGACAAGCATTAATCACTTTTGAATTGCCCCTTTCGGAGGTCGTTCTCGATTTTCACGATCGCCTTAAGTCAGTGAGCAGAGGATTTGCCTCGTTTGACTATGAGTTAATTGAAGACCGCTCTGCCGATATGGTTCGAATTGATGTCATGATCAATGGGGATCGCGTTGAACCTTTGTCGGCGTTAGCTCATCGCGAACAGGCCCCGTATCGCGCCCGGCGTTTGGTGAGCCGAATGAAGAAACTGATTCCCCGTCAAATGTTCGATGTCGCTATTCAGGGGGCTATTGGTTCCAAAATCATTGCCCGGGAGACCGTTAAGGCTTTACGTAAGAATGTTACTGCCAAGTGTTACGGGGGAGACATCACACGAAAGCGAAAACTCCTTGAAAAACAAAAAGAAGGAAAGAAACGCATGAAACAGATAGGCTCGGTCGCGATCCCGCAGGAAGCGTTCCTGTCGGTACTGAAGGTGGGTGATTAATGGATTTTGAACTTGCTCTTTTCCTGGCCCTGGTTCTGGCCGGGCTGATCATATACTGGGATCGCGCATTCGGTCGTCCCAAACGGATGCGTCAGGCAGAATCAGGCGTCAGCGCGAGGATGCCGTTGATCGTCGAATATTCAAAGGCGTTTTTCCCTGTAATTTTGGCGGTATTTCTCCTAAGAGCATTTATTGTGGAGCCTTTCCGGATTCCTTCTGGCTCAATGTTGCCGAGTCTTTTTATTGGCGATTTCATTCTGGTCTCAAAATCAAGTTATGGAATTAAGCTGCCGGTCCTGAAGCGGCAGATCGTGCCAATCGGGTCGCCCGAACGTGGAGACGTGATGGTCTTTCGATTCCCCAAGAATCCAAAAACCAATTTCATCAAGCGGGTAATTGGCACGCCGGGAGATGTTGTCACTTACCACAATAAACGCCTCTCAATAAATGGCAAACCCTTGCCGCTTGAGGTATTTGACTTGGTCAATTGGCCGACCGAGGAAATGAGAGACCGCGCCAAGGTCTTTCTTGAAAGCATAGGTGAGGAGAATCACACCATCATGATTGACAACCGGGGGTCTTCACGGTCTCACCAGGTAACGGTCCCGGAGGGAGAGTACTTCGTGATGGGGGACAACCGTGACCACAGTAATGACAGCCGCTATTGGGGATTCGTTCCTGAAGAGTTCATCGTTGGTAAGGCATTCTTTATCTGGTTCAGTTGGGATAGTGCCGGCGGGGGTGGGGTCAACTGGAGTCGTATCGGAAGTGTCATCGAGTAACGGACAAGGCCTTGGCTGCACTATTAGAAACTAAGATAGGCCACAAGTTTTCCGATCCGACGCTTCTCGAGTCGGCACTGCGGCATCGGAGCATTGGATCGCGGCACAACGAGCGCCTTGAGTTTCTTGGAGACAGTGTTCTGGGATTGGCGGTCAGTGAAACCCTCTTTGAGCGGTATCCTGAGGCTTCCGAAGGCGAGTTAACCCGCTTACGAGCTCGGCTGGTTCGTCAAGCGACCTTGGCGACGGTTGCACGAAGTATCGACCTAGGAAAGGCGCTCCAGCTCGGCCCGTCGGCTGGGCGGAGCGGGGGCAGCGATCGGGCGTCGATCCTTGCGGATGCACTTGAGGCGGTGATCGCGGCGGTGTTTCTGGACGCCGGATTTAAGATATCCAAGGAGGTGACGTTGTCGTTGTTTGCGACGGAAATATCCAACTTGAAAGAAGGGACGATTGAAAAAGACCCGAAGACGCAGTTACAGGAACTCCTTCAGGCGGGGGGAACTACACCACCCGCCTACCGGGTCACCTCAACCTCCGGACAGCCGCATGAGCGTGAGTTTGTTGTTGAGTGCCGGATTGAAAGCCATAAGCTAGTTGGTACCGGTCGGGGAAGCAGTCGTAAAGAAGCCGAGCAGGTAGCTGCCTCTCACGCTTTGGACGAACTTCAAAGGAGATGATCTCGCCTTGAGCAGTCCGAGTCATTTCGGTGTGGTCGCACTCGTTGGGAGACCAAACGTCGGCAAGTCGAGTCTGTTGAATCAGATCCTGGGGTCGAAAGTCTCGATCGTCTCTCGCCGGCCACAGACGACCTGGCGTGAGATTGACGGGATCTACACTGACGATGATTCACAACTCGTGATTATTGATAGCCCGGGAATGCATCAACGCCCTGAGCGGTTGCTCAGTAAAATCGCCAATCAATCGGCCCGCGGCGCGGGAAGTGGGGCGGACGTTCTCTGTCAGGTTATTGATGCGCGTTACTGGCGAGCGGAGGATCAGGACGTCCTGGAACACTTTTCCCGCCGGGAAAGTCCCCTTTGGCTAATTCTCAATAAGGTCGATCTCCTGCCGTCACGAGACCGGATTCTTCCGCGGATCGAAATTCTCCGCGAAAAGCACCCTTGGGACGAGATCGTTCCTGTGTCGGCGAGATCAGGGTACAACTGTAAACATTTGTCAGGACTGCTCGGCGCTGCCGTGCCCGAGGGGCGTGCAGGTTATCCGGTAGAAACGCTCACCAATACCTCCCCGAGGTTTCTTGCAGCCGAACTAATCCGCGAACAGATATTCCGGCAGATGGGCGATGAGATTCCTTATTGTACGGGTGTCGTTCTCACTACATTCGAGGATAAGGCCGATGGGACGATGGAAATTGATGCTGAAATCTGGTGCGAAACTGTTGGCCAAAAGGCGGCATTGATCGGGGCAGGCGGTGCCCGACTAAAAAACATTGGGTCGGCTGCGCGTCGGCAGATCGGCCTGGTATTTGACCGCCCGGTATCACTGTCGCAGCGAGTAAAGGTTCGTAAGGGTTGGGCCGGCGACAGACGTGCAGTAGCGTCACTCGGCTATGGTGAGTAACAACTCGACCGATTAATGAACAATAACCGCATCAAAGGTGAGCCTGGTTTCGTCCTTCACTGGCGCCCGTACTCGGAGTCCAGTCTTCTGTTGGATCTATATTCCCGAACTCACGGTCGGATTGTCGCGATTGCCAAGGGAGCGCGGGGAAAGAAGTCGCCTTACCGGGGTACGCTCCGACCATTCGCTTTGATTACCCTTGGTTGGTCAGGCAAGGGGGAGGTCAAGACTCTGACACAATGTGAATGGGCAGGGCCCGGGGTTGCACTTAGCGGGCCCGGACTCTTCTGTGGTTTTTATTTGAATGAACTTTTAATCAAGTTTCTTCATCGCCATGACCCACACGAACGCTTGTTCGACCACTATTTGCAATGTATTCACGAGTTACTCGGTGAAGATGATCAACAGACTGCGTTACGCTATTTTGAGAAAGTGTTACTGGAAGAGATCGGCTATGGACTCCAACTTGAGTGGGAACAGGGGACCGGGGAGAGCGTAGCGCCGGATAGTCGTTACCGGTATCGCCCAGGAGTAGGAGCATTTATTGAAAATGCCGATGACCACAGCGGAATCGCAGTACACGGAGACTCCCTAATCGCCTTACGACTGGAAACAGGATTTGGTGAAAGAGGTCAAAGAGAGATTAAACACTTGCACAGAATGATCTTCAGAGAGCTCCTGGAAGGAAGGACGCTGGTCTCACGCTCGGTATACTCTCAACTCTACCCTTCAGCAAACTGGGCGCCCCCTGCAAGGGCCGGGGCAAGTCATTAACTCAACAGGAACGACTATGGATCTTGGGGTCAATATTGATCATGTTGCAACCCTGCGGCAGGCAAGGGGGACGGCCTATCCTGATCCCATCGAGGCTGTGAGGGTCTGTGAGGCCAGCGGTGCAGACCTCATTACCCTGCACCTTAGAGAAGACCGCCGTCATATTCAGGACGATGATGTTTCCCGAGTCCGTGAGGTCATCACTACCCGGATGAATCTAGAAATGGCCGTCACTGCCGAGATGGGTGAAATTGCCCGAAACATTCAACCCGAGGACGTCTGCCTGGTACCCGAGAAGCGCGAGGAGCTTACTACCGAAGGCGGGCTCGACGTTGCCGCACAGCAGGACAACCTTAAAACCTTTGTTAGTGGTTTAGAGGCCTGTGGTATTCGTGTTTCTCTTTTTATAGACCCCGACTTAACTCAGATACAGGCGAGCGCCTCAGTCGGGGCAAGTGCCATTGAACTGCACACCGGTCCATACGCGGATGCCAGCGACCCACTGACCATGGAGCGAGAACTCAACAGATTGTCTGCTGCTACCGATCTCGGCGTCTCTTTGGGGCTCAGGGTTAACGCAGGGCATGGCCTGCACTACGGCAATGTCTCCCCTGTAGGAGCGATGAGTGGTATCTCCGAACTCAATATTGGACACGCTATCATCGCCCGTTCCGTGTTTTCGGGACTCGCGGATGCCGTACGGGACATGCGCCGTTTGATGGACCGTTCTCAGAGCTGACGTTACTTTTTTCGAGGAGCGAACCCCTCGGGCATTGCGCCGAGATCCCCTTCGCTAAATAAAAAGCCCAGCATATGTTGTTCGAGCAACTCAATCGCCTGGGGATCCGCGGTGCTCAACTGATTCTCATTGATGATGAGGACTTGTCTTTGAAGCCACTGCTGCCAGCCTTCGGCAGAAACGTTCTCGAATATCCGCTGACCTAGTTCACCGGGATAAGGTGGGCTCTCCAAGCCTTCAGCTTCCTCATCAAGAACGACGCAGTTCACTAGCCTCATGGTAATATTCCCCGGATACGCAAATCGACTCTTTCGACTGTCGTTGGCTGTTAATACGCGCTACGATCGATCAGAGTCTCGATATAAGTTTACAGGTAAAACCGTCATGGTGCGCGATATGAATCAAAACATTGATGAATCAGTTTTCTCTGGTATCTCGGTCACTCCGGCAGCAAGATCGAAGATCACGGAACTCCTCGCCAACGCGGATGAATCCCAAAGCGCCGTTCGGGTATTTGTTTCCGGCGGGGGTTGCGGGGGAATGAGCTATGGCATGACCTTTGCTGAGTCTGTTTCGGATAAAGACCAACTCATGAAAGATGAAGACGGATTCGCATTGACAATAGATCCGGTCGCCCTCTCTTATTTACAAGGTGCGGAGATCGACTTCCAGGATAGCGATGTGAATGCCACTTTCGTTTTTAATAACGTCTTTCAAGCGGTGGGAGGAAGCGGCGCCTGCGGAGGGTGTGGCGGCGCGCACTGACTATCAGTCCGCACCGTCGTTCAAGGTGCTGGAACTTTTCTTAACCCGTCTTTGACTCAATAGGGGTTCCTTGACCGCGCCCCGGGTTCTGCTGGTCGCTCCGGATCGGAGTTACCGCACAGGGGCATTTGTCAATGCGGGTAATGCTCTTGGGATTCAGATAACGGTCGCATCCTGGGGACAGACACCACTAGCCCTTAATCAAGGCGGAATCCGCATTGATCCACGCTCCCCAGCATCCTCGTTGCCCCGAATCCGAGACGCGGCCTCGGGTGTGCCTTTTGCCGCGATCCTTGCAACAGACGATGCAACTGTTCCTCTAGCGCACGAGATTTGCCTTGAACTGGGCTTGCCCACCAACGAGCCCAGTGCCCTCCAGGCATCTACCAACAAACTCAGATTTCGTCAGGCCTGCAAGGAAAAAGGGATCACTGCTCCCTGTTTTATGGTCATAGAGCCTCAAGCTCCGGTACCAAGCAACATTGCTCCTGTGGAATTTCCGTGTGTCGTCAAACCTCTGTCGCTGTCCGCGAGTCGTGGCGTCATTCGTTGTGAGAACCAGGAGGATATTACAAAGGCAATACCAAGAGTCCGCACCCTGATTAGTGATGAGGATTCCAAAGGGGACCAACGCGTACTGATCGAAAACTACATCGACGGAGACGAGTACTCAGTGGAGGCCCTTTTACATAATCGCGAGCTCAAGATCATTGCGATCTTTGAGAAGCCCGATCGTCTCAGTGGCCCATTCTTTGAGGAGACCATCTACGTCACACCACCAAGAATTCCTAAGAGGAGCCAGAATGCCATTTACGCCGCGCTTTCTCAGTTAGTGTCCGCATTGGGTTTTTGCGAGGGTCCAGTACATGCCGAACTGCGGCTTGCGGCCGACGGAATTCACTTTATTGAGTTAGCGAGTCGAACCATTGGTGGGCGGTGCGGTAGAGTCATTGAGTTTTTGACCGGAGTATCTCTTGAAGCGATTGTCCTCGCGAACGCAGTCGGGCAGCCGATTCAGTCGAAGCAGCAGGCGGGCGCCTTCGGTGTGATGATGATTCCGGTGGCCTGCGCGGGGGTCTTGCGGCGGGTAGAGGGAATCACAGCGGCACGGAAAGTTCCAGGGATTGTATCGGTCGACATCGATATTCGCGAGGGGCATCGGATGGTACCCTGGCCGGAGGGTGGGCCTTATCCGGGCTTTATTTTCAGCCGCGGCAACGATGCGACCCAGGCCGAAGCTTCACTTCGCGAAGCCCATGCCAAACTCTGCTTTGTAACCGCACCGGAGATTAAGGTCGAGGTGACCTAACTAAACTATGGCAATCCTCTTGGGAAAGTCGCAAATCTGCTCCTGGACCGACACCCGCCCATCTGTGGCCGTGGGTTTGCTGAAGAAATCGTCACCTATGGCGACAAAACGACCTCAACGGACGATGAAGAACTTTTCTTCATTCTTGGGGTGTGTCAGTATTGGGTTAAGTGAATAAGCGCACAGGCGCTTATGATTAACAGAACGTGTTTTTTAACCAACGGAGGTGTTCCATGAGGAAAATATTCTTGGCTCTGATCTCGAGCGTACTGCTGAGCAGTACGGCTTTTGCCGAAGAAGTGAAGATCGGCATCATCCTCGGTTTCACGGGTCCTATCGAGTCGCTGACTCCTGATATGGGTGCCGGAGCCGAACTTGCTATCGCCGAGGTCAATGGCGGCGGTGCGTTACTTGGGGGCGCGTCGGTAACCGGAGTTCGGGCCGATTCCACTTGTATCGACTCAGCTGCCGCGCAGGCAGCGGCAGAGCGGCTCATCACCTCGGATAAAGTCAACGCCATTATGGGCGCTGACTGTTCCGGCGTGACAGGGGCTATCCTGGCCAATGTCGCCGTGCCCAACGGTGTGGTCATGATTTCACCGTCAGCAACCTCACCCGGTCTCTCGACTGCCGAGGACAATGGCCTGTTTTTCAGAACGGCCCCATCGGACGCTCGCCAGGGGCAGGTCGTCGCAGAGATTCTTAATGCTAACGGCTATAAAACAGCGGCACTGACTTACACCAACAATGATTACGGCAAGGGCCTTGCTGACAGCATCGCGAGCAACTTCACTGCAACTGGTGGCACGATCACAATTAACGCCTCCCACGAGGAAGGCAAGGGTGATTACAGTGCAGAAGTCGCAGCGCTCGCTCAGGCGGGTGGTGACATTTTGATTGTTGCGGGATACCTCGACCAGGGCGGCAAAGCAATCATTCAAGGATCTCTGGACACCGGGGCCTTTGATGTGTTTTATCTGCCAGACGGTATGATTGGCGACTCACTGCCCGCGGCGATTGGCTCTGGCCTGAACGGCTCAATCGGCGACGTGCCCGGTACGGACAGCCCTGGCGCAGCCATGTTCGTTGAGTTGGCTAGTGCCGCCGGCTTTAAGGGTGATGGTCCATTTTCACCGGAATCCTATGATGCCGCAGCATTGATTATGCTTGCTATGCAGGCGGCGGGATCCAGTAACAGTCAGGACTTCAAAGCGAAGGTTATGCAAGTTGCAAATGCGCCGGGTAAAAAGGTTTACCCGGGTGATCTAACTGCGGCTTTGGAATACATCGCGGGTGGCGGTGATGTCGACTATGTCGGCGCCTCTGCGGTCGAGCTTATCGGACCCGGTGAATCAGCAGGTAGTTACCGCGAGATTCTTGTGGACGGGGGCAAGAACACCACGGTGGGATATCATTAAGTCTAAAGAAAAAGGCCCGGGTTACCCCGGGCCTTTTTTTTGCCGGTTTCATCTCGATTGCTGGAAATTCAAAACGTCTACAAACACTTTGGCGGCATTCACGCTGTCGAGGACGCCTCTTTCTCTATAGAACGAGGAAGTATTACTGGGCTTATCGGTCCAAACGGTGCGGGCAAAACGACGCTCTTCAACGTTATTGCCGGAGTCCACGCGCCTGACTCAGGCAAGGTGATGTTTGACGGCGAAGACATCACCGCCAGAAAGCCCCACGAACTTTTTGCACGGGGCATTCTCCGAACCTTCCAGATTGCGCACGAATTCTCGTCGCTTACAGTTCGCGAAAACCTGATGGTCGTGCCCGGTGCGCAGGCCGGGGAGCGCCTGGTGGATACCTGGCTACGACCCAAAAGAGTCAGTTTGCAGGAAAATGAGCTCGCTCAGCGAGCCACCGAGGTGATTAATTTTCTACAGTTAACTTCAGTTGCAGATGAACTCGCCGGTAATCTTTCTGGGGGGCAAAAGAAGTTGCTGGAGCTCGGCCGTACCATGATGGCCGAACCGAAGTTGGTGTTTCTCGATGAGGTTGGCGCTGGCGTGAATCGGACCTTGCTGAGCACTATCGGAGACGCAATCTTGAGGCTCAACCGGGAGAAGGGCTACACATTCTGCATGATTGAACACGACATGGACTTTATCTCCCGGCTGTGTGATCCAGTGGTGGTGATGGCTGCAGGAGGTGTGTTGACTCGCGGCAGTCCGAAGGAGGTCATGAATAACGAGGCCGTCATCGAAGCCTACCTCGGGACCGGCCGGAAGCACCATCGCTGACACCCGACATGAGCTTTCTTCAAGGCGAATCATTGTACGGGGGGTACGGCGGCGCTGACATCCTACAGGGATGCAGCGTTGGCGTGAATAAAGGCGAGATTGCGGTAGTCGTGGGCCCCAACGGCGCTGGTAAATCAACGGCGATGAAAGCCATGTTCGGTATGCTCAGCGTTCGCGAGGGCTCGGTAGAACTCGATGGCCAAGACATCTCCAAGCTGCCGCCTCAGGAACGGGTGACCCTGGGGATGGGGTTCGTTCCCCAGAATGCGAATGTCTTCACCTCCATGACCGTAGAGGAGAATCTTGAGATGGGGGCGTTCATTCGGCGGGACGACTTTAGCCCGACCATGGAGCAAGTTTTTTCGTTATTTCCGGTTCTCGCCGAAAAGCGGTCTCAACCTGCGGGCGAGTTGTCGGGGGGTCAACGACAGCAAGTGGCAGTTGGACGCGCGTTGATGACCCAACCCAGCGTGCTAATGCTGGATGAGCCTACTGCCGGGGTCTCTCCGATCGTCATGGATGAGCTTTTTGATCGCATTATTGAGATCGCGAAAACGGGTATTGCGATACTGATGGTTGAACAAAATGCGAGGCAGGCGCTTGAGATTGCTGACCGCGGCTTCGTGCTGGTCCAGGGCCGAAACCGGTATACCGATACGGGAGCGGCGCTACTGGCCGATCCCGAAGTTCGCAGAGCCTTCCTCGGTGGGCAGTGACATGACCGATATTCTGAACGCTCTGGCACTACTCGGAAACTTTGTCATCGTTCCAGGCCTCGCCTACGGCAGCCAACTGGCGCTTGGCGCGCTCGGGGTAACGATGGTTTATGCCGTACTTCGGTTTTCGAACTTTGCCCACGGCGAGACCATGTCCGTTGGCGCCATGATCACCATCCTGGTGACGTGGTGGTTGCAGGGCAAGGGGGTTAGCTTGGGACCTCTGCCTACCGCGCTTTTAGCTCTGCCCATTGGAATTATTGGCACGATACTAATATGCCTGCTCTTTGATCGCTTTGTCTATCGCTACTATCGCGGCCAACGCGCAGCTCCGGTGACCTACCTGATCCTTTCTGTAGGGATTCTTTTTATCCTGAGCGGCTTGGTTCGTTTTGTGATTGGGCCACAGGACCGAATATTTGCCGATGGCGAGCGTTTTATTATGAAGGCGCGCGCATTTAAGGAAGTGACCGGCCTTGATCAGGGTCTGGCGATTAAAACCACGCAGGGTGTCACCGTGGTGACTGCAGTGATCGTTGTTGCACTTATCTTCTGGTTTTTAAATCGGACGCGGACGGGTAAATCCATGCGCGCCTATTCCGACAACGAAGACTTAGCGCTGTTGTCCGGAATCAGTCCCGCCAAAGTGGTTGCGATCACATGGATCATCACCGGAGCACTGGCCGCCGTTGCGGGCACGCTTTACGGGCTGGATAAGGGCTATAAACCGTTTACCTACCTTGGCCTGGTTCTACCAATATTTGCGGCGGCGATTGTGGGAGGGGTCGGTAATCCGCTTGGGGCTATTTCTGGTGGTTTTGTTATCGCATTCTCTGAGCTCCTTTTAACCTTTGCCTATAAACGTGTTATTGCCTATCTGACCCCAGGGGACTGGGTCCCCGAAGGGCTCGTACAACTGCTCGCCACCGACTACAAGCTGGCCGTCTCTTTCGTGATCCTCGTGATCGTCTTGCTGGTTAAGCCGACCGGGTTATTTAGCGGGAAAACGCTATGAGTCTGAACCTGCGAAATATTTTGTTGTTCGCTGTTATGGGGGCTCTGCTGATTGCGGTCGGTGTTATTCAAAGCGCTAATGTTGCACTCGCCATTCTTAATCTTTGCCTGATTTCGGCCATCATGACCCTTGGGGTAAATATCCAGTGGGGCTATGCGGGATTGTTTAACGCAGGTGTGATGGGATTTGCCGCACTCGGTGGATTGGCCGCCGTGGTGGTGTCGTTCCCGCCTGTCCCCGAAGCCTGGTCCGCTGGTGGTCCAAGAGCGATCCTGGGAGTAGCCAGTGGCGCTCTTGCGATAGGGCTCGCGATCCTCACTTGGAGGAAGATCCCGGGTAGCCGCCGGACTCGAGGCTGGGCCGCTGCTGCGGTGACCCTGGCCGGGATCATATTGATGCGTTTCATCCTTGATCCGGCCGTAGAGGCTATTGAAGCGGTCGAACCCGCAAAGACAGGCTTCCTGGGTGGTCTCGGCCTGCCAATTGTGATTTCCTGGATCGCAGGGGGGGCTTTTGCCGCCTTGGCTGCTTGGGGAATCGGCAAGATTTCACTTGGGCTTCGGTCCGACTATCTCGCCATTGCAACGCTCGGCATCTCGGAAATTATTATCTACTTCCTAAAAAATGAAGAATGGATGGCCCGTGGCGTAAAAAACGTTAATGGCCTCCCACGGCCTGTATCCTACGAAATTGATCTTCAGCAGACAGTTTGGGTACAGGAGCTGGCTGCAACGTTCGGCTTCAGCCTGGTGGAGCTGTCCTCAATAATCGTCAAGTTGAGTTACGCAGGACTTTTCATCGTCGTCCTGGTTATCGTTTTTTGGCTCTCAGAAAAAGCGCTGAAATCTCCCTGGGGCCGCATGATGCGGGCAATCCGAGACAACGAAGTTGCAGCGAGCGCGATGGGTAAGGATGTGACTTGGCGCCACCTTCAGGTGTTTGTTCTCGGTTCTGCAGTGATCGGACTGGCAGGCGCCATGCTCACAACACTCGACGGGATTTTCACCCCAGCCTCTTACCAACCCTTGAGGTTCACGTTCCTTGTCTGGGTCATGGTGATTGTCGGGGGCTCGGGGAATAACCTCGGCTCGATCCTGGGCGGCTTCGTGATCTGGTTTTTTTGGATCGAAGCAGAACCGATTGGACTTGCACTCATCGAATTTCTCACGTCGGGTATGGCGGTAGATAGCGCGCTGCGCTTGCATCTGATTGAGAATGCCGCCCACACCCGGCTCGCCACAATGGGCGTGGTGCTGTTACTGGTTTTGCGTTTTTCGCCCCGAGGATTGATCCCCGAAAGAAGCAAATAAGCTGGGTCGACCGATTACGCGGATCCCAGTTTGTCCAGAGCAGTAAACAACTCTGCAGATTCGTCGCCTGAGAGCGGTAGCACAGGCGATCGACAAGTACCTACATCGAATCCCCGTCGGTTTGCCGCCGCTTTGACAGCGGCGTTATAGACGTGGGACCAGACGAAGAGTTGGGAATCGATCACCTTTTGCCAGAGTTCGGCGCCGCCAGCTAAATCCCCACTTTGGACCATCCGATAGAGTGTCACGGCCTCCTTGGGAAGGAAGTTCACAGACCCCCACACACAACCCACGCATCCCGCAACGAGTGCTTGGTACGTGATGGGATCTCCGCCGTTGAAAATCTTCCCTCCTGTCTTGAGAAGCTCCTGGATGCGGATAAAGTCTCCGGTGCTGTCCTTGATGTAGTCAATACCGTCGATTTCGAGTAGCTCAGAGAACAGAGCGGGGGTCACGTCAAACCCTGAATGAACCGGGATGTTATAGACCATGACGGGCACGGAACTCGCCCTGGCGACAGCCTCGTAGTGAGAGACAACGCCTCGTTCGTCAGGACCCTCGAAGTAGGGCGGAAGTACCATTACGGCATCTGCTCCGTGGTCTACCGCATGTTGGGTGGTGGCGAGGGTGTCGCTCAGGTAGATCGCCGAAGTCTGTGCGACGACCGCGGCCCGTCCGTCGACATGCTTTGTTGTTATCTCGATCAGGTGACGCTTTTCCTCCACACTGAGGTAAGCAAACTCCCCTGTACCCCCACAGGGCAGAATGATGTCGACACCGGCCTCGAGCATACGATCGATATGGGCGAGATAGCGGGGTTCATCGATCTTGTCGGGGTTATCTTCAAATACGGTACAGACCGGTACGCAGACCCCGCTTAATGACTTCATTCCTCGTCTCCTTTGATCAGATCTCTTTAAATGTACAGGGCGATGATCGGATGATAATCTAAATTTCAAGAAACAGCATCGCGCCATTCGCGCGACCTAACCAGATCAGAAGAGGGTGATAGCAGATGGGACAAGAAAATAGGGTTGCGGTCGTCACCGCAGGTGGGGGTGGAATTGGTCGAGCAATTGCCCTGGAGCTTCGCGATCGAGGGTACGACCTCGCGTTGATGTCGAGAAGCGAGGCTTGTGAGGAGACCGCAAGTGAAGTGAAGGGTCTGGGGATTCGCGGCTCGGTCACTGAAGCTGACGATCTCTCAAAACTTGTCGGGGCCACAATGAAGCGTTTTGGCCGCATTGACGCCGTTGTCTGTCATACAGCCCACCCCCCAAAAGGTGATTTGCTGGCAATCGATGACGAAGCCTGGCATCAGGGCCTGGATATGCTGATTCTGAATGTCGTCAGGCTGACCCGGTCGATCACACCCATCATGGAGCAACAAGGAGGCGGCTCCTGGGTCAATATATCCACCTTCGCTGCGTTCGAGCCAGAACAGGCGCTGCCGATTTCCTGCACGCTGCGCGCAGGCCTTTCGGCGTTTGCCAAGCTTTATGCAGACCGTTACGCCGGCGCCAACATTCGTATGAACAACGTCCTTCCAGGCTTCATCGACAGCCTCCCACACAACGAATCGGTGCTTCCGCGAATTCCGCTCGGCAGAATCGGCACAGTAGATGAGATTGCCAAAACCACGGCATTTCTTCTCTCGGACGGCGCCGGTTACATCACTGGCCAGAATCTGATCGTGGACGGGGGTATTACGCGTCACCTCTAGAGATGCGTCAGCGAAACAGAAGGCGGCTATATAAGATCGGAACGTCTATCCGGGCTTTTTTGCGAAAAAGTGCGCGGGGCAAAACTCTCCGCTATCCAGAACCGCAATCATCATGTTCTGGCACTCATTCGAACTGTCGGTCGCCTCCTGCCCTCTTAAGTCCACCACTGCGGCGGCAAGTTCGCCTTCCAGGCGGTCCGCTTCAGCACGCGCCTCGTTCTGAAACCAGGCATTCCGATTGATCACCTCAACCTCACCGAACCCCACGCTCTCGAGGTTCTTCTTAACCCCCGTTAGTGAATCCATGAACAGCGAAAGGCCGGTACTTTCAATGAATGCCTCCATCGCGGTAGAGTGACCTTGCTCGTCCCTCACCATCCAGTCGCCAATCGCGATCGATCCGCCGGGTCTAAGGAGTCGAAACAATTCCGAATAGAGCATCAATTTTTTTTCGATATGGCAAAAAGCGTCCTTGCTGAATATGACATCAAAAGAGTTCGACGAAACCGGCAAGGGTCCGGGTTCCACGTGCTGGAAAGATATCTGATCCTCCAGTCCAGCCTGCAAAACCAGTTGCTTCGCTCGATTGATCACCAGTGGTTCAACGTCGATACCGTGCACAGACTGAGCATCCCGCTCCCCGGCGATAATCAGACAACAGCCCCCGAGCCCACTACCAACCTCTAAGACGTCCTTTCCTTTGATTTCAACCTGGTCTAGGACGCGTCGGGTTTCTTCGGCGCCACCGGGGGACAAGAACCCCTCTCCACGGAATAACTGCAGGTAGTCCAGAAGTTCGTCGTTGTACTCAGGGGGCTCAGTGTGGGCCATTTTGAGATCACTGCGTGATAGGTGCGATCCGGCAGGAATGATTTGGCTCCCCGGGCTGGACTCGAACCAGCGACATATGGATTAACAGTCCACCGTTCTACCAACTGAACTACCGGGGAATATCGCGGTCGCAATGCTACTGTTATGGCTCGTCCCGGTCAAGGAAGGATCGCGATTAGGAGGGGCGAGTTAGCACGAGATTGTTTGGCCGGTTGGGGAACTGGTGCTAAGTCGAGCGCGCCCCGTCAAGTGCACGATCACGGTTCGAGCATACTCGTCTGACCGACTGCAAAACCTGAAATGACCATTTGGCCATGCCTCGCCGTCAGGTCGAAATCGTATCCAGTTTGGGATTCTCCAATAAATATCCACACCAGGTGGAGAGGACGCCGCAAAGATAATTTTTTCCTCGGCGTCATGCTGACGATCCAGATCCTTGTCGATGAAGCCAAACCAGCCTCCACTCCAGGAGGATCCTGGGCCGCAAGTCAAAGTCCTGCTTGCTGGGCACACCAAGACCGATAACCCGGTCTGGATAGACACGTTTCTTGCGAGACTAAGGTGATGCAGAAGGCGAGATGACGCAGTGTCTACCTGTTTTGCGATAATCTGACCTTGCCATCCCGGAACGGCGAATCCGATAAGCGCTACGATGATCCCCAGAACTATTAATAGCTCGACCAACGTAAAGCCATCGCTTGGCGAAGACACCGAGACAGATCGCGGTTTCATAAAGCAGAGTCTGGCGGGGAATACGCGCCCTGACAGTGAACTTGGGTACTGAAAATGGCGCGGAAATTCCTACTAAAGAGTAATTTTCAGCCCGCGGGCGACCAGCCAGAGGCGATAAGCGATTTACTGGATGGCATCCATGCTGGAGAGGCCTTCCAAACCCTCCTTGGTGTAACAGGCTCCGGTAAGACGTTCACTATGGCGCATGTGATTGCCGAGCTGGGTCGACCGGCGCTGGTTCTTGCTCCGAACAAGACCCTCGCAGCACAGTTGTATGCCGAGATGCGCGAGTTTTTCCCTGAAAATGCGGTGGAGTACTTCGTGTCTTATTACGATTACTACCAACCTGAAGCTTATGTGCCCGCAAGCGATACCTATATAGAAAAGGACGCGTCAATTAATGAGCATATTGATCAGATGCGACTTTCCGCTACCAAGGCGATTCTTGAGCGCGAAGATGTCGTCATCGTAGCAACGGTCTCCGCGATATATGGACTTGGGGATCCGGCCGCTTATCACGGGATGATCCTGCATCTTCGTGAAGGTGCACTGGCGCAACAACGCGATATCCTGCGTCGGCTCGCGGAACTGCAGTACACACGGAACGAGATCGAACTTCGTCGCGGGACGTTTCGGGTTCGTGGTGACGTGCTGGACATCTTTCCAGCGGAGTCCGAGCGATTTGCGGTGCGGATCGAGCTTTTCGGCGATGAGATTGAAAAACTTTCTCGGTTTGATCCGTTGACCGGAGAAACCGACGAACGGTTGACGCGTTTTACGATCTACCCGAAAAGCCACTACGTGACGGCTCGTGAGACGATTCTCGACGCCATCAAAGAAATTAGCGACGAACTTACCCATCGGCTTTCCTTTCTTCGTGATCACGACAAGCTAGTTGAGGCTCAGCGACTCGAACAGCGTACCCGTTATGACATAGAGATGATGCGTGAACTTGGGTATTGCGCCGGAATCGAGAACTACTCGCGGTTCCTTTCGGGAAGAAAGACAGGGGAGCCTCCGCCGACGTTGATTGATTATTTTCCTGCCGACTCATTGATGATCATTGATGAAAGTCACGTCACGGTTCCCCAACTTGGCGCGATGTTCAAAGGAGATCGCTCACGAAAAGAAAACCTGGTGGAGTACGGGTTTCGACTTCCTTCGGCGCTGGACAACCGCCCACTGCGTTTTGATGAGTTTGAATCTTTGATGCCCAGAACCGTATTTGTTTCAGCGACGCCTGCGGATTATGAACACAAGCACAGTTCGAGCGTGGTTGAGCAGGTTGTGCGTCCTACGGGATTAGTAGATCCTGAAATTGAAGTCCGTCCGGTGTCCAGCCAGGTTGACGATCTGATGTCAGAGGCACGCGAAAAGGCGGCGGCAGGGGAGCGTGTCCTCGTCACCACGCTGACAAAGCGTATGGCGGAAGACTTGTGCGATTATTTGCATGATCACGGCATCCGGGTGCGTTACCTGCATTCAGACATCGACACGGTGGAAAGGGTGGAGATTCTTTCAGACCTTCGCAAAGGCACCTTTGATGTCCTTGTGGGTATTAACCTGCTTCGTGAGGGACTAGATCTTCCTGAAGTCTCACTGGTTGCGGTGCTGGATGCCGACAAGGAGGGATTCTTGCGGTCCACCCGGTCATTGATCCAGACCGTGGGACGTGCGGCGCGTCATCTTAACGGCAGGGCGATCCTCTACGCAGACAGAGTCACCGATTCCATGCGGCGGGCGATCGACGAGACGGAACGCCGGCGGGACAGGCAGCGCGCCCATAATCAACGCCACAATATCGTGCCGCGTTCGGTGGTCAAACCTGTTAACGACATCATTGATGGTGTGGCCCTGGACCCGAATTCGAAAGCTGCCGCGAAGTCTGCGGCCGCTAAAGGATCCTCCCCAACAGGGCAAGCCGCCAGACCACTATCTACCGAGGACTTCAAGCGGGCGATCGTGCAACTCGAAGACCGAATGTATGCACATGCGCGGGATCTGGAGTTTGAAGAGGCCGCACATATTCGAGATCAAATCGCCGAACTCAAACGAGGACAGTTCCGCCCTGTGATCGCCGCGGCTTAAAGCGCTTTCCGAAGAGCTGATATCACTTGATCAATCTCTTGGGTGTCGATCGTCAAAGGGGGCAGCAGGCGAATGACGGTCGGGCCAGCGGGAAGGGCAATAATGCCGTCTTCAAGCAACGCCTGAAGCACGGGGGTGGCCTTTTGTTTGAGCTCGATGCCGATCATTAGACCGAACTGTCGTAGCTCCCTGACGGAATCGGGCTGAACCATCAAAAATTGCTGTGCAAAATAAGCGCCGATGGATCTTGCACGATCTGCGAGGTCCTCGCGGCACATGAAATCGATGGCAGCCGATGCGGCCGCACAGGCGAGAGGGTTCCCACCAAAGGTTGATCCGTGAACACCAATTCCAACGCGGACAGTATCCGCGCACAGGACCGCGCCCATGGGAACCCCACCGGCGATTCCTTTGGCGAGACACATCATGTCAGGCTGCAGTTCGAAGTGCTCAGAGGCAAAAAACCGGCCTGTTCGACAGAAGCCGGTCTGAACCTCGTCAATGATCAATAGCGCCCCGCGTTCGGTACAAAAACGGCGTGCAGCTAAAAGGTATTCTTCTTCGGCAGGTCGAACCCCACCTTCGCCCTGAATCACCTCCAGAATAACAGCGGAGGTGGTATCGCCCACGGCCGCGTCGAGTTTTTCTATATTGTTAAGAGGAACAAACGTATTGCCTTCAAGCAAGGGCTCGAAGGTATCTCTGTATTTAAAGGTCGCGCTTAAGGCCCCAAGTGTCCGGCCGTGAAAACCCCGCATCGCTGCCACAAGTCCGCTGCGCCCGGTGCTGGCCCGCGCGAGTTTAATTGCGGCTTCAACACTCTCTGTTCCCGAATTACATAAAAAAACTCGTTTGAGCGCTGTAGGAGCAAGACGCACGAGTCTTTCCATTAGTTCGCCGCGTCGATCATTGTGAAAGATTCCGGGACAGTTCAGCAGCGTCCTTGACTGATCGGCCAGGGCTTCAGCCACGGCCGGATTACTGTGTCCGATGTTCGCAACGCCCACGCCCGAGGCACAGTCAATATATTCTTTTCCGTCAGCCGACCAAAGGTGGGCCCCTTCGCCGCGCACGATATTGATACCCCGTCGCGGATAGACCTCAAGGGCGTAACGGGCCTCGAGTGGGTCGCTGTTCATTGAATCGTGGTGCCTTTGCCGGCGAGGGCGTCGAGCACCGGGTGTTCTGTTCTGCCGTCTGCGATGATTACTTCGGCCGCACCGGCGTCAAAGAGTCGACGCAAGGCCAGCATTTTCCGCTTCATCCGACCCTCGACCAGGGACTCCCGATTTTCAAGTTCGGCAACTGAGAGGGTTGAAAGCATGGAGCGTTCATCGTTTTTGTCCTCCAGAAAACCAGGTGCCTCAATAAGTTGGATCAACTTGTCTGCCTTGAGTGCGTTCTGAAGAACGGCAACGATGTCGTCATTTTCCGAGTTGATCGCAAATCCCGCCTCATCGATGATCGGGATACTGAGCACAGGGCGGTAACCCTGCTCTAAAAGGCTCTTCAGGAGCGACACGTTAACGTCGAGAGGTTTACCCGAAAAATCCCGCTTGACCAGTGTTTTTCCACCTTCACGAACCTTGATCCCCCGGTTACGCCGACCCTGAATCAAACGTCCGTCAAGTCCTGTGAGGCCCACCGCGTTAATCCCATTGCACTGACATAACTCCACGAAACGTCGGTTGCTGAGTCCGCTATACGCCATCATGATCAGGTCAATGGCCGTTGCGTCCGAGAAGACGCTTGAATAGCCTGACACCGAGGTCAACTCAACCTTTTCCTGCCCAAGACGTATCCCGAGGCTGTCGCGAAGAGCGTTGGCCCCCAGAACGACTACAAACGGTTGCTCGAGCGTCGCAAGGTCAGTAACCACCCCTTCCAGATTAATCTCGCTGCCACCGCCGACTTTTATGATGTACATGTGCAGAGCAACTCTATAACTCCATGATGGTCCGATTCTCTATCGGGTGCCAGGTCTCATCTAACGGATAGGCCTCGGAACAGACGATATCCAGACCGTTGACCACGGTCCGGTGCATCTGGAAATAATCCGTATTTTCATTGTACAAGGTCGTCAACATCGACCGCTCTGGCGTTGCGAGGATCATATTCATTGCGCGGATATAACGGGTCCGTTTCTCAATGACGTCGACGGCCTTGTTCAGCCCGGGTAGGGCGCCGTGGTGGGCGAAACGTTTTGTGTAGTTGAAGATCTTCTCGGCCCCAATACGGCCCTGCTCACGGATCCGGACGCCCGAGAGCTCCCCATTGAAAATGAACACCTCATTATCTTGGCAGAAGGGCATATTGTTCTCTACGACGATGCCCTCATCCCGAAACGCACTGCGCGCGTGGGCGAGAAATAGACGTGTCTTGCCGAACGAATTGAGATTATCCTCCCAGATGGGTGAAAGGGTATGGTGAAACCGCCATTGACCTTCGGACATCCAGCTGCAGCCCCAACCATGTCCCTGGTATTCCTCGCTGTTTTGGCAAAGGGTTCCAAACTTCTGCAAGTGTGGGGAGACCTCGAAAGGCTCTTCTGCCCGAAGCCACAGGAGGCGGCACATCGGTCTTCAGATCGGATGCAGGCCGGGGAAGGTGAGCCCTGTATGCTCGTCCAGCCCGTGCATGATGTTGAAGCACTGCACGGCCTGCCCAGCCGCTCCTTTCATCAGGTTATCAATAGCACTGATCACCACCACCCGGTTGGTACCCGAATCAACTTCAAACCCGATATCACAAAAGTTCGTCCCACTCAGGAGCTTAGGTTCAGGGTAGCGGTGGATGCCACTGCGCTCCTTGACGATGCGGATAAAGGGCTCATCTGCGTAGTCTTTGCGATATATCCCCCAAATCTCCTTTTCTTCCTGCGGCTCAGTCAGGAATACATGACAGGTTGCGAGGATTCCCCGGACCATTTCGATCGAAGTGGCAGAAAAATGTATCGGAAACGTGCCCAGAGACTGGGTGATTTCAGCCACGTGGCGATGACGTGTCGGGCGATAGGAGCGTACGGCGCCACTGCGCTCAGGATGGTGACTCCCGTCATTGACCGCGTTCCCTCCTTCGCTGGATCCCGCCTTGACATCAATGACCACCGAGGAGATCAGGTTTCGGCGTGAGAGTGGCGCCAGCGCGAGCGTACTGGCAGTAGCATTGCACCCTGCACAGGCGACATGCTTGGCATTCTTCAACTCGTTCCGATTGATCTCTGGAATGCCGTAGACGAAACGACCGAGTAGGCCAGGATTGGGGTGGGGTTGCCCGTACCACTCAATATACGCTTCAGGATCTGCAAGGCGAAAATCCGCACTCAGATCAATAATTTTTGGGGCGAGGGCCGAAAACTCCTCAAAGCGCCCAGCGGTGCCTCCGTGAGGCAGGCAAAGAAACAACACGTCACAGGCCTCAAGTTCCGTTAGCGCACAGAACTTCAGGGCACTCGCTCCGCGCAGATTGGGGTGTGCCTTATGGATTGTCTTGCCAGCGAAGCGTTCGGAGGTGACCTGACGGACGTCACACCCCCCATGCGCCAGCAGCAATCGAAGGAGTTCTCCGCCGGTATAGCCCGACCCACCCACAATCGAGACACGAATCACGGTTGCTGGCTCAGGACGAAGTCAACGACACGAGCGGGGATGTTAACCCCGGTAGTCTCAATGCTGTTTCTAAACTCCATCGTGTAGTTGACCTCGTTCACATAAAGACCTTCGGGGGTTTCGAATAGATCGACGGCCAGTACGCCGCCCCCTACCGCGTCGGCCGCAGCAAGAGAGATTTCGGCGATCTTGTTATCAACTTTGCAGCCGCTCGCGACTGCGCCACGGGCAGTGTTGGTAATCCAGTGCTCCGAACTTCTGTAGATCGCCGCAATGCATTCATTACCCACCACAAAACTGCGGATGTCGCGACCTTTTTTGTCGACAAACTTTTGAATATAAAAAATCGAATGGTGATAGCTGCCCAAAAGCGCCTTGTGTTCGAGGATAGCTTCTGCAGATTCGCGATCGTTGACCTTGGAAAGCAGGCGGCCCCAGGAGCCCACCGCCGGCTTTAGAACGACGGGATAACCTAACTCCTCAATGGCTTCGAGTGCGGAGGCTTCCGTAAAGGCGACACGAACGGGGGGTTGTCTGACATCCGCTTCCTTGAGCGCCACCGACGTTAGAATTTTGTCCCCACAAATCTTGGCTACTTCAGCCGCGTTTATGCAATAAATCCCCGCTGCCTCCAGCAGGCGCAGACCATACATCGAGCGCGAGTGGTTGATACTCCTTTCAAGCACCACATCGACGTCAGGGATCGATTCGAGATCGAAAATCAGGTTGCGATCATCAATCATCCTGAGGTCGACCCCTCGGACCTGAAACTCTTCGAGAAGAAGTTTTTCTTCTTTGCGAATCAGCGAGTGCAGCAACCCAACTTTCACTCGCCCCAATCCTCTTCGGTTTCAGGCGCCTCAGCGACGGTGGCGGGATCAAGGCCGGTGACCTCGAGTTCCGAACCGCAATCGGCGCATTCGAGAAGTTCTCCCACCACTGTGCCTTGCGCAAAGGCAATTTGCGCACCGCATACCGGACATTCGGTCATCTGCTGATCTCCTTCCTTCAGATCGGGAACAGGATTGCCCCCTGGGGACTCATTTACAGGTACGAGATTCTAATTTAGTAGACACCCGTTTTGGTATCCAGAATCTGCACTTCCGCTGGCGTCTGAATACCAAACCGGTCAACTTGAGAGCGACAACGGACCGTCGGATGAATTTCCTGCGGCTAAGGTATAGAATCTGCTGACTGAATTACAGGCGCGTAGCTCAGTGG
>MDTB01165250.1_pt1 | contig 30961 bp, 27 predicted proteins | sample 811161 | NCBI WGS metagenome assembly MDTB01 (sample SAMN05326650, study PRJNA326480) | marine metagenome | isolation source: seawater | place: Mediterranean Sea | collected 2009 | reverse complement strand
CCACCACGTTGATAGGCTGGGTGTGGAAGTGCGGTAACGCATGTAGCTGACCAGTACTAATAACTCAATTGGCTTGATTTATGCACTGAAAAAAATTTTGGTAAGGTATTTAAATAATTAAAAAACTTTAGCTTTTTCAATTCTTTCTTTCAAAGAATTTGATTTTTTTAGATTAATTTTATTATTTTCAACTTTAATTGAGGAAATCTTTTTATAATCAAATTTTTTGTTAAGAAGGCAGCCCTTGCAAATCGTTCCATCTAATTTTGATTTAAGGTGTTTTTCTCTTAATTTTTTCATTTTTATATTATTAAATTGATCAAATACTTTTTTTTTATCATCAAACTTTTGATAAGCTAAATCATTTTCATAGTCTTCGCAGCATGCTGTTAAATATCCTTCAGAGGTTAAATGTAATCTATCCCATAACATATCGCATGGCTTTAGTTTTTTAGAATCATTTTTAATATTCTCTAACTCAACTTTGCTAGCAATCACATTTCTTTTATCCAATGTTCTTCCACCTTGATTACGCGCTTTTTGGAACATTATGTCTTCAAAAAAATTTCCATAATCTTTAATAAACTTATCTTTTTCTTTATGTGTAATATTTGTAATTACAAAAGATGCTAAAAGCTTAAGATGTATTTTTTTTTCTTGCTTGTAGTTATAAATATCTTTTAAATTTTTGATCACTTTATTAAAATCATCATGACCATGAATTATTTTATATGTCTCCCTGCTTCCTGCGTTTATTGAAAATTTTATACTATCTAGACCCGCATCTATACACTTTGTTACCTTTTCTATATTAGCTAAAGCTCCATTAGTTGTTATATAAACTCTTTTAATACCTAATTGTTTCGCTTTCTTTATATATTTATCTAAATTTTTTGTCATAAAAGGCTCACCTGTTGAATATAGCCCAACTTCTTCAAGCCCTTCTTCTATTGATTTTTTGATAAAGTTTTCAAAGATTTTGAAATCTAATGTTCGAGTTTTTCTTTTCATTTCAGGATTGAAACAGAATACACATGCGTGATTACATGCATTGGTAAGCTCTATTAAAGCATTTTTTGGCACGGGCGCTATACTCTGCTTTTCTTTTACAGAAAAATTTTTATATCTATTTTTAAAATAGTCACCCAGCATTTCAAAACATTATTATATTATCTTATCTATAACTATATTAATTTCTTGACTGTTTAAATTATGAGCGTTAAATATGTTCAAAAAATGAACATTAAAAGCATAAAAGCTAAATAAATCAAGAAGTTTTGAATATTTTAATCAAATTTATAAAGGCCAATAATTTTTATTTATTATGTGTGGAGTATTAGTAATTTTTTCTAAAAAAGGGCACAAACTGCAAAAAACAAGATGTTTGCAGGCCGCTAAACAACTTTACAACAGAGGTCCGGATGACTTTAAATCAGGTTTTTTTAGAAACGAAAGTTTATTTATATCAAATACAGTACTTTCAATTACGGGAAAAAATGAAAGTAGAAGCTTAGTTCATTCTAAAAGTAAAAATTTTGAAATAACATTTAATGGTCAAATTTATAATTATATTGATTTAAAAGACAGATTTCTAGGCAGAGATACTTTAAATAATAATGAAAGCGATACTAAAGTTCTTGTCAATCTTTATGAAAAAATAAACCAAGAGAAAATTCCATACTTTTTGAATGGTATGTTTGCTTATGTAATATACGACAAACAAAAAGATTCTCTATTTATTGTAAATGACACTCAAGGAGAAAAGAATCTTTATTATTTTGAAAATAAGGAGTTTTTTATAGTTTCCTCGACTATTAAATGCATATTGAGTTTTTTAGAAAAAATATCTTTAGATCTTATAACATTAAGCAATTATTTTAAGACAAGGCATTATATGCCAATTCAAAATCAAACATGTTTTAAGAATATTAAATTATTTAATAATTCATCAAATAATACTTATAATTTAAAAAATCAAAGATTAATAAACAATGTTTACGATGATCCATTTAATTGGATCTCAGAAAATGAATACAAAAGACTTGAAAAATTAAATGAAGCAGATGTTATTAATTATTTTCATCATGCGCTTAGTGAGCAAATAAAAATTATGATACCAAAAAAGAAATTTGGTTGCATTGTGTCAGGAGGCATAGATTCGACTCTTCAAGCAATTTTAATTAACCAGCATTCTAACTCTTCAATTAATCTTGTAATAGATCATATAAATAAAGATCCAATAATGAGAAAGATTTATAAATTTAATTATTTTTTCAAAAACAAAATAAAGAAAATTAAAATGACTAAAAATATATACCAAAATTTAATAAATAAATGTTACGAAGTTGTTCAAAGCCCTTTACAAACTCATGATTTACCAAGCAGACTTTTATTATCAAATCATTTTAAAAATAATAAGTGTAAAGTCTTTTTTTCCGCTGATGGCTGTGATGAACTATTTGGGGGTCAACAGCTATATATCGACGCTTTTACAAAAAAATTTAATTATGAGAAGAATAATTCACCATATTCTAAAATTATAGACTATGGGTTTTATGATATAAATAAAAACAATAAAACTCTACCTAAACATATTAATTCTAATTGGAGAAAAATTAATGAACAATATAAATTTATATCTGAAAAAAAATCAAAAAATATTCAGTCATCGCTATTTTTAGATTATTTTATGCAATCAATAAGTGTTGCAAATCGATCAAATGATTTAATTTGTTGTGAAAACTCAGTAGAACCAAGAAATATATTTATCCAAAAAGATATTTTAAAAATAATTTTAAATCTACCTCTTAAATATAAAATTAATTTTAAACATACTAATAAAATACTCAGACAGAAATATATTCTTAAAATGATTTTTCTTAAATATTTCAACAAGGATCTTATCTTCAAAAAAAGTGGTTTTTCAGGATTTCCAAACTCAGTAAAAGTAAATAAAATGAAATATCTAAAGATTTTAAGAGAAAAAATAAATTTAAGTTATAAAAAAACTAAAAAGACAAACAAATATAGAAGAGATATAAATTGGAAAATAATTAACAGTGCAAAATTCTTACAAATGGTTGAGAAAAAGAGTAATTAAGAATTATAGTAATATCCTAAAGATTTTAAATTTTTTTTTAAATATTGACCCAATAATTCGTTGTCCTGTTTATAATAGTTTGAAATAACTTTTTCTTGATCAGCACTCAGGTTAATTGGATCAAATAAATATTTTAAATCTAAAAAGATATTTGCAAAAAATTTTCTTAAATATTCCTTATAAGATGGTTTTAAATTTTTTAAAAGTTGAGGTAAAAATTTAGAGCTTTTAAAATAATACTTATTTATTCTTTTAAATTGATTTCCTTCTTTTCTAGTTACGTTAACAAGAATTAAATCTATTTTTGAACTATGATTTTCAATTTTTAAAAATTTGGATAAGTCATCGAAGAATTTTTTTGGATTTTTATTTAGATCTTCCAAAAGAAAGAACTTTACATTTTCCTCTGAAAAAATTTCAATTAAGGTTTTTAAAAGATTAAAATATTTATATCTATCATAAGCTGTCAGTAGTCTAATATCTTTTATCTCATTAATATTTTCTAAATCACTTAAGAAGTTTTTAAAATATTTCCATCTCGGACCTGCTCTTTTTTCGTAAACTTTTGGAGTATTTGCAAAGTGACTTGGTATCATAGTGATTTGACTCCTTATTGTTACGAAAATCTTAATTTTATAACCACACTCATGAAATAATTTTTTAATTCTTTTAAAAATGTTTTCAGTTGTTATATCAAAATTTGTTTGGGTAAAACCTTCATAACTAATCAAATTAATTTTATTAGGGATATAATTAATTGAATTTATTATTTTTTTATTTTCTAAATATTCGTCATCTTTAATTTCTTTCTGTTTTATTATTCTTGTAAATACTTTCATTAAATCTTTTTCAATGTCATTTTCACTTTTCTTTTTTCCTAAATTATTTATCATTTGACTGGTAGTAAAATAATTTCTTTGAATAAAACTAGTTGCAGTTTTCGGAAAGCCTGGATGAATGTAAATTTCTTTGTTCATTTTAATTAATTTTTTTTATAACAAACATTCCCGGTTCTTCCTCTATAACAGAAAATCTAGTTTTAATACCTAAATAATTTTTAAAAAGAGTAATTCTATCAAAAATTTCTTTTTCTGCCATACCAGGTACTTTTTGAATAGCAAATAAAGATTTTTCACTTTTTAAAACTTTAAGTCTAAAATCAAGATATTTTATCCTCAAAAAATTTTTTAATTTCTCAAGATAATTTAGATTTACAATTTTCTCTTTATTTAAAAATTTTTCTTCATTAAATATAAAATTTGATGCAAATACTTGATTTAATTTATTAACCGAGCATAAACCATCAAAATTTGAAACTTTATTTTGTAAAATTTTTTTATTTTTTTTTGTAAAATAGTTTATTTTTAAATTAGATTTATGATAATTTTTTTTTACAAATTGAACTAAGTTATTAATACTTTTAATATTTAGTCCACAGAGTCTTGGTAGTATATATTCTATTTCAGGGTTATTGATTGGCCTATAATTTATATTGAATTTATTTAAAAAAAAAGATTCAATTGCCGTTGTACAATTTGCAGATATAGAAAACTGACTTGCTAACATCCAACTGCATGCAGATCTATCATCATTTATATAAATTATATTTTTATATTTTTTAATAATTCTTTTCCATGTTTCATGATTTTCACTTGGATGTGGTCTTACAACTAATTTATAATTTGGAAAAGTCTGAGAAAAAATCTTTAGAAATTTTTTGAAATCTTCAAATATTATTTTTTGTCTTTTTACTTGCTTATATGATAAATGCAATTGTTTTTTATTGAATTTATAAACATCATCTTTATCGGCAAGTTTCTGTAAATAAGAATTTGTGGTTTTATGAGAAAAATGATTCACGTATGTGAATAGAGTATTTATTAAAATAAATTTACCATATTTTTTTTTAATCTTTCTTGCTTGATCGAAATAGATTTTATTTGTTTTTTGATTTAGAAGATCTATTCTTGGACTGCCAATATTAAAAATTTTAGAAGATTTTGACATTTTTTTTATTGCAGAAAAATCTTGTTTTCCCCAAGACAATACTAAGTCTATATATTTAAAATTTTTTTTATAAAAACGTGTAGAATATAGATTTTTATCAATTAAAATTAATCCCTCTTCATCCATTACAATATTCTTATGACCCATATTTTTTAGCTCTTTCATTAAACTATGATATCTCGGGCCAGAACTTTTAAAGTAAACTATTCCTAATCTCATTTTTTTTTTATATTGAGCTATTGCTGATTTAGTACAAATTGAAACTACAAATCCTTGATTAATTAATTTCAGCGCTTGATAGCAACGTGAGTCTAATTCTCTTTTTTTTACCTCTATTGGAAAATATACAATTTTATTTATCATTTAAGAAATTAATTATCTTACAAAATTTTGGCTTTTTTGTTCCTTATTAAAAATTTGGCAAACCTGAAATCATAAAACTCATTTATATCAAGACCTTCGTAACCTTTTGTAAAGAAGGGTAAAATTTTTTTTCCAGTTATAGTTTTGTATCTATTCAAAACATTAGTTCTAGAAATCTCCAAACTAGCATTTTGTTTATATATCTTAGGTAAACTTTTTAATTGTAGATTGTAGTAAGGTTGTTTTTTTTTTATTCTAAAATAAAAGGGAACAATATAGTTTGATTTTTTTATCCACATTTTTCCTGGATGCTGTTTACTTACTTCAATAGCTCTTAAAGAGTCGGCTTTTTTATTTTTTTTAAATTTTTTCCATGCTGATAAAATTGTTTTATGAGATCTAAATGGGTTTGTAGGTCTCAATATAAAAAAAATATTAAAATTCATGTTTTTTTTTGATAGATTTTTAATTGTATAATTAACCCAATCAAAGTCTGGGGAAGTGGATTGAGAAATTTTTTTTGGTCGAAGAAATGGAACTTCTGCGCCATATTTCTTAGCAATTTGGGCATATTTTTCAGAGTCGGTTGAAACTATAATCTTATCAAAAATTCTTGCCTTTTTTGCTGCTAAAATTGGAATTGCAAGCAGAGGATATTTCCCAATTTTAAGGATATTTTTATTTTTTAACCTTTCTGATTTTGATCTAGCGGGGATTAGAGCTATAATTTTATCTTTCATTTTTTACTTAAAGTAGTTTAATTTCAGAATATTTTGTTGTCTTAAGTCCTTCTGTTTTCCCAAGGCCGTATTGTTGATCTACTCTAACTCTATCATTAAAATGAGGAGTTGAAGCTTCAATTATTTCACAGTTTGTTATTGCAATTTCTTGATGTACTGATTTTGGTGGAAAATGAAAGCAATCTCCTTTTTTGAGTATTTTATGAATTAATCTACCATTTTTATTAACATATATGACTTTTAATTTTCCTTTTAAAATATACCCGCATTCATTTTTTTTTCTATGGTATTGAAGTCCTCCTTTTCTATTTTTTTTTATTTTTAATAGCTTCAAGGATATTTTTTTTGATATTAAATTTAATAGTATTTCTTCTCCCCAGTTTCTATTTCCAACTTTTTTTCTCTTTGGAAATTTTGGAATAATATAATTTTTTTTATTTTTCATTACTTAAGGTGTTTGTTTAAAATCAGATCTTCTTTGTTAATATTAAACTTTAATTTTCTTCCAATAATTTTTTTATATAAATAAGGTTCTAAACCCCCACCTGGGGATTTAAAGTCAATATCTTTTAAACTTAACTTATGATTTTTTTTTAAGTTTTTACCAGCAACAATTGATTTTTTCATTTTATAAAGTGGTACCTTTTCGGAATTAAGTAATTTTTTATTTTTTGAACCTAACATTTTTTCTATCCTATGCAGATTTCTTACGAATTTTGCTAATCCGTGAGGCTCTAATGAAAATGCATGATCTGTTCCTTTATTCGCTCTATTTAAAGTAAAATGTTTTTCAAAAATTGTTGCTCCTAACATGTAGGCTATTGGGCCAGCGTCAATTCCATTTTCATGATCAGATAGTCCTAATCTTATTTTTGGAAAATATTTCTTGTACGTTTGAAGAACTAATAAATTCATATCACTGATACTAGCAGGATAAGATGCAGTGCAATGTAAAATTGATAATTTACTATGGATTTTACATATATTTTCTTTTGCCCTTATTACATCTACAATATTTCCCCCTCCAGTACTTAAGAATATTGGTTTTTTTGTTTTTGCAATCTCCTTTTGCAGCGGTGTATTTGTTAAGTCAGCAGAGGCAATTTTATAAGCAGGCATTCCTAGTTTATATAAAAATTCAACGCTTGGGAAATCAAATGGAGTAGCAAAAAAATCAATATTAATTTCTTTTGAATACGCCATTAGTTCTTTATACTCAGAAGCTCCGAACTCTAAAAATTCTCTATGTTTGCCGTAAGTTCTGCCATAGCTATTCTTATGATCGTACTTTTCATCGTAAAATTTTTTAATATATAACTTTTTATTATCTCTTTTTTGAAGCTTAACCGCATCAGCACCGGCAATTTTAGCTTGTTTAAACATTTCAAATGCAGTTTTAATACTACCTTGGTGGTTATGACCAATTTCTGCAATAACATAAATTTTCTTTTTAAGATTTATTTTCATATTTTTTATATAAAAAATTCAAGTGTATATTGGGCTGGGTAATCTTTTTTGAAATACTCAAAAGTTCTTGATTTTTTAAGGTATTTTTGCTTTTAATGTTCATTTTTTGAACATATTTAACGTTCATAATTTAAACAGTCAAGAAATTAATGCTTAAAAAATAATTATCTTTAATGAAATATTTTTATCAATTTTTATATTCCTTAAATTTTAAAACAAAAATAGATATTTTTATTTTTACGTCTTTTGCCATTATCTCATCATTATTAGAAATTTTAAGTATATCTTTAATAGTTCCTATAATGGAAATTGTTACAAAAGGAAATGTATCAAATTTTTTTAGTTTTTTGGAAATTTTGGAAAATTACAGTTTTTGGAATTTAAATTTAATTCAAATGCTTTGTATTTCACTTTTAATAACAATCTTAATAAAAAATATTTTATTAGTATACATAAACTACTGGCAAGCTAAATTCGAAAATAATATAGACTTAAATTTTTCAAATGATTTATTTTCTAATTATTTGAACAAAAAATATATTTTTTTTACTGAGAGAAATTCATCAGAAATAATTAGAAATTTAACCACTGAAATAAGTTCATTAATAAAAGGTTTATCTTCATTTTTTTTAATTTTTGTCGAAGTAATTTTATTATTAATACTTTTAAGTTTTCTTTTATTTTATAATTTTTCTATTACATTATTAGTCTTAATTTACCTTTCATCTATTACATTTTTTATATTCTTTATTTTCAGAAAGAAAATAACTAAATGGAGTAAAATTAGAATTAAACTGTCATCTGATTTATACAAAAGTATATTGGAAACCATAAATCACATAAAAGAGATATTCATTTTTGAAAAACACGAAAAATTTAATTATAGATTTTATGTTAAAAAAAAAGAGAATGTTGGAGTCAATTTTAAATTTTCTTTTCTTAGCACTTTATCGAAGCCAATTCTAGAAACTTTAATAATAATCTCTTTACTTTCATCAATTTTCTTATTTTTTGATAATGAAAATTTGCTGACTAATTTATTAGTTTACACTGTGACGCTACTAAGAATTTATCCTTCAGCAATAAAACTAGTAACTAATGGTCAAGTTTTTCTTTTTAGGCTTTCATCTTTCAAGGTAATTGAAGATGAAAAAAAATATAATGAAAAATATAATTATGAAGAGAAAAAAAATAATATTACAACAAAAAAAATTGACAAAATAAAAATTGAAAACTTAAATTTTAATTACGAAAAAAAGCAGATTTTAAAGAATATTAATTTTTCTTTTAATAAAGGTAAAACTTATGGAATTATTGGAAAAAGTGGATCTGGAAAAAGTACACTTCTAGATATCTTAATGGGTATTAAAGAACCTACTTCAGGTAAAATTTTTATTAATGAAAATGAGTGTGATTATAAAAGAAATAAATGGACTAAGTTTGTGGGTTATGTCCCTCAAAATGTTTATTTAAGTGATGATACTATTGCTAACAATATTTGTTTTGGTATATCTGAAAAAAATATAGATAAAAATAAATTAAATAAGGTTTTAGAACAATCTAATCTTGAAAATTTCATTGAGAGTCTTCCTAAAAAATTAGATACTATAGTTGGCGAAAAGGGTGCTAAGATTTCAGGTGGGCAAATCCAAAGAATTGGTATTGCTAGGGCTTTATATATTGATCCTACTTTATTGTTTTTTGATGAAGCAACGAGTCAATTAGACAATGAAACAGAGATAAGTATTTTAAAGGATATTTTAAAATTAAAAAAAAATAAGATTATTTTTTTTGTAACTCATAAAGCTAAAGAAACCGGTTATTTTGACGAAATTTTAGACTTAAAGGATATAAATTTTTAAATAATTGAGTTAAATATATTAAACATGAATAATAAAAATCTATTTGAATTAAAGAATAAAAAGATAGTTCTTACAGGTTGTTTTGGCCTTCTTGGAAGTGAATTTTTAAATTATTTTTTAAAAAATGGTGCAATTGTGATTGGTATAGACAAAAAGAACAAAAAGAAATTACCAAAATCTAAAAATTTTTTTTTTTATAAAACTGACTTAACTGATCCACTAAAGATAAAAAATACATGCAACAGTATAAATAAAAAATTTAAAAAAATTGACTCTTTAATTAATAATGCAGCTTTGAATGAGTCCCTAGATTTTAATATTAATCAAAACTTTTTAAACTTTGACTTAAATAGATTTGATAAATTTTCAAATATTAATATTAAAGCAATTTTATATTTATGTAAAAATTTACATTCAAGTTTAAAAAAAGGAGGTGGCGGCTCAATTGTGAATATCGGTTCTATTTATGGGTTAGTATCACCAGATCAAGAGATTTATAATGAGGGTAAAAATCTTTTGAACCAAAAAAATATTTCTTATACAGTCACAAAATCTGCTCTTGTAGGTCTAACTAAACATTTAGCAATTATTTTTGCTAAAGACAAAATAAGAGTTAACAGCACATCTTTTGGTGGCGTAAAATATCGTCAAAGTAAATCGTTTATAAAAAAATATTCAAAAAAAACTCCAATGAAAAGACTTGCAAAAAAAAATGAGTTTAATGGACTAGTCAATTTTTTAATAACAAAATCATCATCTTATGTTACTGGCACTAATTTTATAGCTGATGGAGGGTGGACAAGTATTTAACATATTAATGAATTTTGGAATAATTATTCAAGCTAGAATCAATTCAAAACGGCTTCCAGGCAAAGTTTTAAAAAAATATAAAAATATTACACCTCTAAAGATAATCGTAGATAAATTAAAATTATTTAATTATCACAAGCAAACAATAGTCGCAACGACACAAAATAATGAAGATAAAAAAATTGTAAACTTTTGTAAAAAAAATAAAGTAAAATATTTTAGAGGTTCTTCAAATGATGTAATGATGAGGTTTTATAAATGTTCAAAAAAGTTTAATATAAAAAACATTATTAGAATAACAGCAGACTGCCCATTTATAGATATGTTTCTTCTTAAGAAAATGATTAATATATTTAAAAATAAGAGAATTGATTACTTAGCTAATACATACCCCCTTCCAACAAATTTTCCTGATGGGTCAGATATTGAAATATTTAAAACAAAGTCACTAAAAGAGTCCATTAAAAATGATTTTTTACCTTCCGAAAGAGAACACGTAACAATTTCTTTCTGGAAAAAAAAAAAATTTAAATCAAAAAAAGTCAATTTAAAAAAAAATTATTCAAGATTTAGATATACAATAGATAATCGAAACGATTTTAGAATATTTAAGTCTATAATTGATAAATTTAAATATGAAAAAATTTTAACATTAAAGATGAATGAAATTATTAATTTTTTATCGAAAAATAAAAAATTAATTTTGTATCAAAAAAAAATTAAAAGAAATTATGGATGGAAAAGTTCTCTTTTGAAAGATAAAAACTTTTTAAAATTTAATAGGTAAACTTCCTTAAACTCTTTTTCTTAATTTTTTTATTTCTTATAAGATGATTACTTAGGCTTTTAAAAACAAAATCTAAATTTTTTCTATAAATAGCTATATTTTTAGAATTATGTGCAAAACTTAGATATAAGGAATTTGTTGCTAAAATTTTTTTTTGTAAAAAAAACTTTGTAAAAAGTGTGTATAATTCTTCATTTTTATTTCCATGATTAAATTGGAAACTTGGAATTGATACATAATTGTTAACTTTAATCTTAATTTTATACATACTTGAATAGTTCATCCAATCATTTTTAATAATTTTACTTATTTTTGAAATATGAGAATAATTTTTCTTTTTTAATATTTCAATTACCTTAAGAGCAGACACAAATCCTATCCTTTCTGTCCATGCAGTGCTTGATATAAATGTTTTATTTGCCTCTTGTAAATAATAATTTTTACCAACTATAGACGAGATGGCATATCCGTTCCCTAGAGCTTTGCCATAAACTACAATGTCGGGTTTTAAACCTATTTTTTTGTATAACCCTCCCAAATTTGATCTCCATCCACAGGTTATTTCATCTGATATTAGACAAATCTTTTTTTTTTTCGAAAGTTTGTTTAAGCAATTAACAAATTCTTTTTTCATCAAATCAAATCTTCCTGGTTCGACAACTATTGCTGCTAACTTATTTTTGTTAATTGTACTAATAAGAGATTTTAGGTCGTTAAATTTTATTGGTATTGTTGTGTTTTTTAATTCCTTAGGAACACCTAGTGGTTTTACGTTTTTTAATAAATGATTATTTAGATTTTTTTTATTTTTAAGATTAGCTGAAATATACCAATCATGCCAGCCATGATATCCTGAAAAAGCAATTTTAGATTTATTTGATTTTGCCCTTGCAATTCTTATAGCTATTGACATTGCCTCTCCACCTGATCTTGCAAATTTAACTTTATCTGCAAAAGTATCTACTTTTAAAATTTCTTCAGCTAACTTTACTTCTTCAATAGAATTTAAAGTTGTATTTATGCCTTGAGAAATCTTTCTTTTAACTGAGGAGTCTACTGCTTTATTAGAATAACCTAAAATAGAGGTGCCTATGCCCATTAATGACATATCGGTATATTTTTTATTTTTCAAATCCCAAATATAAATTTCTTTAGCTTTAGAAAAATATGTTGGCCAATAATATGGACAGAATCTATGTGGTCTTTTTGAAAGTAAACCATTTCCTCCTGGTATAATCTTGTTTGCATACTCCCAAAGTTTAAGGTCACTTTTCATATTATTTTTGAATTTTATTTTTCTTTTTCAGCACTTTTATGGAGAAGATAATATATTCATCAAGCTCAAAGATACTTTTTTTTAATAAAAAAATTTCTAGTTTCATTTTTTTAATTCTTTTTTTAATTCTTCATACTCTCTCATTTTTCTTCTCATAAAGTTAATAGTTAATTGTGTTTTTAAAGAAATACCTTTTGGAGTTAATAAGTATAAATATCGGTATTTTTTTTTATTTTTTTTAAAATTATTTATTTTTATTACACCTTTCTCTTTAAGTTTTATTAAACAATAATTTAATTTTCCTAGGCTTAAACCCAATTCTGATGCCAATTTTCTTTGTGAAATTTCAGGACTTTTAGAGATCTTTCTTAAAATATCTAAATCTTCTTGATTTTTTGTGTTATTTTTGTTTTCTATGTTCATTTTTTGAACATATTTAACGTTCATAATTAAAACAGTCAAGCATTTAATGAAACTAAATAATTTATAACTTATTAAAAAAAAATTAATGTTACATTTAAAAACTAAATTATTTTTTTTACCAATTGAAATTAAAACAAGGGAATTATATCCAAAACTTTTTTTTTTAAAAAAGGCTCTTGAAAAAAATTATTCAGCTTTTATAGGAGATAAAGCAGGTATATTTAGAGCAACAAAGTACTTTAGTAATGGTGTTTATTTTTATAAATCAATTAATTTTACTGATAAAGGACATATTATTAAAATTAAAAAGCGTAATAACAAATATATAGTTTTAGATGAAGAAGGAGGTTTTTCATTTTCTAATAATAAAGAATATTTTAAATTTTTAACTTATAGGACCAGTAGAGAGAATGTAAATTTGATTGATAGGTTTTTTAATTGGGGAAAATTTGATTATCTAAACTGTATCAACAGATACCCAAAATTTAAAAAAAAATTTAAGATATCGGGTGGAATAAGATTTGAAATATGTGACCAAAATATTCTCAATAAAATTTATCAAGGAGATATTTTAAAACTAAAAAAAATTTATAAAAAAAAACATATTTTAATTACTACTTCACATCTTACTTCAAAAAAGGAAATTAAAAATTATATGAATTCAGATGAAACTTTTATGAAAATTAAAAATAAAACTGAAAAAAACTTGAGATATAAAGAACTTGTTAGCTTATATGAGCTTAATTTAGAATTCAGAAATTTAATAAAGTCTTTAGCAAAAAATTTTAAAGATATACCAATTGTAATTAGACCCCATCCATCTGAAAATTTAAATGATTGGAAAGAATTTATAAATAAATATTTTTATGGCAAGGAAAATATATATATCAACGTCAAACAGGATTTAAACTCTGTTATAAGAAATTCTTTATGTGTTATTAATTCAAAATCTTCATCAGGTTTGCATGCTTTCTTTCAAAATATACCTATAATTTCATTCATTCCAAAAAAAGTGAAATATAGGAAGAGAGTTTTTGACTACATGGGATCCGAAGCTAATAATATTAATGAAGTAATAAAATTTGTATCATTAATTAAAGATAATAAGAAATTAAATAAAACAAAAAAAAAAAGCTATAAACTTTTATCAAATAACATTTATAATTTTGTCAAAAATAATAATTCGTCAAAAATTATTCTTAAAGAGGTAGATAAAATCTATAAAAATAAATCAGAAATTAATAAACTATTAATTATATTTTTATCTCCACTTTATAAAGTTAGCGATTTTATATTTAAAATACTTAAAATAAGATATCATAGTGAAAAACTGTCAAGTTCCGCAATAAGACTCAGTAAAGAAAAGTTACATGATGGAATAAATAAATATGAAATTAAAAATTTTTTTCAAAATTTAGGAATTTCAAAAAATATTAACATTATTTCATTTGGAAAAAATTGTTTTTTTATCTATAGAAAGAATTAAAAATGAGTAATAATAAAAACATAATTTTAGGTATAAATTGGGAACAAAATTCTACAGCTTCATTAATGATCAATGGAAAGATTATTGATGTAGCAAGTGAGGAGAGATTTACTAAAATTAAAAATGATGAAAGTTACCCCAAAAAAGCAATTGACTGGCTATTGAAGAATAATAAATTATCAAAAAAAGATATAAATTATGTGAGCTTTATTTCTAAAGTATGGTCCCCAACATATCCTTTGATAAGACATTATACAGGTTTTTCAATTAAAGATTATATTGATGAACAAAAAAATATTTGGTTTAAAAAAATATATAATAAAGAAAATGTTTCTTTTTTAAAATATTTTAAGAAAAAGATTGATTTACTTCAATATCCTGGAAAAAGTTTTTGGAAAAGTAACTTAAAAAAAATTCAAAATAAGTCTGATCATTTATCTAATAAATCTTTAATAAAATATGGACAAGAAATTAGAGTTAAAACTGTCACAAAACATCTGAGTATTGATAGGAAAAAAATCAAATTTGTAGATCATTCTGAGGGGCATTCTTCCTACGCTTATTTTTCTGGAAAACTATGTAATACTAAAACTTTAGTTTTAACCCTAGATGCTTTTGGTGATTTTTTAAATTATACAGCGAGAGTGTATAGCCTAAATAAAAATGGAAATTACGAAATAAAAAAAATTGCAAATGGTTCTAATTTTATAATTGGAAGACTTTATAGGTATGTAACATTAATATTAGGCTTGAAACCAAATGAACACGAATACAAGGTAATGGGTCTAGCTCCTTACTGTAAAAAAAAATATTACTTAAACGTCTTAAATATTTTTAGAGATTTTCAAAAAGTCAATGGTGTTAAATTTGTGGACAAAAAAAGACCAAAAGATCTTTATTTTGGTGTTAAAAAGCTAATTGAAACAAATAGATTTGATGCAGTAGCAGGAGGATTGCAAGCATACTCAGAAGAATTAATCGTTAAATGGATTGAAAATTGCATTAAAAAAACAGGAGTTAAAAATGTATGTCTTGCCGGTGGTGTTGGGCTAAATGTAAAAGCTAATTTTTTGGTTAGTAAAATTAAAAACTTAAATAATTTTTATGTCCCTCCTTCACCAGATGACTCATCTCAGGGAATGGGTGCTTGCTATGCTACGTACCTTAAATTATTTAATGAAAATTTATTAAATTCAAATAAGCAAAAAAAATTACCAAAACCATCACCTCTAAAAAATGCTTATCTTGGATATGAAATAAAAGATGAAGAAGTTATTGCAACTATTAAAAAATTTAATCTAAAAAAAAAATATATTATAAAAAATAAAAATATAAACCTAATTGCAGCTAAGTTAATTTCAAAAGGCAAAATTATATCTAGAGCTGTAGGTAAAGCAGAGTTTGGTGCAAGGGCTTTAGGAAATCGCTCAATATTAGCTGATCCATCAAATGTAAATGTAAAAAGAAAAATTAACGAAAAAATAAAAAATAGAGATTTTTGGATGCCTTTTGCGGCAACAACAAATTATCTAAATTGTAAAAAATATTTTAAGTTTAATGATCATAATAACCTTTCAAGTTATAGCTATATGACCAAATGCTTAGATACTACAGAGGAGGGTAAAATCAAATTAGCTGCAGCAATTCACCCTTATGATAGTACTTGTAGACCTCAAATTTTATTAAAAAATCAAAATCCCGATTATGAAAATCTTATTAAAAGTTTTGGAAAACTTACAAAGGTATATGCTTTATTAAACACGTCTTTTAATTTACATGGAAAACCCATTGTTAATTCAGCAAAAGATGCTATTAAAATATTTTTAGAAACAGATTTAGATGGATTAATTCTCGGCAGTTTTATAATTTATAAAAAATGAAAAAAATAAACGTATTTCATATAGGGTTTTTTCACTCCGCATCATCACTTTTGCAAGCTGAAATATTTCCAAGAATTCCAAATTTTAGTTTTATTAATGAAAATAAGCAATTAACTCATTCTTCAGTATCTTTATTACCAGCTAAATTAGGAACCGATTATTATTTTGAAAACAATAAAATTCTTAATCTTTTAAAAAATAAAACAAAAAATAATTCAATATTTAGCTCAGAAGCCTTTACTTATTTTATTGAACATCCATCCTTTTATAAGAATGGTCATCTAGAAGATACACAAATAGCAATATCAAATCTTTCAAAATATTTATCTTCTAACAACGATAGAATATTATTCATAATTCGGAAGCAATCAGATGTTGTCGAAAGCTACTATCGAAGATGGTACCACCTAACAAAAAATCCTGATGATATATTTTTAGATTTTCCTTTTTTTTCAAATAAACACAAATCCTTACGAACAAAAAAAGTTACAAACTTTGGGATGATGTATTTAAGATCATTCAATTATAGAGCTATTTTATCTCCACTAATCAATCAAGTAAGTAAGAAAAGAATTTTTATTATTCCTTATGAACACTTAAAAAAAGATAAAAAAAAATTTTTAAAACTTTTAGGAAAAGCTTTTGATACAAATTTAGACTTTTTAGCGAAAATGCTAAAAATAAAATATAACTCATCTGAAATGTTTAAGTATAAATTGCCAAAAAAGTTTAAGAATGATTTACAGAAGCAATATGAAGATGATAACGAAAAACTTGATAGAGTTTTTAAATTAAATCTTAAAAAACTTGGATATTACTAATTTAATTAATATCGTTTATTAAGTTATTAGATTTTTTTCCATTAAGATTTTAAAGATACATACCTTTAGCTTTTTAAAATATGTGGGTCAATTTAAAGGTGAAAATCTTTAGGGTCACTTTGATAATAAACCATTGCCATCTGGTATAATTTTATTAGCATAAACCCAAAGTTTTTGATAATTTTTCATTTCTAATTTTTGCCTTAAATTGATTTATATATAAGATAATACAAAAATTATATAACAATTTTTATGTTCTTTAAAAAAATAAAATTACTTACAAACGAAATAAATAAATTATCAAAAAAAGAAAAAAAACACAGAGCTTTTATAATTTCCAATACAGCTGATAAAAAATTAGAAAAGTATTTAACTCCTTTAAGAAAATCACCAAGATGTGTATATGGCGGCGCTGTTGTTTATGATGACATTACAACAAAAAAAATATGTAAATTAATAAGTGAAAAGGTCGATTATGTATTTGTTGATACCGAAAAAAAAGCATTTATGAAAAAAAATAAAGGAGCAATTAATATTGAAAGAACTGTTAGGGAAAATATTAATTTAGATAAAATATTTTACTTTAAAGCCAACGATCTTACAGTTGATGCCACTTCAAACTTTATGGAATTACTTTTTGCTGAAGACATAAGAAATATTTCAAATAAAAAGATGTTAATAATTGGAGCGGGAAATATCGGCTTTAAGCTTTCTTTAAAATTCATAGAAAGAGGTGCGAAGGTTTTTCTTTTAGGCAAACATAAAAAAAACGTTAAAAAATTTATTTCTGTAATAAATTCAATAAAACCAAGGGCTACTATGAATAATATAAAGTACGTAGAAAAAATTAAAAAAGATTTAACTAGTTTCGATGTGATTATAAATGCATCTAATAGCTCAAATAAAATTTTAAAACAAGATGAAATAAAATTGAAAAAAAATGTAATTTTTTTAGAGGTGGGTAAGAATCTTTTCTCAAAAAAGGTTTTAAAAATTTTTTTGAATAAAACTAATATTAGAATATTTAGACTTGATGTTTCAAATGCTTTTAATGAATTAATAGAACAAAAAATTAATAATAGAAATCAGTGGAAGAAAAAAAAATTTATAAGAGTCAAAATAGGTAATTTAAATTTAATAACCGTGGGTTTACTTGGTAGAAAAGACGATATAATTGTTGATAATCCAATAAATCCAAAAGTGATTTATGGACATATAGATCGATTTGGAAAATTAAGACCAATAAAAAAAAACATTAAAGAAAAAATTTTAAATAAATTATAAATAAATGAAAAAGAAAAAAATAATTATTTTGGGAGCAGGTCCAGTTGGTCTAATATGTGGATGGTTATTATCAAAAAAAAAATGGAATGTTAAAATTTATGAAATGCAGAGGATGGTAGGAGGCATGTGTAGGAGTTGGAAATGGAACGGACATATTCTTGATACCGGTCCTCACTTGTTTCATACATATGATAAAAAATTGATTAAGTTTTGGAAAAAAAATTTTTCTGATATCTTAGAGGAGGGAAAATATTATGCAAAAAATATAATTAACTTTGATTTGGAAAATGCATATTCTTACCCCATTTCTCGCGAAGCTATAAATAAATATCCAAAAATTTTAAAAAACAAAATATTTAAAGAAATTAAAAATAAAAAAAAACAACAATACGCTAAAAATTTTAAAGAATTTGTTGAAAATCAAGTAGGAAAGACTTTAACACATATGTTTTTTGAAGGATATCCACAAAAAGTTTGGGGCCTATCAACTGAGAAGATGACAGCTGACTGGGCACCAAAACGTATACAAATTACTGACAAAATTGAACCTTTTTTTCAAAAACAATTTACAGCAGTTAGCAAATATGGAACTGGTAATTTTTATAATAAAATAAAAAATCAAATTAATAAACACAATGGTAAAATATATTTAAATCAAAAAGTAACTAATATATTTCATTCAGATCAAAAAATTAAAAATATAGAAATCAATAAGAAAAAGAAAATAACAATTAATGATGATGATATAATTTTATCAACTTTGCCAATCACATTAACTAGTAGACTCTTAGGTTATAATAGTAATTTAAAATTTCGAGGAATAAGATCAGTTTATGTATCATTGAATAAAAAAAGAGCAATGCCAAAAAAAGTTAATTGGTTATATTTTGGAGATAAAAATATAATTTTTAACAGAGTTTCAGAAACAAGTACAATGACTAGATCAGTATGTAAAAAAGGCAAAACATATTTAACATGTGAAATCACTTTTGAGAAAAATGATTATTTAGATAAAATGAAATTTAATGAACTTTCTGACAAAGTTATAAAAGATCTTTTAAAGCTAAAAATAATTAAAAATAAAAATGAAGTTGAACTTACATCTGAAAATAAAGAAAATTTCGTTTATCCAGTACAATTTGTTAATTATAAATCAGAACTAGCAAGAACAAGGCAAGAGGTTGAAAAATTTGGTCAATTGTACTCATTGGGTACTGGTGGTGAATTTGAATATGCAGATAGTCAAATTTTATTTCATAAATCGATGGATTTAGTTGACATTCTAGAACAAAAAAATAATGAATATACTCAAGTAAAAAAAATGATTATCTCAGGTAAATTAAATAATAAAGTACGACTAGGCAAAAAATTAGTTGGTCATAATGAAAAACCTTATATTATTGCTGAAGCAGGACTCAATCATAACGGTGATTTAAAAATTGCTAAAGAATTAATCGATAAAGCAAAAAAAATTAATTGTGATGCAATAAAATTTCAATCATTTACCGCAAGCTCTAGAGTTTCTAAAGAGGTAAAAAGTGTTAAATACTCTGAAAAAGCAGATGGATTGAGAGAAGATATTCACGAAATGTTTTCAAGATTGGAATTATCGAATAATGAATTTAAGAAAATTTTTAGCTACGCAAAGAAAAAAAATATAGAAATTTTTTCTACACCTTTTTCTTTGGACCAGGTTGATTTTCTTGAAAAATTAAATGTTTCTTTTTATAAAGTTGCTTCGGTTGATTGTGTTAATCTTCCACTTATTAGAAAAATAGGATTAACTCAAAAGCCTTTAATTTTATCGACTGGAATGACGGATTTAGGAACTGTTGAGGATGCAGTTGATACTTTTAAAAAAACAGGTAACAAGAATTTAATTCTATTACATTGTTTATCATCTTACCCTGCAGATGAAAAAGAAATGAATTTAAAGGCAATTAACACATTGAAAAATATTTATAATATTCCAGTGGGTTTATCCGATCATTATCCTGGTATAGAAATATCAATATTAGCTTTAGGGATGGGTGCAAATATTATTGAAAGACATTTTACAACTAATAAAAAACTTGAAGGTCCTGATCATATTTTATCATCTGAACCAGAGGAAATGAGTAAATTAGTAAAATTATCTGGAAATTTTTTAAATGTAGTAGGCGATGGAGAAAAAAAGATACAACCAAGCGAGTATATCGTAATAAATTCTCAAAGAAAATGTATTTATGCTGATAGAAACATAGTAAGGGGAACTAAAATCATAAAAAAATATTTAACTATTAAAGGACCCGCTGGAGGAATATTGCCTAAATACTTGGATTTAGTAGAAGGCAGAGTAGCAAAAAAGAATATTAAAAAAGATGAACCAATAACTTGGGATATTATTTAGTCATTATTTTTTTTCTTTAAAATAAATTTATCAATAAATAAAATATCGATTTTTGTCTTTCTAAAAGTTTTAATTGCATCTTTATAATTATTAACAATTGGCTGACCTTTAACATTAAAACTGGTGTTTAGTAAAACTGAACAATTTGTTAATTTCTTAAAATTTTTTAAGACATTGTAAAAAACTAGGTTAGTTTTTTCTGAAACGGTTTGAACTCTACAAGTCTTGTCAACATGTATTACTGCAGGAATTTTTTTTTCATATTCTTTTTTTGCATTACACGCAATTAACATATGTGGAGATTTTTGATTAATATCAAAATATTTAGAATAATCCTCCTCTAAAACTGCTGGAGCAAAAGGTCTGAAATTTTCTCTAAATTTCACTCTTAAATTCAAATAGTCTTTCATTTTTCTTGGATAGGGCTTGCATAATATTGATCTATTACCCAAAGCTCTTGGACCAAATTCGGCACTATTTTGAAAAAAACCTATTATTTTTCCATCAGCTAAATATTTTGCCACTTTCATTGAGGAATTACTTATTTCTTCAAATTTAATTTTATTTTTTTTCAAGTGTTTTCTTATTTCCTTAGATCGAAATCTTGAACCTAGATAGGAATTATGTCTCTCTTGTATTTTTATTTTTTTATAATAATTCTTTTCAAAAGCAGCATATACAGCTCCTATTGCTGTGCCACTGTCGCCAGATGCTGGTTGGACAAATAAGTTTTTAAAAATCTTTGATTTTTCAATTTTTCCATTTAAAGAGCAATTTAAACCTACCCCACCTGCTATTGCAAGATTTTTGATCTTATATTTTTTTTGAAAATATTTTAACCTACCAAGGACAATTTCTTCTAATCTTAATTGTAATGCAGCAGCAATATTTTTATGAATTTGCGAAATTTTAGAATTCGGCTTTCTTGGTTTGCCAAAGGTTTTTATAAACTTATTACTTATCCAAGTATCTCTTTTTAAATGGTAAGATATCCAGTCCTTATTTATTTCATAATCATAATCTTTTTTTTTAATAATTATTTCTCTTAAATATTTTATAAAACTTTTGCCCTTGTGCTTAGAATATGGATTTCCATATGGAGCTAATCCCATAATAATCCCTTCATCACAATGGTGTCTCCAGCCTAAATAAAACGTAATTGCTGAATAAAATAGGCCTAGCGAATTTGGGAATTCAGGACCCCTTGCTAAAATTTTAATTTTTCCTTTGTTTGCTAATCCAACCATACCAGATTCATTTTCTCCGATACCATCATAACTAACTACAAGAGAATTTTTAAAACCGGATGGATAATATGCACTCGTCAGATGACAATAATGATGTCTGTATTCAGTAATTTTTTTTTTAAAATTTAATTTTTCTCTTATGACATTATCTAAATTAATTAAATCTTTAATTCTCCCAATATTATTAACTAATGAATTTAATCTTTTTTTACTTCCTAATGCTGGTTCTATGTAAATTTTTTTGATTAATTCATAAAAATTATTATTGATAGCAATTTCGTCTATATCTTTGATTTTTTTACCTGAAATTTTTAAACAATCTTTGATGGCATCAATAGGGAAGTTTCTTGAGTGCTTTATTCCATCATACCTTTCCTGTTCACATGCAGCAAGTATTTCACCATTCATTCCAATTGCTGCAGAGGTATCATGACCGCCAAAATTTATTCCTAATACAGTATATATTTTTTTCATAATTTAATGATTATTATAAAAAATTTAAAAATACTGATAGAATAATTTAAAAGTTTTTATAAAACCTTTTGGCTTAGCAAATTTTAATAGTGGGTTATTTTCATATTTATAAATACTTAGATTTTTCATAATTTTTTCTTTAACTTTTTGATTTTTTGGGATGCACACAAAAGTAATAGTTAAATAATCTCTAAATTTTTCCTCTTTTGGTATTGTCGCTCTATGAAAACACTGTGTTGGATTAAATATCAATACATCAGACTTATTGCCTACATTGCTATAACAAAGTTTTTCTTCAGAAAAACTATGATTATAATTATTTCTATCTTTATAATTTATTTGATTTAAGAAACTCTTAGTATTTTTTTTTGAAATTATATGCATAGGACCTTTATTTTCGTCAACATCCATAAGGTTGAAAAAGATTTTAAAGTGAGTAAGTGTATAGGCATCATTATGATAATTATCGGAGTAATTTTCATGATTTTCATCCACTTTTTTATAATAAGTATTTTTTTTTAAATGTACAACTGCAGGATGAATCTCAGAATTAAAATAATTCTCAAGGTCAAAGAAATAATTTTTCATTTTTACATATAGTATTTTTTCTATTGCATTATTAATTTCGTCATTAATCTTGAAAGCAAAAGGAGGATCTTTTTGATTAGCTTCTAACTCCAAATTTTGGTTTATAATTTCAATTTCTTTCGAAATATCTGGTTTGATTTTAACAAAACCATCTTCATGAAACTTTTTTATATAATCCTTAGCATGTTTAACATTGATTATAAATTTACTGAACATTTTGTCAAAAATAACCAACTCCAAAGGTTTTCTTTGACCAAAAAATTTTAATGAAAATTTAGTTGAGAGTTTGTTTAACATGCGCTGTATACATTAGTTTTTTTGCCTTATTTCAATTTTATATTATCTTATTTTACTTTTATATTTTTTAATGTAAATAACAATTAATATATCATTTCTTGCTAATAAACTCTTTATGAAAAATATTAAAAAAATTATTAATAATTTTATAACCGATATATATAAAATTGAGATTTTAAGAACTTCATGGGCATTAATACGTTTTATTTATTTATATTATTTTAGAAAAAAAATTAAATATTATATTAATAAAGAAGAGAAAATTGATGACCATATTATAATTGATAGAAACAATAAAAAACATACTGTTATTACTCACAATATGCATTTTGCAGAAGATCTTTTAAATTTAAAAAAGACATATAGGAAATTTGATGGCTCTAAAACAGTTTCAATATCTTATCCCTTAAAATCTTTAGATTTTATTGATTATGATAATGACAAAATTTTGGCAGTTGGCCCAAGAAATGAAGGAGAATTATTTTTACTTAGAAGTCTTGGATTTAAATGGAAAAATATATTTGCGATTGATCTTTTAACTTATTCAGATTTGATTGAACTTGGAGATATACACAACTGCAAGTATGAAGATAATTCATTTGATATCATAATTTGTGGATGGGTTTTATCATATAGCAATAACTATGAAAAAATTTTAGACGAAATGTTCAGAATTTGTAAAAATAAAGGAGTTATTAGTATTGGATTTACATATATTCCAGAAGAAAAAGATAAAGTAAGAAAATATGAAAGTAGAAAAAATGTTATTGAAAGTACCAAGCAAATAGTCAAAAAATATGATAAAAAAATTGAAAATGTATATTTTGATTTTGATGCAAAAACTCTTTATCCAAAAGAGAAAAGACACTCAATAATAATACTTAGAATTAATAAGAATAATGAGTAAAATAGATAATTTATTAAAACCCAATTATAATGAATTTAAAGTTCTAAGACAATTAAAGAAAGAAGAAATAGATAAAATAGAAAACAAATATCAAATATCAAATTTTTTTATTTTTAAAAAAAAAATTAAATCTATATTAGTGAAACTGATAAATATTTTTGGATTATCTAATACTGTCAAAATTACAAATCCTAGATCATTTGAAAGCGTACAATGGAAATATGAGAATATTGCAGGTAATTATATTAAAAACCACAAAAATAAAAATAAATTAAAATTTATCGCAATAAATGATGAAAAAAAAGTTTTTGAATGTTTGGGCATGATAACACCTTATTATGGTGAGTGCCTTAAAAATCTTTATAATTTTTATAATTGTAAGTCGGTATTGGAAGTAGGAGCAGGTGAGTTAACCACAATTTATACTTTTTTAAAAAGATTAAAAAAAAAACCAAATTTAATCGGTGCAATTGATATGTCTTATAAGAGACTTCTTGTAGGAAAAAAATATTTAAATGAAAAAAAAATGAATATTAAATATTTGGCAAAGGCTGATGCCTCTAAACTGCCTTTTAAAAATAATTCTTTTGATTTTGTTTATACTGCAAATTGTCTGGAACAAGTTCCAAATTTATTTGTAAAAAGTCTAAGAGAAGCTGTTAGGGTATCATCAAATTTGATAGTGATTATTGAACCTTCGTATCAATTTGGAACAAATGCTTCAAGGAACAATATTATTAAAAAAGGGTATACTCAAATTAATGATGGTCATTTTAAAAAACTAGGTTTGAAGCCAATTTATAGAAATTCTTTAAAACTAGGGTATTATCACACACTAACTGAAATAGTAGTTTTAAGAAAAAGATTATCAAAAAATAAACAAGTAAATAAAGTTAATTTCATCTGTCCTAAAACACATGAAACTTTATATAAAAATGGCAAACTTTTATCTAATAAAGATAATTCAATTTCTTATAAGATTTTAAAAAATATACCATTATTATGTATGGGAGATAGATTGAATTAAATGGAAAATGAGTATTTAATAAAATTAGAAGAAACTTTCTTTGATTTCTTAGAAAAAAAACAAAACCCAAAAATATTAGAATTTGGAGTACGGCATGGGATTTCAACAAAACTTTTCATTGATATATGTGAGAAGCAAAAAGGTTTTGTTATTTCAGTTGATGTTGATGATTACAGTAAAAAATTTAATTCTAATTCATGGAAATTTATTCATGGAAGAGATGACGATTTTGAACTTGTAGAAAAATTTATATCAAAAGATTTAGATCTAATTTATCTTGATAGCTTTCATGACGCAGAACATGTTGCGAAAATATTTTACTATTATTATCCCTATCTTAAGAAAAATGGATTATTTATTATTGATGATGTGAGTTGGTTGATCTACTCAAAAAATTCAGAGAGAAATAACTTTAATAGTGAAATAAATAATCATGAAACTTTTTATAAAATTTTAGAGATTTTTAACTCAAATAAACATAACTTTGATTTAAGTATTAATTTTAGATCCTCAGGTATGGCTAAAATAATTAAAAGAACTGACAATGAATTAGAGCTAAGTAAAAAAGTTATTACAAGAACTTATACTTTAAAAAACCTTGTCAGAAAAATTTTCAAAAATTTACGTAAATGAAATCCCTTAAAGTTATAACAGTCAGTCCAGGTTTAAGTGGTGCTGGCCTTTTATCAGATTTTTTTTTAAGTCGAAGAGATTTCGTTAGTCCTTTTAAAAATTTGCCTAGTGAAGATCAACAATCAGAATTTAGATTTATTTCTGATCCTGGTGGTCTTAATAATCTATACGAAGGTTTTTACAAAAATTTTAGTATAAACAACTCAGCTTATGTTTTTAATGAATTTAATCTTTATTTAGGAAAACTTAAAAAACTTAAAATAATAAAAAATAATAAAAAAAAATATTTATACAATAATGCTTTTTTTAAAGAGGCTGAAATTTTTAAAAAAAAAATCATAAGCTTGAGTTATTATGGATTACCTCAATTTTATAGATTAGGGCTCAATAAAAAGGAAAAAATTCTATGGAAAATTTCAAATCGTTTTAGAAGAGCTCAAGAAACAAAATTTTTTAAAATGGTAATACCGGTTACCGAAAAAAAATTTATAAATGAGTCCAGAAAATTTATTAATAAAGCCCTATTCGCACTTTCAGGAAAAAAAAATTTTAATTTTATAATAGACCAAGGGACGAATTTTTGGAAACCTGAAATGTCAAAAATATTTTTCCCAAATTATAAAATCATTTTAGTAACAAGAGATCCAAGAAGTGTTTTTTCTAGCATGAAAAGTAGAGGATCTTTATCATTTCCAGGTCATGACGTTGAAGTTTTTGTAAAATGGTATGATCTAATTATGAAAGATTTTTATAAAAGTAGAAAATTAAAAAATACTATCGCAATTAAATATGAAAATTTCATCATAAATCATAATATCGAGAGGAAAAAATTACTTAAATTTGTTAAATTAAAAGACTTGAAGAGCAAAAATTTTAATGTAAATGATTCAAGAAAAAATATTTTTAAAGCAAAAAAGTATTTAAGTAAAAGAGAAATTAATATTATAGAAAAAAAGTTAAACAAATATTTACAATGGCCCAAAAAAACCTTTATTTAATTAGACATGGAAAAGCATCTATGGAAGGCTCAGATAGAGAGAGATTATTAGATGCTGATGGAATAGTTCAAGCGAGTTCTCTATGTCAAAAAATTAAAAAAAAATTCGAAAATCAAAAGATTAGAATAATTTCAAGCCCTTTTAAGCGTGCTATGCAAACAATAGAAAATCTTTCCCAGGATTTAGATATTAAAATAGAAAAAAGTGACGCTTTAGAAGAAATCAATATTGGAAAAGATCAACAATTATCCAAACATCAGATAATAGAAAAAATGTGGAGTGACAAAAGCTTTAAGGTCAAAAATGGCTCATCTCAATCTGAGCATGTGGAAAAAATAAAAAATGATATTAATAAAATTCTAGAAAATTTTTATAAAAGTGATTATAATTTAATACTAATTTCCCATGGAAATTCAATTGGAATTATTCTAAAATATTTTTTAAACACTAATTTTTCATTTACAGACTGGAAAAAAATTAGTATGCCGGATATGTATTGTTTGAGTTTTGATGAAAATAGTAAAGTAATAAATTTTAAAAGAGATATAGAAGGTATAGAAAAAATTTTTACAATCTAAATATGACCGAAAAGATAAATAAAAAATACTTAAAAGAAAAACAATATAAATCTACAAAATATTTAGAGGCTAGAATTAAAATTCATCAATTCACAAAAAATAAAATAGGATTTCATGAGTGGATATTTAATCAATACGATCTTTCAGAATTTGAAAAAAATAATTCTGAAATTAAAGTTTTAGATATAGGATGTGGCACAGGAATTTTTTGGAAAAAAAATATTGATAATTTTAAAAAATATAAACTAGATATAACTTTTACAGACGCTACATCAGCGATGGTAGACAAAGAAAAAGCTAATACTGTTGACATAAAGGCAAAAAAAACATTCGAGATAGCAGACATAGATAATTTAGAAAAATATAAAAATCAATTCGATATAGTTTTTTGTCATAATGTAATTTATCATGCAGGCGATAAGGACAATTCAATTAAAAATCTTAAAGATTGTTTAAATGATAAACCATCTTCTTTTTGCAGTATTACAACGAATAGTGAAAAACATATGTTAAACGTTTATGAAATTGGAAGAAAACTAGATAAAAATTTTCCAACTGATAGGATAATTGATTCTTTCACAGAGGAAATAGCAGATAGAATGCTGCCTATACATTTTAAAATAGAAAAAAAAATGGAAGAAGAAGAATTAAGAGTAACTGATTGGGAGATTTTGATGGGCTTTGTAGCATCTGGTGTAGAGCCGAGAGGAATTAAGTTAGTAGATAATTTCTGGGAAGAGTATAAAAAAGTTTACGATGAAGAATATAAAAAAAATGGATACTTTAAAATTATAAAAAGGTCTCCATTATACATCTGTAAAAAAATCTAATCAAAAATGATTTTATGGATAACTGGAATATCTGGGTCCGGCAAGACCACAATAGGTAAATTTTTTTTCAATAAATTTAAAAAAAAATATAAAAATACAGTTTTTTTAGATGGAGATGAATTTAGATCTTTGTTTGGCAATGACTTAAAATATACAATAAAGGATAGAGATAAAAATGCTGAAAGAATGACAGCATTTGTAAGATACCTATCCAATCAAAAAATTAACCTTATAATTAGTGCAAATATTACATCAAAAAAGTATAGAATTTGGTGTAAAAAAAATCTTAAAAATTTTATACAAATTTATATAAAAGCGAAGTTAAAATCTTTAGTTAAAAGAGATTATAAAAATCTTTATAAAAGGGCGATTAATAAAAAAATTAAAAATGTAATTGGAGTTGATTTGCCCTTTAAAGATCCACAAAAAATAGATTTGCTCATATCTAATGATGAGACAAAAATTAAATTTTTAAAAAAAACAAGGGAAATAGAAAAAATTTTAAAACAAAAAAGAGTTAAGATTTATTAGCTAATGTTTTTAAATAAAGCACAGAATTTAAGTAATTTAAGTAAACATAAAATTGAAAATACAAAAATACCCAATTTTTTTTTCTTTAATATTCGTGATTGGGAAATAAAAAAAGAAGCGATTATAAATAATATCATATCTAGATTAGGTGATAAAATTTGTGTTAGATCGTCTTATTTTAAAGAAGATTCTTCCAAATCATCACTTGCAGGTAAATTTGATAGTTTTATTAATATAAAAAAAAATAAGAGAAATATCTGCAAAGCAGTAAATAGTCTTATTGTTCAATATAAAAATTTTAGTAAAAATAAAAGTTCTTTTTTAAAAAATAATATTTTAGTTCAAGACTTTGTGCAGAATTCGATTTGTAGTGGGGTAATAACTAATTATAACCTTAGTGACGGTGCCCCATACTATACAATAAATTATAATGATATATCGAATTCCACATTATCTGTTACTTCTGGAGACAAAAATAGTTTTAGAGTTTTATATATTTCAAGGAACTCTAAAGAAAATATTAGGTCAAATAAATTTAAAAGAATTATTGAGTCGATAAAAAAAATTGAACAGATTTATAAATATCAGCCGCTAGATATAGAGTTTGCTTTGAATAAAGAATTAAAGGTATTCATTTTTCAAATAAGACCTATATCAACATCTTTCAAATGGAAGAAAATTAATAAGAAAAAATTTAACAATCTTTTAGATAAACTAGAGAGAAAATATAAAAAAATAAAAAAAAGAAATTCAATTTATGGAAAAAAAGCTGTACTTGGTTTAATGCCAGATTGGAACCCAGCTGAGATAATTGGATTCCAGCCAAGTATTTTTTCTTATTCACTCTATCAGTACCTAGTAACTAACGAAATTTGGGCCGTTTCCAGAGAGCAAATGGGTTACAAAAAATTAAATAATCCCAAGTTAATGTATTCATTTAGCGGTAAGCCTTATATTGATTTAAGAATGTCGTTTAATTCTTTGTTGCCAAAAAAATTGAATAAAAATTTAGAAAATAAAATTACAACTTTTTGGATAAATCAACTAATTAAAAAACCATATTTTCACGACAAAATTGAATTTGAAATAACAGATAATTGTTATTACTTTGGTATTGAAAAAAAATAAGTGAAAAATATTCATTTTTAAATAAAAAAGAAAAAAATATTTTTTTAAATTCATTACACAAATTAACTAATAATATTTTAGAAAATTATAAAATAGATTTTGATAAAATGAATAATAGTATGATTTTATTGGAAAAATTTAGAGTCGACACTATAAAAAAATATAAAAGAAAAAATGACAGAGAAATAGAGTTTTCAAAGTTTTTACTAGAGAAATGCAAGTATCTTGGTTTAATTGTTTTTTCAAAACAGGCAAGGAATGCTTTTATATCAAAAAAAATACTTAACTCATTAGTTGAAAATAAAGTATTAACTAAATCTAGTTATTTTAAGATTTTAAATAAACTCAAAACTGTGTCTCATGATTATATAAATGATCAAAATAATTTAAGGAAAAAAAAATTAAGCAAAAAGGATTTTATCAAAAAATATTTTCATTTAAGACCAAATAGCTATGATATTTTAAATAAAAGATATAACTCATCTATTTTACCTAATCAGATTAATGGTCAGCAGTTTAAAAATTTAATAAGTTATGATGTTAAAGATTTTAGAAAAATAATAACAGCGAATGAACACAAAAAATTATCATTATTATTAAGAGAAAGTAAAATTAATGTTGATGTAAAAAATCTTCTTGCTTTTTGTATTGGATCATTAAAACTTAGAGAAAATTACAAATTTATTTTTTCAAGAACTTTGAGTGATAGCATTGAGTTATTAAGAAACTTTTCAAAAAAGAAGAAACTTAGTAATGAACTTTCATATACAAATTTAAAAACAATACATAATATTAAATCTCAAAAGGATATTAATAAAATAAAAAAAAGATTTTCTGAGGATTTTTTTAAAAGAAGATACTATAATTATGTTAAGTTACCGTATTTAATAGTTTCAAATAACGATTTTTTTGTATCCTCAATATTATTGTCAAAACCCAATTTTATCACTGATAAAAACATCACAGGAAAGTTAATATTTCTTGACGGTAAATCACAGAATTTAAATTTAAAAAATAAAATTGTAGTT
>MDTB01176523.1_pt1 | contig 30975 bp, 32 predicted proteins | sample 811161 | NCBI WGS metagenome assembly MDTB01 (sample SAMN05326650, study PRJNA326480) | marine metagenome | isolation source: seawater | place: Mediterranean Sea | collected 2009 | reverse complement strand
TGGTAGACCACCACGTTGATAGGCTGGGTGTGGAAGTGCGGTAACGCATGTAGCTGACCAGTACTAATAACTCAATTGGCTTGATTTATGCACTGAAAAGAATTTTTGTTAAGATATATTTACTTAGATAATTAAACCATTAAGAATATTGCTGTTGCTACCTTTAATCTCAGTAATTTTATTATAGATTTCATCGTAGAACTGTGCTGTTGCAATAAATATTTTTCTATCATCATTTTTTAATATTGACGGAGGCTTAACAGTTTTGTTAAGCACTTTTTTTCCAATTTTGTTCTTATCACTATCAACAAGGTCAAAATTTTGTACATTTTTAAAAAAATTTGTTTTCTTAATCATTTCATTAGCAATTTTTCCTGCACCAAAAATAATTAAATTATCTATTTTATCAGGGTTTAAAACTATTTCTTGAGAATTATGTTCTTCTAAATATTTGTTTAAACTCTCTAGCTCTAATTTGTTTAATGAACCAAATCTCAACATTATATGGTCATCTAAAAAAACTTTTTTAATATTATTTTTATTAAGCTGAACAAAAAGATATGTTATTGACTTTAGAAAATCAAAATCAAACTTTTCTTTTTTAAAATTTATGCTTATTTGATAATTGCATTTTTCTAAGTTATACTTTTTGCAGTTTTCAACAAATGCTTCTAACTCTTTTTCTTGTTTATTTTCATCTGTAAAAATGTATTTTATAGTTACTTTTTTTGGGTCAACACTTGCATATTTTTGCAAGTTCTCGAAAACATTAAAAAATCTTGGTCTACCTCTCACTTCTTTAAATTTTTCAGGAGTTCCCGCGTCTACACTAGTTGTTATTTTAATTAAACCTTTTTCTAAAAACTTAATTATAGGGTCACTTAATCTTACAGAATTGGTAAAAACTCTATGATAAGTCTTTGGGTTAGCATGGTTATTAATTTCATTTAGAATTTGTTCAAAAGATTTGTCAAGAGTAGGTTCTCCACCACCCCATACAACTTGGTTACAATTATCTAAAGAATTACTTCTACTTAAATATGAAATAAATTCTACCACATTATATTTTGATCTTTTGCCCTCCCAATAAATTTCACTACAATAATTACATCTAAGATTACATACTGAATGATGTTCTATAGATAAATGAGTTATGTTTGAACTGAATTTAGGTTTTGTTGCAGTTTTTTTTAAAAATGGACACCCTTTACAATCCTCGTTTTCATCTTTTTGAATTTCATTAAAAATTTTTTCTCTTGCCTCTTTTATATCTTCTGCTGATGGAGTGATATTTTCTTTTATATTTATTAATTTAGCATCTCCTCTCATTTTGCCTTCATAAAAAAATCTTTGACAACAAGATCTAATTTCATTTGGAGCTACGTAAAGAGACTCTTCTAAATCGTGACAAGTTTTATACATTAAATAGTTTTTCTTTTGTTAATTTATCTTTAGTTGTATTTACTACAAATCTTTCATTTATTAATTTTTTATATAATTTTTTTATATGGTTTACAAATATTACTTTTTTCATACTACTTAAATTAGAATTAACCACTTCTTTATACTCATTGTAAAATTCTCCTCTCCATCTATATTGTATATCATTTTTAATATTTTGAATCTTTTTGCTTGATAGATTTTCTCTTAAAAACTTATCAATAGATTTCCATGCATTAAACTTAAAATTTATATGTTTAATTGTTTTTTTAGAATTTGTAATCGATTTAGTATTATTCCTTTTTACATAAATGTTATGTAAAAAACTTCCAATCTTCTTAGTGTTAAAATAATGACATTTAAATATAAAAAATATATCTTCAAAAATTCCTTTTTGAAATTTTAAACTATACTTCAAAAGAAATTTTTTTTTAAATATTATTGAAATTACTTGCATATTATTACTATTTTTAAAAAATTTATTTAAATTTTTTTTATTATATTTTAAATATGGACTTAATTTAATTTTTTTTTGAGGAACTAATTTTTTATTTAAGTAAATAAAATTATAATTACTTTTTTTTACATAAAGTAACATTTTATGAAAATGTTTTAAATTTAAATAATCATCTGCATCCAAAAATAATATATTTTTTGAACTAGTTTTTTTAATTCCAAGGTTTCTAGCTATACCTGGTCCCATACCTAATTTTTTTTTTTGTTTTATATAGCTTAATATTTTCTAAATTTTTAATTTTGTTTTTAATTATTGAAAATGATTTGTCTGTAGAATTGTTATCAATATAAATTACTTCTATTTTATGCTTTTTTGAAATTTTAGAACAGTTATTTAAATTTTTTAATATATATTTTTCTGAATTATAAAATGGAATTATTATTGTAAGATTATACTTCATAATATAATCATCTATAATACATGAATAAAAAAAAAATCACAGATTACATAGTTAGAAAACTAAATAAATTAAGACCAATTGAAAAAAAGTATTTAAAAAATATTGAAAAATTTGATTTTATCTCTTCTGGCCATATAGATTCTATTGAAATTTTAAAATTTAATTTTGAAATTGAAAATAAATTTAAAATATCAATTAAACCTATAGAAACTATATCTAAAAATTATAGTTCTGTGGGTGGTTTAAGTACATTAATATATAAAAAATTAATTAAGAAGACTAAGTAGTTTTATTTTATTAATTTTACCCAAATTAGACTTAGGAAATTTTTTTAAAAAAATAATTTTATTTGGCAACTGAAACTTTGAAAGCTTTTTTAAACAAATATTTTTTACGTAAGTTTCATTAATATTTTTTGTTTTTTTAATAAACAAGAATATATTTGTTTTTAATTTTGTTTCTTTCCCAACTACCGCGACTTCAATAAATTTATTGTCTTTTAAAAAAACTCTTTCTATATCCTCCGGATAAATTGAAATTCCACTTCTTCTAATTATATTTTTTTTTCTAGATAAAAAAAATAAATAACCTTTATTATTTAGATATCCTATATCTCCAGTTTTAAAATAGCCTTTATAATATGCAATATTATTTAATTTTTTTGAATTAAGGTACATTTTAAATTTACCTGGTGTTTTACAGACAATTTCACCAGGCTTACCATAACTTAAAAAAACATTTTTTTCCGAAAGAATTTTTATCTTTATTTGTTTATGATAACTTTTTCCAACACTTTTTAAGTATTTTGCATTTTTTAATAAATTAATACTAGTTACTGTTCCTATTTCAGCGGCACCATACATTTCAAATAAATTAATTTTTTTTTTTATTATTTTATTTTTTGCTGCTGGAAATAATTTTGCAGAAGCTGAAACTAACCCTTTTTTTAAATGGAAAGTTTTAAAATGATTAGGATTTCCTAATAGCTCATAAATTTGGTTAGCTACCAAAACTGAAAATGTAATATCGTATTTTTTAATTAATTCACAATACTTTGATACAATAAATTTATTCATAACAACACAAGTTCCACCTTCCAAAATAGGCAACAAAAGAGTTCTCATTCCTAAAGAATGATCAATAGGACTCGTAACAATAACATTATCATCACTATTTATTTTGTATAGATTTTTGAATAATTTGTATCTAATTATTTTTGTTTCTTGAGAAAAAACTATGGGTTTAGGTTTTGCGGTAGAACCAGAGCTCATTGTAATTATGAAATCTTTTTTTTTATTTATTTTATTTTTTAGTGAAATTTTATTATTATTATTATTATAGATATATGAGAATTCTTTTGTTTTTTCAGTACATATAACATTTTTAATTTTAGGATTTTTTTTAAAAAATTTACAATAACTTTTTCCGCCAACAATACTGTTAGCCTTCGTTATATTAATTATTTCTGATAAGTGATTATTGGAATAGTATCTGCCAGTAGGAACTATTGTTGCATTTAAATATGATAAAGAAAAAATAGATAATATATGTGACAAAGTATTATCCTCTACTATTATTACAATGCTATTTGTCTGAAATTTATTTTTTTTAAATTTTTAATTGTTTGCACTACAAGTTTATAAAAATGTTGATATGAATATTCCTTATTTTCAATAACTAATGCAATTTTATTTGGAAATTTTTTTGAATTTTTTTTTAGTAATTTAAATAATCCCATCTAATTTTTTTTCAAGATATTTATAAATTTTATCAGTTTTTTTCATATTAAATTTAAGATAATTTTTCAAATATTTAAAACTTGACCACAAATATTTTAATTCAATTTTTTTTTTGTTTTGTAGTGCATATAGCATGCTCATTGTATGTTTCTTACTCTTCAAGGTTTGTATTACTCTTGATATTGGTGATTGATAGATCTTAATATTATTCATTTTTAAAATTCTATCTCCTTCATTTAAAATTTCTATTATTTCTTTTTTAGCTTTTAAATTTTTATTTAATTCAAAATTATTTTGTTCATACTTTAGAGCTATCATATTAAAAGCTAATGAATTAATTGATTTAATAAATATTTCAGAAAAAATATTTTTTATTTTAGGTGATAAAGTAGTTTTTTTTATATCTTTTCTCAAACTATCGATTTGATTTTTCTTTTCTTTAAATGCCTCTTTTATTGGAAAGCCTCTTTGAATATGGCTTATTCTAACGTTTCCAGGCTTTTCAATTTTTCCAGATAACCACATTGTCATTCCAACCAAATTTTTTCTTTTTATATTTCTTAAATACAAAAGATACATATTTTTCTCAATTTTTTTTTGTATAGGTGATTTTAAAGATTTGTACCACCAAAAGGGAATAGATGTACATGGCGTAACTATAATTGTTCTATTGCTTATAAATTTTTCAATATTAAAAAAAATTTTTTTTAAATTTTCATTAATTTTTGTAGTTATAAATATATTATCAAATTTTTTTATTTTAATTTTCTTTAGAGAATTAATTATTATGAAGTTTTTACTGTTTTTCAAAAAATATTTTTTTTTTAATGATGAGTTATTATAAACATTTATTTTTAGACCTTTAAATTTTATATAACTGTAAATTTTGCCTCTACATAAAAAGTAAACTTTATGATTTGCTCTAGTTAAACATGCTGCTAGGAATGATCCAATGGCACCACCGCCATAAATTAAAGTATTTTTTTTCATTTTATAAAAAAACTTTTTGCCAAGTTTTTTTATTTGAAGACTTACAAATAGAATCTAGTACTGATACAATATCTACATTATTTTTTAGATTTAATAATATGTTTGTTGAGCTTTTTTCTTTTTTATTTAATTTATATATTTGCTCATAGATATTTATAAATGCATCTAAAAACCCACTTGGATGTCCAGCTGAATAAGTGAATAAATTATTATCTTTTAAATATTTAGTTTTTCTTGATAATCTACTAATGATTTCTTTATTACCATTATTGTCATAAAAAATTATTTCTTCAGGATTACCATGACTCCACTCTATTCCTCCTTTTAATCCAAATATTTTTATAGATAATTCGTTTTTTTTACCTGTTGAATTTTTCGAAAACCAAAACTGTCCAATAAATTTTTTAAATTTTAACCATGTGTATGCATTTTCAATATAATTTTTATTTTTACTTTCAAAACTATTAACCATTTCTGGCAACTGATTAAAAAAATAAATTACCAATGATAGTAAATGGCTAGCTAAATCCAAATGTAAATTTGGTATAGTTTTATCAATTGTTCTCCATTTTTTTAATTTTTTATTTTTTAGAGTTGCAGACTGTTGTGGCATTTCCAAAATAAAATTTTTAATTTTTCCTATTCTTTTTAAAAGAGGTTTAATTTCCATTATTGCTGGATAACCCAGATAATTATAGGTGCTTGTAAAAAATATTTTTTTTTTCAAAATGTATTTGTAAACTTTTTTTGCAGCTATTGAATTACCTTCAAAAGGTTTTTCAGAAATAATTCCTATTTTTTTATTTGCTAATTGATAATATATTTCATCTCTTTTGTTTGGCGGAGTCAGAACCAAAGCTAAATCTATATTTTTATATTCTAGTCTTAATAATTTTTTAAGATTATTATATATTTTATCTTTACTTAAATTATAAAATTTAGAGTTCTTAAAATTTTTTTTTTTATTTTTACTAAAACATCCACATATAATTTCATATTTATTTGTTGCAAGAATGCTTCTCAAATGTACTTTTGCAATTGTAGAATCATAACCACCTCCAATAATTGCAAGTTTAATTTTTTTTTTTGAACTAAAATTATATTTTAAATTTTGGACCATTTACAGTAAGCCATTTATTTCTTTTAGTTATTTTTTTAGCAAATTTATAAAACTTTTTATAATTAATTATATATATCATTGATTTACCAAGTTCTGAAAAAGAATATAATTTTTGACGTATAGCTTTAAGGCCAATTCTATATCCATTTGGCAGTGTTTCATCTCTCAAATATCTTGCAAAGTATACCCATTTAATATTTTTTTTGATGCCTTTGGTTTTTGAGTATCCATAAAATACTTTATTAAATCTAAAAGGGGCTTTATTTTTCCAGTCCAGGTAATGTAAAAATGGTATCCAATTATAACCCAAACCTACATGGCAGCATTTAAGATTTTTTATTTTTAAAAGTCTTTCCAAAGCACAATTTCTACCAAATGAATTATTTGATATTTTTAAAAGCACTTTTCTTGCATCAGGCCCTGTGCCAGCAATTGACATCATGGGATCAAAAGATCGTATAACATTTTTTTGCTTTAAAAAAAAATTTGGAAAGTAACCAATTTCGGACTTTGTTTTTTTAGGGTCAAAAACTTTTTTTTTTGAAAAGGAATAAGAGTAAGTAGGCACAAAAATATTTCCATTTTTACCTATAATTCTTTTTATTGAGCTTAATAACCATTTACTCGTTGTTAAAATTTGATTTTTGTTTGATGATTTTGGCTTTCCTAACATTCCCAAACTTGTAGACAAAAATACCGATTCACCCTTTTTTAAACCTAATTTACACAATGTGTTTTCAATATCAATGTATGAATAGTTATATTTATTTTTTGTCATTTAAAATCAAAATAGTTTGAGTATAAATTATTTGATACAAATTTTTAACAATAATTGATGAAATTTTAAATATATATATTGTTAGTTTGTCAATAAAAAAATATTAATAGAGTAATGAAAAAACTTGTTTTGCTTCAATCAAGATCTTCATCTGAAAGATTACCTTTCAAGGCTTTATTAAAAATTAAAAAATTACCTTTAATAAATTTTATTTATAAAAGAATAAAATCAAAATATTATAAAACTGTAGTTTTAACTTCAAATGATAAAAGCGACGACTACCTTTCATGGCTTCTAAATGAGAAAAAAATAAATTATTACAGAGGATCGTTAAGTAATGTAAAAAAAAGATTTTTAGACTATACAAAAAATAATGATGATGAAGATATCATCGTGCGAGTAACTGGGGATAATATTTTAGTTGATAATAAGATAATTAGTAATTCAATAAATCAGCTTATTAATAAAAAAAAAAATTATCTTTATACAAATCCAAAATTAACTGGTTTACCAAATGGTATTTCTGTCGAAGTATTTAAACTAAAAATATTGAGAGAAAATAAAGATAATTCTAAAATCAATCGTGAGCATGTGACCAATAATTTTGAAAAAAATTTAGAAAATATTGTTCAATATAAAAATGTAAACAAAAAGTGGAAAAATATTGATTGTACAATTGATTATTTAAACCAATATATTCATCTAAAAAATTCATTTAAAATAGGCAAAGTTAATTTAAATGATAATTGGGAAAAAATAGTAAAAAAAATATCAAATTATAAAAAAATTAAAAATCTCAAATATAAAAAAATAACCTTAAAAACCTTAAAAAAAAACCAAGTCAATCAGAAAATTAAACATCAGATTTGTCAATTAAAAGATGAAACTTGGAATTATGGAATTAAGTCACAACTAGATTTTTTTAAAAAAAATTACAAAGCTTCTGATTTGCATAATCTGATGTTTCTTGGGGATGAACTAATTGGATATACTGCATTAAAAAAAAGTTCTTTAATTTGTTTAAATTTTAATAATAGAAAAAAAAAATATATTTTTTTACATTTTGATTCGTTCATAATTAAAAAAAAATATAGAGGTTTTAATTATGGTCAAATTTTAATGTCTTACAATAATAATAAAATTATTAATAATAATTTACCTTCATTTTTAATTTGTAATAATCGTCTAAAACATTTTTACTCAAAACATTTATGGAAGTTGATGCCAAAGTCAAAATATAAAATTAATAAAAAAAATATTAATTTAAATTTAATGTATTTTTATCCTAATGAAATTTTTCTTAATAAGATAAAAAAATTTAAATTATTTATTAATTTTTTTTGAAAGATGAAGATTTTTTAGATTTGTTCCTTTAGCTAAATTTTTTCTTGATAATTTACCTACTATTTTATTTATATCTTTAGGAGCAAAAAACCCAGTCGGTCTTCGTATTTCTAAATCATTAAACTTTACTACTTCACCTTTTTTTTTATCATTTTTTAAGTAGACACTTTTATTTGCTATTTTTTTAATTTTTATTTCTTTGTAATTTGGATTAATATTTCCATTACCATTCATTTTATTGAAATTTTTTGCAAAGCTACATATAGTTTTTAAATCATTTTCATCTGCAGACAAAAGATGATCTGGTCCTGGCATATTTTTATTAAGTGTAAAATGTTTTTCAATATACTCTGCACCATTATTTAGTGCCATAATTGAAGCCTCAACACCAATTGTATGATCAGAAAAACCCACTTTCTTCTTGAAAATTTTTGATAATGTTTTCATTCTTTTTAGGTTTATATCCTGCAAACTGCAAGGGTATAATGAAACACAATGAAGCAATATAATTTTTTTATTTTTTAAAGAATTAATTGCTGCAAAAATTTCATTTTTACTAGACATTCCCGTTGAAAGTATTACTGGCTTTTTAACTTTTGCTATTTCTTTAAGTAAAACCAAGTCAGTTACATCTGAAGAGGCAACTTTAATAAATTTATATTTTATTTTTTTTAAATTATATAAACTTTCAATATCAAAAACACTAAAGACTAAATCTATTTTAATTTTTTTTGTTATTCTTTCTATTAGTTTAAGTTGTGATTTGGATATTTCTAATTTCTTCCAAAATTCAAATAAGGTTCCTTTCTTTTTTTTATCTAATAAAAAAAGTTTTTTTTTTGAACTAATATTACCCAAAGTTGATGCCTTAAATAGTTGAAACTTTACAGCATTTGCGCCAGCTCTTTTTGCAGCAAAAATTAATTTTTTTATAAGATTTGTTTTGCCCTGAAAATTAATTCCAATTTCAGCAATTATATAAGGTTTTTTCATTGTATTTAGAAATTTTTATACTATTTATAAGATATGAAACAAAAAATTATTAATCAAATAGAAAATGTAAGAAAAAAAAATAATGTAAATTGGATGAATTTACTTAGAATTGCATTTAAATACGCCCCAAAAGAAACATCCAAAGTCATGAAAAAAATTAATTCATGTGATAAAAAAATTTCAAGCTTAGTTGGTAAATTATCCAAGCCATAATTAATGAATTTAAAAAGTTTTTCTTATGGGAGTCAATTTGTAGATAAAAAAGATATTAAGGAAGTTTCAAATTCTTTAAAAAATTCTTTTTTGACAAACGGTCCCTATGTAAAAAAATTTGAAAACGCTTGTGAACAAAAAATAAAATCCAACTATGCTTTCTCATGCAATAGTGGCACTTCTTCTTTGGCATTAGCTTTCTTAGCAGCAAATGTTAAGAAAAATGATGTGATTATAATGCCTGTAATAAATTTTATAGCCGCAGCTAACGTAGCAAAAGTTTTAAATGCAAAAGTTTATTTTGCAGATATAGATTATAACACAGGTCAAATGACACCTAAAAATGTTATTGATTGTATAAAGTCCAATAAAATAAAAAAAATAAAAATAATTTTGACGATGTATTTGGGCGGATATCCAAGAAATATTTATGAGTTTTATAAATTAAAAAAAAAATTTAAATGCATTCTAATTGAAGATGCATGTCATGCATTTGGAGCTGAATATACATTTAAAAATAAAAATTATAAAATTGGGTCTTGTAAACACAGCGATATTTCTACATTTTCATTTCACCCTTTGAAAACTATAACTACTGGAGAAGGAGGTTTGATTACAACAAATTCTAAAATCTTTGCAAAAAAAATTAAACTTCTTAGATCACATGGAATTTATAAAAGTAAAAACTATTGGAAATATAATGTTCTACTTAATGGGTATAATTTTAGACTAAGTGATATAAACGCGGCTTTAGGCTACTCTCAACTAAAAAAAATTGATAAGTTCATTAAAAAAAGAAAGAAAATTTTTCAATTATATAAATCTAATTTTAAAAATTTTAAATTTTTAAGAATTATTGATGAATCTTTTAATTCAAAAGCATCTTATCATTTAATGATATTGTTAATAGACTTTTCAAAATTAAAAATAGATAAAAGTAGACTAATTAAAATGTTAATAAAGTATAAAATTTATTGTCAATTCCATTATATTCCAATTTACAAATTTAGTAAATTTAATGCTAAAAATTTGTCAATCTATCCAAATTCAAAAAAATATTTTAATAACGCATTAAGTATTCCCATATATTACAATCTTAAATTTTCTGAAGTAAAATATATTACAAATATTATAAAAAAAATTTTGTTTCTAAATCTTAAAACTAAGTCAAAACTTCGTTTATAATTTTATTAAGATTAATTTTTGGATGAAAGTTCAAAAATTTTTTAGCCTTTGAAATATTGGGAATTCTAAAATAAATCTCTCTTTTTGCACTTCTGTCAGATTTACTAAAACTTATTTTTTTTATTTCAATTTTTTTTCCAGATTTTTTTATCATTTTTTTTGCAAGCTCAATAATTTTAATTGGCTCTGAATTATTTCCAATATTAAAGATTTCATTATCTTTATTTCCATAAATAACTTTTTTGATTGCCCAAGCTGCGTCACTTACATGACAAAATGATCTTATTTGAGAACCATCACCATAAACTAAAATTTTTTTCTCTTCCCTGATTCTTTTTGCAAATTTTGTAATTACAAAATCCTCTTTTTGTCCTTTCCCACAGACATTAAAGAATCTTAAAATATTGAATTTTATATTATATAATTTACAATATGATTTAACTAATTCTTCTCCTACTATTTTGCTATTAGCATAAAGTGATTTTGGAAAAGGTAAAAAATTTTCTCTAACTTTTTTATTATATTTGTCTCCATAAATCTCAGAAGATGATGCAAAAATAATCTTTTTTACTTTTGAATTCTTAATTGAGTCTAATATATTAAAAGTACCCTTTATATTTACATCTAAAACCTCTTTAGGGTTATTTTCTGTTTTTTTTACACCCAAGGCAGCTGCCAAGTGAACAACAATATTAATATTATTTGACTTTAGCACCTTATTTAAATCTCTTCTTAAAATACTCCCTTTAATAAATTTAAATTTTCTACTTAATATTCTTTTTTTTAAATCGAGTATAAAAATTTTATCTCTTTTAGGTAATATTTTTAATATTTCCGAACCTAAAAAACCTGTTCCCCCAGTTATTAATATATTCATTAAATTTATAGTAATATAATTTTTTTATTTTTTTTTAAATGTGTCTTGTAAACATTTCTAGTATCAAATATTAAATTTGAATTTTTTTCTATTAATTCATAATTAATATTGTCATGATCAGTTAAAATTAAAACAAAATCTATTTTTTTTAAGACGCTTTTATTTAGTTTTTTAGGATTAATTAATTTATAGTTTTTTGCACTTGGAAGCTTCTTGGGTAAATTTGAATCACAAACATATATATTCTTTGTTATTTTTTTTCTGATGAGCTTTAAAACTTCTACAGCTGGAGACATTCTTAAATCATCTGAGTTTTTTTTATATGTTAGTCCTAGCAACAAGCATTTAAGCTTTGACATTCTTTTATTTTGTAAATTATCAATTAGTTGATCAACAATATTTGCAGGTCTTGATTCATTTATTTCTCCAGCTAACTTTATAAATCTAGTTCTAGCTCCAAGTTGATTTGCTTTCCAAGATAGGAAATATGGATCAACTGGAATACAATGACCTCCAACACCTGGCCCTGGATAAAAAGCATGAAATCCAAATGGTTTTGATTTTGCAGCTTCTATTGATTCATAAATATTTATTCCAAATTTATCACATATAGCTTTCATTTCATTAATCATACCAATATTCACTGATCTATAAATATTTTCTAACAATTTTGTAAATTCTGCAGTTTTTATGTTGCTCACTTTAAATGTTTTATTTGTAATTTTAGAGTAAATTTTATCTACCAAATAAAGTGAATTGTTCGATTTTCCAGAGACTACTTTTGTAATATTTTTATTTAGTATAGAAAAAATTTTATTACCCGGGTCCTCTCTTTCGGCCGAATAACCTATAAAAACATTTTCTCCTTCATTAAGTTTTTGATCTTTAATTTTAGGCAACAAAAACTCCTCTGTAGTTCCTGGATAAGTTGTACATTCTAGTATTATTAACTTATTTTTTATTGAGTAATTACTTATTTGGTCAATTACATCTTTAACATGCTCCATCATTGGAATTTTATATCTAATATAAATTGGTGTTGGTACGCAAATTATAATTACATCACAACTTTTTAAGTGATCAAAATTTGATGAAAACAAAATATCATTTTTAATTTTTTTTAAACTTTCTGTAGTAATAGTTGAAATAACAGATTCACATTTGTTTAATCTAGCAATTTTTTTTTTATCATTATCTAGACCTATTACTTTAATTTTTCTTTTTGCGAATGATACGGCAAGAGGAAGACCTACATAACCAAGTCCAATTACTGCAATTTTTTCGCTATTTTTTAATATTTTATTTTTAATGTTAAAAAATGTTAGCTTTTTTTTCATATTTTATTAATAATTATAAATTGAAAGAAACTTAGCCTGAAATTTCTATTACATATCAGTATAAATTCAATTTAAAAATGATATGATATTTATTGTTAATTCTTTTGCATTTATTAATAAAATTAAAGTATGAAGATATACTCGTCTCATTTAAAAAGCACCCTATCTTTTGGACATTTAGGCTCAAATTTAAGGAAGCCCATTTTTAGATCTTCAGCAATTTTTCCGTGTCTATCAAATAAAAATATTAACACAAATATTCTTTTTTTAAGTTATTGGATGTTGAAGAAGAATATACCACAAGTAAACTTATTGATAACTCTTAGGGAGGAATATGGAAAAGTTGTACACAGAGAACAAAAAATTATTAATCAAGCAAGATCGAATAAAATTTCTTTAAAAAAATTATTAGAAAAAATAAATTTTAAAAAAAATTTTTTTGGATCAATTGAACTTGAAATATTTTCATCTAAAGACTTAGTTTTTCCTTATCCAGCAATGGTATTAAATTATGTTTCTAAAGAAAGTTCAACCTTCGTTCATAGCGCAGGAAGAGTATTTAATGATATAGAAGATGAAAATTCTAATCAAGAACTTTTAGTACCCGAGTCGGGAATTGATATACTTCCTGAAAAATTATTTGAAAGCTTTATTTCTTTTGTCAATGGACCATACGAATTAAAAAATGAAATTATCAAAATAAAAGTATTTAATACTAAAGGAAAAATTAAAATAAAAAAATTTAAGCTTAAAAAAATTAAACCATATCAAGCAATATTTATAAAAATTTTAAATGATAAAGAAAAAAATTTTTTAGGTGGAAAAAAAGGTACTGCTAAAATATATCATAATCTCAGAGGAATATTTCCAAGATTTACCTGCGGTAATATAAATAAAAAAAAAACTATAGCTTCACTTACACACACATATTACGATCAGTCACAATTAAAAAATGCATACTGGATAAATCCTGATACTAAAAATCTTTATGACTCAATTGTAACATTTCCAATTTTTTTTGAAAAAAATTATGATACAGAATTGGCCGTTTATCCTATTTATCCAAAAACGAAAATTAATTTTAATCTAGAGGTTTATAATCAAATTGGCCAATGCATTCAAAAACAAGACTCAATTTTTAAAATTGATGGAAAGTTGAACAAACCAGTATATTTAAATATTAATAAATTCTTAACAAGCAAGACTTCAAGACAACAACTTTTTGCAAAAATAATTATTAATGGTGGTGGTCATGCTCCAAGTAGGTTTAAGTTTGGATTAAATGTTGGAAATAAAAATAAATATGATCTTTCAAGCAATATATGTTTTAGTGCCGCAGAATGTAATATTAAAACATTAAAAAAACCTTCAACATTTAGATGGTGTCCTTTATTAAATCAAAAAAATTCTATCATTAAACTATCAAATATTAGTTATTCTAAAAAAGGATTTAGAGAAGCAAATGTGGATGTAAACTTTTGGAGAGTAAAAGATAATAAATCTATATCAAAAAAAATTAAAATTAATGATAATGGAAATTATTTATTCGAACTCAACAAAAATTTAAAAATTAAAAAATTTTTAGATAATGATTCTGGTTGGGTTACTTTTAGGAGCGACAATCCTTTTTTATTTGGGTGGTATTTTGAGGATAAGGATCAAGGTATTGTTGGAGGCGACCATTGCTTTTAATAAATCTAATAAAATAAAGATTTAATATATTATCTCTTGTTTTTTCTTGCTCTTGTTAAAATATTATTGATTAACGTACTACTTGTTCCTTTGGTATATGGAAAATAAATAACCTTACATCTAATTTTAGATAACCTTTTTTCCATTTGCTTCCATTTTGAACTTTTATACCAATCATCGCCTACAAATAAAAAGTCTGCTTTCAATTTTTTTATTATATTTACTTTATCAATGGAATATTGTGGAATGGCTAAATCAACATATTTACATTGCCTAACTATCTCAATTCTTTCAGAAAAAGGTATTATTGGTTTTTTATTTTTATAAGATACTAATTCATCTGTTGTTACTCCAACAATCAGCTTGTTACAAAAAGATTTTGCATTTCTTAATAGATTGAGATGACCTATATGGAATAAATCATATACACCAGCTGTGTAACCAATTAGATTTTTTTTTCTTAGATTTTTTTTAAGCATTTTATATTTTCTTTATACCATATATTGTAATTTGAAATTGATGAATCTTTTTTAAAACCAAAAATCTTTTTTAGATTTATTGGAAAACCAATTTTTTCTCTATAAGAAAATTCCTTGCCTGTATAATTTCTTAATACTTCTCTAAGTGGAATTTTTCCTAAATCTTTATTAATAAGTTCTCTAGAATGATATTTGATTGATTCAAAAAATAGCTCTTTAGACACAAAAGGTTCTCTTCCTTCCACACTTGACGACATTAAAGAAAAGTCCAGTCTTCTCAATAAAATAGGTAAATGAATTTTTAAAAAAAAGGCTTTTACTTTATTGAATGGATTAAAATATTTTATGGATGAAAAAAATTTTTTTAATTTCATTAGGTTTTTTTTATCTATCTTATTATAGCAGTAAAGCTCACAAAATTTATTTAAATTAAATTGTTTTGTATTAGCTGCCCATCTAAAAATTCTATCATATCCTGCAAAAAATTCATCTGCACCTTCACCTGATAGTAGAACTTTAAAACCTCTTTTTTTCGCAGATTTTGCAATTAATGAAAGCACAACTTCATTTGGAACACTAAGTGGTTCACATTTAAGTTTAATTAATTCTTTAAACTTCTTTTTATATTCTTCAGAACTAACTTCAGTAAAATTTATTTTTTTTTTTATTAATATATTTTTTTTTAAGATATTGAATTTCATTATCATTTTTTAATCCACCACTAAAATAATTTGAAATATTTGGTGACATAAATTTTATTAAGTTACTATCAATTCCACTGCTTAACAATATTGCTACCGGAACGTCGGATACTTGTCTTTTAGTAATTATTTTTTTTAATAAATTATTTAAATTATTCTTTTTTTTATTTTTTTTTTACTTTCATTTCTTCTAATGGATCAAAATACTTTTTATTGATTAAACAATGACCAGGTGAAACAGCTTTAACATTCTTATAATAAGAAGTAGTAAAAATAGGAGATCTAAAAAATTTAAACTCTTTGATAGACTCGCTTGAAAATTTTAAATTAAAAATTTTTTTTATGATGGAAGCTTCGCTTGTAATTGATATATATTTTTTTCTTTTGAAATAAAAAAGTGGCTTCACACCAAAAGGATCTCTCAAACAATTTAACAAAACTCCTTCTTTTGAGATTCTAACTGCAGCAAAAAAACCATCTAGTAAGTTTGGATTAAATTTTTTCTTTACTATAATTTTTGAAAGTAATTCAGTATCAGATATAATTTTTTTTGAAGTTAATTTTTTAGCTAAATTTTTAAAATTAAAAATTTCACCATTGTACAACAGTATAGAACCATCTTCGCATAAATAAGGCTGGTTATACTTTTTATCAGGTGCAATGATTGATAGTCTAGAATGATACAATTTCCAATTTGCAAAGTTGATTAAACCAGAGTTGTAATCAGGCCCCCTAAAGTTTAGATGATATGAGATTATTTTTTCATGTCTTTGTCTTATCAAAGGATCATTTGAGGCAAAAATTCCACACATTTATTTAAATTAAATTATATTTACGATTTTTTTAAAAATTTTAATTGCTAAAAGATTTATATTAAATTTAAAATTATTAAAGATTTTAATATCTGGTTTTTTAGGTATCTGAGGTTTAATATCGAAACCCCAAACATTTTTAGCACTTTTTTTATCTTGATAAAATTTTCTTACCTTTCTTTTTCTTAGTGTTTTAATTTTAGAGCCAATATAAATTTCAATATAATTTGGAATATTTTTTTTAGTATAATTTCTTATTTCATTATTTAGTCCCACAGTTGCAAATATTACATTAATTTTTTGATTTAAAATAAAAGATGCCAATTTAACATTCATTTCACCAAATTGATTTCTACTTTTTAAATCATATTTTCTATTTTTAAATATTCTTCTCATATCATCGCCACTCCACATGATTGTAGGACCGAATTTTTTTTTTACCATCGGCAAAAGTTTTAACGCTATTCTTGTTTTTCCTGAGCCAGGCAAACCACTAATTCTAAAAAAAATTCCTTTTTTTTTGTTAATTTTTTTAATTCTCATTTTAAATTTATATTCTTGTTGTATACTAGATTTATACTAAATATGTAAATTTAATAAATTAACTTAAAAAAAATATTAAAATCTACTTGAGAAAAAACTAATTTGTTATATTTAAATTCAGACTATGTTTTTAACTACCCAAGCCCCTTATTCTGTTTATAAATTAATAATTAATGCCTGCAGGTTAAATGCTGAGAAAAAACTTGGAAAAAAATTAGAAATTAAACTCATTAAATATAAAAAATTTCCAAGTATAAGATTTTTAATTTATTATTTAATTTTTATATTCTCAGGGCGTATATTTATAAAAAAAGAAAGACTTTATTTAAATTTCTCAAATGTTGAAATTGGAAGATTTATAGTTGCTACAGTTTTTAAGGATGCTAGATCTTATTCAAGTAAATTCTATTTTTATATTAATTATATCAAATATTTTTTTAAGGCTGGTATAATGATTACTTCAGCTGAATACTATTACAAAAACAAAAATTTTGATTGTATTTATATTGATCACTGCGGTTATTTGAATGGAATATTTTATAGTTACTTTGCAAAAAAAAAACTTATTTATACAAATAACTATCCCAAAAGTATTTTTTTAACTCATAAAAAATCCTATGAAACGTATGAAGAGAACCTTAGGATTAAAAAAAATAGAAAAAAAATAAATAAAAAAACTTTAAGTAAATCAAAAGGCTTGGTTAATAAGTTAATTAATAAACCTGAAACTATACCTTGGCTTGCCTATGCAAAATTTAATAAATTTAAAAAAATACAAAACATACAAGATTATGAATATGTAATATACACTCACTCTTTTACAGATGGCCAATTATGGCTTGGAAACGATGGTTTTGAAAATAGTTATGATTGGTTAGACTTTACTTTAAAAATTTTAGATAAAAGGAATAAAAAAGCTTTAATTAAATGTCACCCTAATTATTTTAATAAGGTTTTTGGATACACCGCAGAATGGGATAAAAAAATCTTCCAAGATATATATTCTAAATATAAAAATAATAAAAATTTTTATTTTATAAAAGAGCCAGTTTTAAATTCACAGTTAATGCAAAAAATAAATAAAAAATGTATAGCTATAACACATCATGGTAATGTAATATTTGAATTAGCTCATTTGAATTTTAAAATAATTGCATCTAAAGCAATATTTTTCTCACATGATCATAAAATTACAAATGCTTGGTCTAATCCTGACCAATATTTAAAATTACTAAATAAATCATATAATGAATTAACTGGAGCTAAAAAAGAGGATTTATATAATCTGGTTAATAATTTATTTTTTAATGATAAAGGATTTTATGGCAAGAATACTATAAATTTTGTAGCTGAAAAACACTTGAGTGAAAAATCTAAAAAACAGTTAATGACAAGATCAAGGTTTAATAATGATGTTTATAAAAAAAATATCGATGAATATATATCTAAATCTACTCAAAATAAAATATGCAGTATTGTTGGACAGAATATTTTAAGTTAAATTGAAAGAAACTAATTAATAATAAATTTATATTTTAACATTGAAAAAAAAACTTAACCCTATCAATTTTGCAAAAAAAATTTTTCCTTTAAATAGATCTTTATCTGGGAAAGGAAATAGAGAAACACTTCAGGAAATTAAAAAAATATGCCCTAAATTAAAAATAAAAAGTTTTCAAAGTAATAAAAATGTATATGACTGGAAAATTCCATTAGAATGGAACGTTAAAAATGCTTATATAACTGATCCAAAAGGAAACAAAATCTGTGAATTTAAAAAAAATAATTTACACCTTGTTGGATATAGTTATCCTCAAAGAAAAACTTTAAGTTTAGGCAATCTACAAAAGCACCTTCATAGTATTCCAGATAAGCCCAGAGCCATTCCTTATGTTACATCTTATTATGAAAAAAATTGGGGATTTTGTATATCTCACAGCCATAGAAAAAAATTATTGAATGGAAAATATAAAGTTTTTATCGATAGTAAGTTCAGCAAAGGTGTAATTAATTATGGAGAGTTATTTATAAAAGGCAAATCAAAAAAAGAAGTTTTTTTTTCTACCTATATTTGTCATCCTTCAATGGCAAATAATGAGACTTCTGGAATTACAGTAAATAGTTTTCTAGCAAGAATTATGTCTTTAAAAAAATCATATTATAGTTATAGGTTTGTATTTTTACCCGAAACAATAGGATCAATAGCATATATAAATAAAAATTTTTATAAAATGAAAGAAAAAATATTTGCTGGTTTTAATATCACGTGTGTTGGAGATGAAAGATCTTATTCGTTGTTATTAAGCAAATATGCAAATACTTTTAGTGACTATATTGCAAAAAAAAATTTCAAAAAACTTAAAGGAAAAAAAATTATATATTCATGGAATGATAGAGGAAGTGATGAAAGACAATATTGTTCACCATTTGTAGATTTACCAATATGCTCATTAATGAGAACTAAATATGGAAAATACAAAGAATATCATAACTCACTAGATAAGTTGTATAAAGTAGTAACTAATAAAGGGATGTTACAAACAATAAATGTTTACAAACAAATTATTAAAGATATTGAAATTTCAAAATTTCCAATTTCAACAAAAAAATGTGAACCATTTATGACAAAGTATAATTTATATAATACTTTAAAAAAAAATAAGTTTAAAATTAATCCTAGAAAAATAATGGATTATCTAAGTTGGTGTGATGGTAAAAATTCTTCTGAAATGATAAAGGAAAAGATTAATGTATCAAGTTTAGTGGAAAATAATATTTTAAGATTGTTAATTAAAAAAAAACTTATTAAAATTTACTAAATTTTATACTTATCTTTAATAATATTAACAATTTGTTCATAACCAGGCCTATATTGATCATTTTTAAATAAATTCTGATTATTTTTTTTTGAAAGAATATTATTTATATTAAAATTTACGAAATTTTTTATAAAATTTAAATATAACTTATTTTTATTTTTAAAAAATAAGTCTATATTTTCTTTTTTTATTTTTTTGTAATTCTCCATTTTAATCGTACACATTTTTGTTTTTGATGGGTAATATTTATTACGTTTTTCAAAGTAGCTGCCCATAATAATACTTTGTAAATTAATAATTCTTTTTTTTAAAAAAATTGCGTCCAAAACCGAGCTCGATTCATGAAACACAACTGTATGAGCTTTTAAAATATAATTTTGAGTTTGATATTTAATTAGTTTTAAATTTTTAATATATTTTTTTATAATTTTTTCATCACTTTTAGGATGTAAACAAATTATAATTTTTTTTTTATAAATATGACTTAATTTAATTAAAATTTTTTCAAGCAAAAAATAATATTTTTTTCTATTTTCCTCAGAGTGAACACCTTGTTGTAAAATTGCATCCCCGTGATCAAAACCAGAGTCCAAAAAAACTATATATTTTTCTTTTTTTTTTTTAATTTTATTTAATAAATTATCATAGGTTCTGAAATTTACCTTATATACATTATTAAAATATCTTGGTCTTAACCTAAAGTTATTTGCTTCATTTTTAATTTTTTCATAAATTAATTTTTCTGATTTTGATCCAGTAAATATAGCTTCATATTTAGGGCAAATATTTAATATCAACATCAACCTATAAAAAATTTTAGGTATTATTTTATCTAAAAAAAATCTTGATATATTTATGAAATTTTCAATTAAATTCTTTTTAAAAAAGAAATTATTTTCCTTAAAATAACCAATTGAAAAATTTATGTAAATTTTGGTATTATATTTTTTAAGTAAATAATAAAATAAAATATATTTCATTTTTTTCCCAAATGATAAAAATGCATACAAATCATTTTGTTTTAAAAAAATTTCTAATTCTTTATAATTTTTAGGACAAAAAACCTTAAAATTTTTTGGAAAAACAAATTTCCTAATTTTTTGATTTGGATATAAAATGTGATAGAGATTTATATAATAAAATTTATTAAATCTTTTATTAATATATTTGTACATTTGACTATACAAATAAAAATCATTTTTAGGTTCATTGGTACAATTGATTGTACCAAAAATTTTTTGTTTCATATTTATGATTAATTTCTTTTATTTTTTTTAAAAGATTTTAGTTGGCAAGCTTCAAGATCCCACTCCATATTTATATCCCAACCATCTTGTTCACTCATTTCATACATATATCCTTTTTTACCCCAAAATCTTCCATCTTTAATCATATCTTTGTAAGATCTAATAAATATAGATCCATTATCAACAAAAATTGATTTTATTTTACCTGAAGAAATCAAAGTATGTGATTTTTCATTAGGATTATGATTCAACGGTTTTTTATTTTGATCCCAAAAATAATCGCTAAGTTTGGTTACAGCAAATAAACTATCAAACTTTTTTTTTTTAAAATAAATATTTAAAGCTTCATTATAATGATTTTCGTTTACAAAGGGATTTGTTAAGTGAGCCCATAAAACGATATCAGTTTTGATCAAACTAAGCATATTTTTTATCATTTGATTTGGTGTTGTGGATATTTCATCACAGTATTTTTTGTCTCTTTTAACGAAAATTACTTCTTTTTTTATACTTAATTTTTCACATAATTTTTTTAAATTTGTATCATCACTTCCAACTATAACTTCATCAACATTTGATTTTAATAATTGTTTAATTTTATTTTCTATTAAAGATTTACCAAAAAACTTTTTATACATTTTATTTTTTAGTCTTCTGCTACCTTTTCTTGAAATTATTATTCCTGTAACTTTCATTTTAAAAGTATCTTTTTAAACCTTCAATAATTGTCTTAGTTATGTATAAAATTTGGTTTTTTGACACCGAGGCAGATATGAATAAAATTCCATTATTAGGATAATAAATTTTTTTTCTGTAAATATAATTTTTAAAAAGTAAAATATTTTTGTTTTTTTCTTTTTCTAAAAAATCTCTAGTTTGTCTATCTTTAATATCTTTACTTGAAAAAACAATTCGCAGCATAGACATGAACCTATAAACTTTTACATCTATATAACTTTTTTTACAAAATTTGTTTATTTTTTTTTGAATAAATAAAGCATTGTTATTAATTTTAGGAAAAATTTTATTTCTATTTTTTATCAAGTATTTCAAATTTTCATTTGCGAAGTACATATTTTGAGAATTTCCTGAAAAAGTTCCTCCAAAATAAACAGATAATTTTTTTTTCTTTAAAATTTTTTCTATATTTTTGCTAATACCTATAAAACCAATAGGCACTCCTGAACCAAAAACTTTGCCAAAAGTAGATATATCTGTCTTTATTTTCAAATGTGATTGTAGAGATTTACAATTAGTTCTAAGACCTGTAATCATTTCATCAAATATTAATAATATTTTATTTTTTTTTGAAAAATTTTGTAAAAATTTTATATAATTTTTTGCTTCTGGCAAGGGTAAGCATCCTTGAATTGGTTCGATTAAAATACAAGAAATTTTATTTTTATATCTTAGTAAGATTTTTTTTGTTCTCAAAATATCGTTATAAGGTATTAATATCAGCCTTTTTTTGTCAACTTCGCTCAATCCATCGCTTAATTTAATCTTATTTAGTTTATTGTCTGACCCATACAAAAACTGATCAACAGAACCATGCCAGCTACCAGTTGAAGAAACAACTAAATCTTTTTTTGTTATTGCTCTAGCAATTCTAATTGATTTTATAATGCTTTCACTACCAGAATTACAAAATATAAATTTTGAAAAATTTGGTAAAATTTTTTTTAAATTTTTTGCAAAATCTATACTTTGCTTATTTGGTGCTGATATGTTTGTTATATTTTTTTTATAGAAATCTGAAAAAATTTTTTTATCTATTTTGGTATTATGTCCAATTATTTTTGCACCAGAACAACTTCCCAAATCTAAATATTTTCTTTTCTTAATAAATATGTAACTATTTTTTGCAGAGTCAAAAATTTTATTTTTGTTATATCCTTCATTTAATACAAAGTTTTTCATAAATTATAAATTTTAAATTTTATATATTGATCTCCAAATTTTGGCATGATTTTGTCCTAGAAGTGTTCCATCGGCGTTACAATCAGTGCAAGGCTTTTCACATCTCTTGCCATTTAATAAATTTTTTCTGAATTTAGTAATTGTTTTTCCTACCCAAATATCAAAAATTTTTTCTTGCATAATGTTTCCCATAGCTTTTCTTCTTTGCCAATCTTGTGGACATAAAAAAACATCCCCATTCCAATCAATTAAAAATTGATAAGATGGATAATAGCAAGTAGTGTGTACTAAGTTATCTAGCTGATTTCCAATTTTAATAGTTCCAGTTCTATTTGTGAGTTTTACACCAAAATTTTGACTGTCGTCGTACCATCTATCTCTTAAAATAACAAAATCTTCAGGTATTTTTGCTTTACTTATAATATTTTTAAATTTTTCTATTTGTTCTGGACCGTCATACATACTTATTAAACACCTTCCGGCTTTAGCGTCATATAACTTTCTCAACATTTTAGGATTTAAAACATCACCATTAGTAACAACTTCAACATTTGCAACTTTTGAAAGTTTTTGAATTATATATTCTATATCTTTATGTAAAAGGGGCTCTCCATAACCACACAATGCAATTGAACCTCCATAATTTATTTTTTTAAGTTCCCTATAAAGTTTGTCAATTAAATCTCTTCCCATTTTTTGGTAAGTATCAGGCGCAATAGACTCATCAGACTTTGGACAAAAAGCACACGATCTATTACATACATCTATAAGACTAAGCTCAATCCAAGTAGGTAAGGGGACCCCCTTATAATGACTTATACCTTCATCGACTATAAGTTTTCTTCTTCTAATATTTTTTTTTATAGTTTCTTTAGGATCTAAAGGAATTGGAGGGTTATTGTGTCCAGTTTTTTTCATATTAGTTATAATAAATCGTAATCTATTTTTTTTGTTTTTGACGTGTCTATTTCAGATTTTAATTCTTCATATTCTTTCATTTTTTTTTTCATTATTTCAATAGTTAGTTTATTTTTAAATTCATTTCCTTTATCAGTTAATAAGTACAAATAATTGGTATTTTTTTTATTTTCCTTTGAAATTTTAATTTTAATATAATTTTTTTTTCTTAATTCTTTTAAACAATAATTTAATTTCCCCAAACTTATTCCTAAATCTTTTGAAACTTCTCTTTGTGACAAATGAGTTTTTTTACTAATTTTTCTTAAAATTTCAAGAAAATTTTCATTTAGTTTATTAAACTTGTTCATAATTTGAACATTAGCGTTCATAAAATGAACTGTAAAGAGAAAAAAAATTGTCTTAAAATTACCTTATTTAGACTTTAATTTATAATCTTTAAGATGAATAAACTTTTCTTATCTTGATCCATTTAAAAAAACAAAGTAAACAATTATTATTGAAAAGGTCATAACTTTGATTGTCATAAATAGGCATTTACAAGAATTTATTAATTTTTTGAAGAAACAATGAAATTGCTAATAAGAGTTTTTATAAATTTTTTATCAATTTTTAATATAATTTTTATTAACCTAAAAATTTTTTCATTAAAAAAAAAGAAAAAAAAAATTTTATTAATTTATTTTCCAAAACTAAAAACAAAAAAAAAATATTATAATGAAATAATAAAAAGATTTTGCAATGGCCATATTATTTATTGCACCACAGAACCAAGTAAAATTGAGGATTGTTATGCAGTAAAACCAATTTATTTAAAATTTATAATTGGTGTAGATTTTTTTTTTAGCGATTATGTAGTTGATAAATTTACTTCCGACTCCCAAAAAGTTTATATACACCATGATATTTATGATACGCCATTAGTTAGTCCTGACAAAGAAAAGATACTAGCCCAAAGATTAACAAAATATAATTTTATTTTTTTACCATCAAATAAATCTATTAGGGTTTTTAATTTACTGTTTAAGGGTTTTAAAAAAAAACCAAAAATTTTAATAATGGGTCAATACCCCAAGCTAAATCTATTGTTAAAAAAAAAAATTAAAATACAATTTAAAAAATTAAAGATTATAATTGCACCGTCTGGTTTTTATGGAATACCAAAGTTATCTATAAAATATAATCTTGATAAAATTATATCAAATCTTCTCAAATTAGATTGTGAATTAATTCTAAGACCACATCCTTCAAATAGAGAAGATAATATTATACAGAAGCTAAATTATAAGTTTAATAAAAATAAAAATTTTAAAATTGATAATTCAGATGACTACTCAAAAATATACTCAAGTTCTTCAATTTTAATTACTGATTATTCTGGAACAGCATACACTTATGCATTGTTTACTTTAAATCCTGTTATATTTTTTATTAAAAATAAAGATTATATTTTTAATTCAAAATATAAAGGTTTAAATTACTTTAAAGATATGAAATTAGTTGGATCTTACTCTTTTAACTCAAATAATTTAATTAATAAAATAAATCAGGTGATTAAAAATAAAAATAAATATAAAAGAAATATATTAAAAATAAGAAAAAAATATTTTTTGAATAAAAAATATTTTAGTTTAAATTAAAATGATTAAACTTTTATATAATTTATTTGCTAAATTTTTTAGAAAGTCTAAAAAAAGATTAGTCAATAAGATTATTTTTTTACTCGGTTCAAACATTGTTCAAAATTCAAGAAAAAATTATAGCTCAGCAAAATCATTATACGATGTAGAAGCTAAAGTTTTTTCACAGAATGGCGAAGATGGAATATTAGACTTTATTGTAAAAAAACTAAATATAAACCGACCAAATTTCATTGAAATTGGTGTTCAAGATTATTTAGAATCTAATACAAGGTTTATTTATGAAAGTTATTATCCATCAGGATTAATTATAGATTGTCAAAACAATCTTAATTCAATAGTCAAAGAAAATATTAATTTATGGAAAGGCGATTTGAGAATAGTTGAAAAATTTATTACCTCCAAAAATGCTGAAAATACAATTCTTCAAAATTGTGATTTTGATATTGATATTTTTTCATTAGATATTGATGGAATTGATTATTGGATAATTAAAAATTTATCAGAAAAAATTAATCCAAAAGTATTTGTTATTGAGTATAATTCAATTTTTGGACCACAAATAGAAGTTACCGTCCCTGATATTGAAGATTTCTCTAGGGAAAATTATCACTACTCTCATTTGTGTTATGGGGCATCTCTAAGAGCTTTTACAGAACTATTAAAAAAAAAAGGATATTATTTATTAGGAGTAAATAGATTAAGAAATAATGCCTTTTTTATTTCAAACAAATTTTCAAAAGACAAATTTTTTCCAAATATTTTAGATTTATCTTTTAATGACTTTACTAATTCCCTAGTAAGGGAAAGTAGATCTGAGGAAGGTAATCTTGATTTTAAAACAAAAAAAGAAAGAAAAAAAATAATTGAAGAATGCTATATAATAGATGTTTCAAATGAAAAAGAAGAAAAAAAAAAATTAATAGAAGTTTATAATGAAAATTTTAATAAATAAAATTTTAAACGTTTTAAATAAAAAGCAAAAATTCGAAATTTTTTTACTTTCTTTTTTGTCAATTATCAGAACATTGCTAGAGATGATTGGAATTGGTTTATTAATACCAATTTTAACATTTATAACTGATTTTGAAAAATCTTATAAATATTTTGATTATATAGATTTTATTAGTGGATATGATCAAAAAAAAATAATTTTATTTTTTGTAATTTGTTTTTTAATTATATATTTGATAAAAACAATTTTTGTTATTTTCTACAATGTATATGTTTCAAAATTTTCTCAAAATTTGTTTTTTAGTATTTCAAAAAAAATTCTTAGCAAATATTTAGATAAAAATTATATTTTTTTTGTTCAAAATAATTCGGCCAATCTTATTAGAAATATATCTGGAGAGTCGAATTTATTTGCACTCGGAATAGTGAGCAATTTTATTGTTATATTATCAAACGTCACTTTATTTATTGGAATTTGTACCCTATTAATTTTATACAATAATTATTCGGTATTTGTCATAATTATACTTGTTTTACTGAGTTTTTTAATAATAAAAATATTTGATAAAAAATTTAAAAAATGGGGCGAAATTAGGCAAGATGAAGCTGCAAACTTTTTAAAAAAACTTAATGAGATTTTTGGAAGTATAAAAGAAGCTATTATATATGATAAAAAAAGTTTTTTTTTAAGACAGGCATCTGGACATCTAAAAAATTTTGCAAATGCAGCCAGGTATAAAGATGCATTTTTATCAATTTCGAGTCCTATAATAGAATTTATAGGAATTTTTATTTTTTTCTCTTTTTTTTTATTTTTAGTTTTTTTTACATCTGCTCAATATAGTGAAATTATCGTAATTTTTGGAATTTTTGCATTTGCTTCACTAAGATTACTGCCAAATTTAATTCAAATTGTTAAATCCTTTCAAAATTTAAAATATAATCTACCTGCTGCAGAATTGGTTTATAAAGAATTGAATGACACAAATTTTGAAAAAAATTTAGTAGATAATTCTTTAAATAATCTTCAAAAAATTAATTTTGACAATGTAAGCTTTAAATATCCTTCCAAATCAAATTTAATATTGGAAAATATTAATATTGAAATTAACAGCAGTGATAAAATTGGAATTATAGGTGAAACAGGAAGTGGAAAAACTACATTATTAAATTTAATTTCAGGGCTTTTAGAACCAACAGATGGAAAAATTAAAATTAATTCCTCTGATATAATTGGAGCTCAAAATATTCAAAAATCAATTGGTTATGTTTCTCAAAATATATACTTATCTGATGATACAATTTATTTTAATATTGCTCTAAGTGATGAATTGGATGAAAAATCAAAGTCAAAAATTGATAATTTAATTAAAATTTTAAATTTAGATAATATTGAAAATATTAACTCAAAATTATTTAATATTGGGGAAAGAGGATCAAAATTATCTGGAGGACAAGTACAAAGAATTGGTATAGCAAGAGCTTTGTATAGAGACCCATCAATTCTTATTTTGGATGAAGCTACAAATGCATTAGATGTTAGTACTGAAAAAAAAGTATTAGATTTTTTATACAATCAATTCGAAAAAAAAATTATGATTTTTTGTACACACAAAGAGGATCTTTTGAAAGATTGTAACAAAATTTTTGAGATAAAAAATAAAACTGCAAAATTAGTAAGAAAATAAATTTCAAAGACTACTTTGAGCTACTGTAGATTTCTTTTGCGGCTTGGAGAAAATTTTTATTTATTTTCCATTTAAGTAATTTTTTAGCCTTTGTGTTACTTCCAATAATAGATTTATTTTTATATGTTTTAACCATGTAAATTATATTTTCTATATCTGGAAGAAAGTATTTAATTATATCATTAATATAACTTCTTTTACCTGAGCAAAAAATTATTTTATCTGGGTTTTTATCTAATTTAATTAGTAAATAAATTGCATTACAAATATCTTCTGCATGGGAAAAGTCCCCATTTATATTATCTTTATAAATTTTTTTTATTTCTGAATAATTTCTTTTTTTTACAAAAGAAATTAATCTTGGAAGTAGAAATCTGGACCCCCTGTAAATTGAGTCATGATTAAAAAGAATTATTACACTTGCATTCAATCTATGAATTTTTTTTCTTTTGAGTAAATAATTAGTAGCTTCTAATCTAAATTTTGAATAGAAACTTGAAACTTTCGTTTTTGAATTTTCTTTTATCTTTATTTTAGACTTATTATAAATGTTTGAACTGCTTGCCAATATAAATTTAATTTTATTTTTTTCACAAACATAATCAATCAATTGCTTTGTAAAAATTAAATTTTTTACATAATTTTTTTTAGTAAATTTTTGATTATGAGATGGATTTTCTGATCCTAAATGTATGATAGTATCAGGACTTATTTTATTCAAAATTTTCTTAATTAATTTAAACTTTTGTTCTTTTACCAAATAGTACTTAACTTTTTTATTATTAATTTTATAATTTTTATTAATTAATCCAAAAACTTTATAATTTTTTTTTGCTAATATATTTGATAGAATAAATCCATCCTGACCTTTTGCACCAGTTATTAGTATTTTTTTCATTATTTAATTTATATTTTCTTTGACTTAATCTATTATTAATCTGATGAAAATAAAAAATTGCAGGTCATGCTCAAGTAAATCTCTTAAGTATTTGTATTCCTTAGGAAATTTATGTTTAACAGGAATATTTCTTAATTCTAAGTATGATAAAATTCCCAAAGGTCGATTGAATATGGTCATTTGTAAAAAGTGTGATCTTCTTCAACTAGAAGACACTTTTGATATGAATATTATGTATGGAAAAAATTATGGATATCTTTCTTCTTTAAATCCTCATATGGTTAAACATTTAAAACAAAAGTCAGATAAACTTAAAAAAATTTCAAACTTAAAAACTGATGAAATAGTAATTGATATTGGAAGTAACGATGGAACTTCTTTGTCAAATTATAATAAAAATAATATTTTAATCGGAGTTGATCCAACAATTAAAAAATTAAAAAAATACTATAGAAAAGATATAATTACAGTTCCTGAATTTTTTAATTATTCTTTAATTAAAAAATTTTTACAAAAAAAAAAAGCAAAAATTATCACCACAATATCAATGTTTTACGATTTGCCATCACCAATAAAATTTGCAGAGGATGTAAGAAATTCTTTAGCAGATGATGGTATTTGGCATTTAGAACAAAGTTATATGCCCTTTATGGTAAAAAATACATCTTACGACACTATTTGTCATGAACATTTAGAATATTATTCTTTAAAAACAATTAAATTTATTTTTGATTCTACTGGTTTTAAAATTATTGATTTAGACTTTAATGATATAAATGGTGGAAGCTTTGCTATTACCGTTGCAAAAAAAGAGTCAAAATATGCAGAAAATAAGAAAGTTGTAAACTGGCTTTTGTATAAAGAGTCAATATTTAAATATAATCTTCCATCTACTCATATGGAATTTTTTAAAAACGTAAAAAAACATAAAAAGTTATTCAGAGATTTAATATTAAATCTTAAAGATATGAAAAAAAAAATAATTGGATATGGAGCGTCTACAAAAGGAAATGTAATTTTACAATATTGCAATATCAATCAAAATAGCATTAATTATATTGTAGATGTAAATAAAAATAAAAATAATAAATTTACTCCTGGATCATTAATCAAAATAATAGATGAAAAAAAAATAAATAAATTGAAGCCAGATTATATGGTTGTTCTTCCTTGGCATTTTAAAAATTTTATAATTAATAAAGAAAAAAAATTTTTAGATCAAGGTGGAAAATTAATTTTTCCACTTCCTGATATAGAAATTGTATAATTTATTTTAAGTTTTGAATATAAATATATATTAAGTATCTCAAAGCTTTAAAAATATCACTAAACTTCATTTTAGATGAACCAATGGTTCTATAGGGTAAATGTGATGGTATTTCTTTTATTAGATATTTTTTTTTGTAAAGAATAAACATACTTTCCCAGAAAAAAGAATAACCGTTATCTTTTGCTTTGAGCATATCATTTATTCTAATTTTATTTAAATTATAACATCTAAAAGCACCAGATGAGTCAATAGGAACGCCAAGTAAAATTTTTATTAAATGGTACCTTAGCTTTGTTAAAAAAATCCTGAACAATGGCCACTTACTAAGTGATTTTTTGTCTAAAAATCTATTAGTTGTAATTAGGTCGTATTTATTTACATGTTTAAGAAATTTTTTTATATCATTTGGGTTATGAGTTCCATCCGCATCCATAGTAATTAAAATATTAAAATTATTTTTA
>MDTB01115519.1_pt1 | contig 30977 bp, 26 predicted proteins | sample 811161 | NCBI WGS metagenome assembly MDTB01 (sample SAMN05326650, study PRJNA326480) | marine metagenome | isolation source: seawater | place: Mediterranean Sea | collected 2009 | reverse complement strand
CCTCGGTGGAGTTTCCCCCACACATCCTTTCCAGGGATGCACAATCGGCCACTCTGTCATCTCTCCATAGGGCTTTTCAGTCGGTCGATACCGAAGAAACTACCTTTAAAAGCTAATTCTTTCTTTCCGACAAGGAATAAAAGTATGCCTTCACTAAAAATACACTTGGAATCACCGTCATAAAAACAATCATGTTCTTTACCGGTATTCCTCTATGATCGTCATTTATCGTTTGTTGGCTTTGCCATTCCTCCTCCTCACCGCTCCCTTTTACATTCGGCGCAAATTGCGACGGGGTGGCTTGCTTCTCCACTGGCAGCAACGCTTGGGCTTTATCCCAGTCCGTCTAAGGGAAAAAGTGTCGGGTAAAAAGCGTATTTGGATTCAAGCTGTCAGTGTCGGAGAAATCTTGGCGATTCAATCATTGATCGAAGAATTTCGAGCGAGTGGTCATTTTGAAATCGTCTTGACCACGACGACAAGCACGGGCTATCAGGCAGCACGGAAATGCTATGGAGAATCTCTTCTCTTTATAGGCTTATTTCCGATTGATTTTTTCCCCTGCTCCACTCTAGCTTGGTCGAGAATTCAGCCCGATTGCATTGTTTTAGCGGAGAGTGAATTGTGGCCTGAACACCTCCACCAAGCCTCTCGACACTCGATTCCCGTTTATTTAATCAATGCGCGCCTGTCCGATCGCTCCTACCGTCGTATGAAAGCTTGGTCTCTTCTATCGAAATTCTTACTGAGTAAAGTGGGTACTCTTTTTTGTGCAACTCAGGTCGATTATGAGCGCTTTTTAGACTTGGGCGCTGGGCCAGAAAAAGCGATTGGCAATATCAAACTCGATGTTCCCTTCGAGCCGCCCATGAATATGGACAAAAAAATTGAAGCCTTACGGGCGATGGGCTTACAGTCAAACAAACGGGAAAACTTTACTTTGATTGGTGCTTCCACTTGGGAGGGGGAAGAATCCACTCTGCTTGAGGCACAGCAAGCGTGCTTGGAAGCAGGGATTGATTGTCGTCTCATTCTCGTTCCGCGCCATGTGGAGCGAAGGGAGGCACTCATGAAACATTTGCGTCAGCAAAAATTGGCATGGTCGAGTGCATCGGGCGCTCAGAGTTCAACAAGTGAAAATTCAGATATTCAAATTTTTCTCGCAGATACAACGGGTGCTCTCGTGCAATTACTTCGCCTAGCCGATCTCGCCTTCATCGGAAAAAGTTTGTCCCCACATCAGGGCGGACAAACGCCTATCGAGGCAGCGGCTCAGGGCATCCCCCTACTGATGGGACCGAACATGTCTAATTTTACCAGTATTTCAAAAGCTTTAATCAAAGCGGGTGCAGCCCTCCAAGTGGCCGATGCCGAGGAATTGAAACTGACCATCCTTAATTTGGCACGCGATGCTGATACTCGCTCCAAAATGGGGGTAGCGGGACAGCGTTGGCACAAGTCGAACAAGGGAATCAGTGGGCAAATTTACCAACATATCCTCAAGCATTTTATCCTTGAGTGATAGCTCTAGCACCCTCGATTTTTAGGGCTTAAGTCTGTGGGGTCGATAGTTGCCGAAGCGCTTCATAGGCTCCAATACCGACTGAAGTCGCTAAATTTAGCGAGCGCATTTGTGGATTCCGTTGCGGAATGGTCACCCGCCCTTCGGACAGTTTCTGGTGCAACCATTCGGGGACACCAGAACCTTCACTGCCAAAAACCAGCCCATCCCCATCCGCATAAGCGACATCCCAGTAGAGGGTTTCCGCCTTAGTCGTGAATAACCATAAGCGCTTGGGAGCATAGGGACTGCAAATGAATTGTTCCCAATCGTCGTGCAAATATTTATCGAGGGACTGCCAATAATCCATGCCACTCCGCTTGAGGTACTTGTCGGTGATAGTAAATCCGAGCGGTCGTATCAGATGTAAGCGTAGCTCAGAAGTAGCACAGAGTCGTCCAATGTTCCCCGTATTTTGCGGAATCTCAGGGTTGTAGAGAACGATGTGTAACATCGATTAAATGCTGGGCTTTAGGAATTAGGAACTGAGTTGGATCGCAGTTTCAACGATAGTTGTAAAGGCATGGGCTTTCAAAGAAGCTCCTCCAATCAAGCCGCCATCGATATTTTTCTGAGAGAGCAAGGCTTCGGCATTTTCTGGCTTCATCGATCCACCGTATAAAATGCGTACTTTTGCCGCTGCCTCTGCACCTAGTGTTTCGGCAAGCAAGCGACGGATATAGGCGTGCACTGCTTCCGCATCTTCGGGCGTTGCCGTTTTTCCAGTTCCAATCGCCCATACTGGCTCATAGGCAATGACGAGTTGATCGGCGTGGTCGGGCGTGGTATTGACCAAAGCCCCTTTTAGCTGACGCTCAATCACCGCTTCAAGCTGTCCGGACTCTCTTTCTTCAAGGGTTTCGCCAATACAGACAATCGGTTTTAAACTGGCATTTAAAGCGGCGAGTACCTTTTGATTAACGGTGGCATCGCTCTCGCCAAAGTACTCACGGCGTTCACTGTGTCCAATTATAACAAAACTAACAAAGAGGTGACGAAGCATTTCTGCGGAGATTTCTCCCGTATACGCACCTGAAGTTTCAAAATACATATTTTGTGCCCCGAGTGCGATATTTGAATCGACCACTTTTTGAGAAACGGTTTCCAAGGAAGTGAAGGTTGGACATAGGCAAACTGCGACTTCCATCTGGGTACCGACTTGACTGACAACCGCTTCCGCTAACTCAGACGCTTCCGCAGAATTCAAATTCATTTTCCAGTTTCCAGCAATTAATAATTTTCGTGCAAAAGTGCTCATACTATTTCTATGTTCTATTTTGGATTTTTTTAATTAATCTTTTGGATCTAGTGCACACACACCGGGCAATTGCTTACCTTCCAAAAATTCTAAAGAAGCACCTCCGCCAGTGCTCATAAAAGTCACGCGATCAGAAAATCCAGACATCTTGATCGCTTTGACTGAATCTCCACCACCAATAATTGAAATGGCATCGCTCTGGGCAACGGTTTCGGCTACGGCAAAGGTACCTTTATTACAGGCTTCAATTTCAAAAATGCCCATCGGTCCATTCCAGAGCACGGTCTTGGCTGATGCAACGGCCTCTTTAAATAAGTCGATACTCTTTGGTCCGATATCAACGCCTTCCCATCCCTCTTCAATATTGCCTTCAAAATACTTTGAGTCGCTAAAACTACCCGCTCCAAAATCCAAGTCTTTCACCGCTAGATTATCAGCAGGCAAAATAAAGCGAACGCCTTTGGCTTTAGCCTTTTCCAGGGCAGCTCTTGCCGTTTCGATATGCTCGTGCTCACTGAGTGATTCTCCGACGGTGCGCCCCTCAGCAAGGGCAAACGTATAGGCCATGGCTCCGCCAATGATGATGGTATCGGCTTTTTCTAGAAGGGCATCAATCACTTTAATTTTATCGGAGACTTTTGCCCCACCTAAAATGACTGTAAAGGGACGCTCTGGATTTGCCGTCTTCTCTCCGAGGTAGGCCAATTCTTTTTCGATAAGAAATCCACTGACACAGGGGGAGAGGAAATGGGTGACACCTTCGGTCGATGCGTGTGCTCGGTGAGCGGTTCCAAAAGCATCGTTGACATAGGCATCAGCAAGTTCGGCTAAGGACTGGGCGAAATCGGAATCATTCGCTTCTTCACCTGAATAAAATCGAACATTTTCAAGTAGGGCAATTTCCCCATCGCCAATCTTACTCAGCTCTTCCTCAACAGCTGGACCGATGCAATCTTCGATGAAGGTCACTGGCTGTCCCATTTTACTGGACAAAGTTTCAGCTACGGGTGCTAGACTCATTTCAGACACCTGTTGCCCTTTGGGACGCCCTAAATGACTGCATAAAATAATGCGTGCTGATTGATCGACGAGGTGTTGGATCGTAGGAATCGCCGCATCGATGCGGGAATCATCCGTAATAACTCCGTCACTCAAAGGAACATTAAAATCACAGCGTACGAGAACACGCTTACCGCTGAGTTGAACATCTTCTAAGGTTTTAATCGCCATAATTAAAATTAAATGCTTAAGGGAATAATTATTAGTATAAATCAGTGCACCGCAATCAAGAAACGATCGCGGTGCACGGGGAAATCAGTTGTTCGTCCTTTGATTAAAGGAACTTAGATACTTTTTGTAAGAGTTCTACCACTCGATTTGAGTAGCCCCATTCATTATCGTACCAAGAAACTAGCTTAAAGAAAGTATCACTGAGACCAATCCCTGAGCCTGCGTCAAAGACCGAACTCGCTTCATCATGAATAAAATCTGAGGATACCACTTGGTCTTCAGTATACCCCAAAATACCTTTGAGAGAGCCTTCTGAAGCCTCTTTCATTTTTTGGCAGATTTCTTCATAGGAGGTACTCTTTTCCGTTTTGACGGTCAAATCGACTGCAGAGACGGTAGGAGTTGGTACACGGAAAGCCATCCCAGTCAACTTGCCCTTGACTTCAGGGATAACCAGTCCAACCGCTTTAGCCGCTCCAGTACTTGAAGGAATAATATTCAATGCAGCGGTTCTACCACCCTTCATATCTTTTGGAGATGGGCCGTCTACAGTTTTTTGAGTAGCTGTGTAGCTGTGTACTGTTGTCATCAATCCTTCAGCAATTCCGAAGTTTTCTAAAATCACCTTAGTGATCGGAGCCAAACAATTAGTCGTGCACGACGCATTTGAAATCAGAGCGTCATCGGCAGTTAAGGTCTCATCGTTCACTCCGAGTACCACTGTTTTAACACCATCGCCTTTACCTGGAGCCGATATAATCACTTTTTTTGCACCGGCATCAATGTGGCCTTGCGCCATTGTGTCTTGAACAAACAAACCTGTTGATTCGATCACAATATCCACGCCATGCTCTTTCCAAGGCAATTCAGCAGGCGTTGCCCGCAATGCCAATGTCTTGATTTCGTGACCATTCACTACCAAAGTGTCATCACCTTTTGCTTCAACGGTTCCCTTAAAGGGTCCTTGTATCGTGTCGTATTTTAGCAAATAAGCCAAGTTTTCTGCTGGGACAAGATCGTTGATTGCAACCACCTCAACCTCAGTTCCCAATAGACCTTTCTCCACTAAAGAGCGAAACACTAATCGACCGATTCGACCAAAACCATTAATTCCTATTTTTGTAGCCATAAATATATATTTGTTTGTAAATTAAATAAAAAGAAACTCGTATTTATTCGCTCCGTTATTGATGGCAAGTTTAAAGCTAGAAATTGGCAATAATTGACAAATTTACGGAAAACAGCCATTTTTTGCTGAATTCTTGCTTTTTGAGAGAAAACTGCTTCAATGTACGAAATTTGTAGGTCAAAAGACCACTTATCATCTAATTATGAAAATTCGAAATTGGTCAATATTCCTTTTTGTACTCCTCTATCACGTTCTCATCCTTGCACTGATTCCCGTAGCAGTCGCAGTTTTCTCTTGGGCTGCTTTCTGGCTTTTCCTCATCAGTTATATTATCGGCGGACTCTCGATCACAGCTGGATACCACCGACTCTATGCCCACAAAGCTTACACAGCTAATCCGATTTATGAATGGTCGGTCCTAATCGGCTCTCTCTTTGCCTTTGAAATGTCTGCACTCAAATGGTCTTTTGACCACCGCCTCCATCACAACCATGTAGATACGGAAGAGGATCCCTACTCCATCAATAAAGGTTTCTGGTACGCTCACATCCTTTGGTTATTTGATTACGAACGAAAATTTGATCCAAAACTAGTGCCGGACTTGCTCAAAAACCCCCGAGTCGCATTCCAAGATAAGTATTACATTCCCTTAGCCATTGTAGCCAATCTCTTACTGATCGGAGTAGCCAGTCTCTTTATCGATCCCATGGCTGCCTTTTACTACGGATTCTTACTCCGCATGGCTATGGTGCACCATTGCACTTGGTTTATCAACTCTCTCTGCCATACCTTTGGCTCGAAAACTTATTCCAGAGAGTTGACCGCTGTTGATAATGCGGCCATGGCGCTGCTCACTTTTGGTGAAGGCTACCATAACTACCACCACGCCTTCGCTGCCGATTACAGAAATGGTATCCGCTGGTACCACTTTGATCCAACTAAATGGGTTATATGGCTCGCCTCTAAACTGGGCTTCACCAAAAACCTTCGTTCAGTCAATTCCGTAGTTCTATTAAAATCATTGGTGCAAAAAGACCGTAAGATAATTTTAGATCGCCTCAGTGAAGAAGTGGATGAGATTGCCACTGAATGGCGGGAAAAAATTGAGCACCTATCCTCTAAATTTGAAGCTATTTCACTCAATTTAAACAACAAAGTGCGTGAACTTAAAAGCGTCAATGCAGCACAAAAGCTACCTCTAGAAGCAGAGATTAAACAACTCAAAAGCCACCTTGATCACACTTGGAAAGAATGGCTTGAATTGACCCAAAACGCGACACAGCAATTTAAGCTGTCTCACTCTCACTAATATATTGATCCCTCGAATCACATTCGCTCGACAAACGAGCGGAGAGGCTTTCATTGATACCTAGACTTCTGTGCGAACGGTACAGGAATTCAGAGTTTGGACACAATCTCCTGATCTCCTTGACTCTATTCTTCTGCAATCAAGATCTTTAATTTAATGAATCTAATGATTCCTTTCTCTCAATGAGTGCACATCACTTAACAATTGATTCAGCCTATTGGATCAATCCTGGATGTGCCTGCATCTTACTGTCCGACAATTGGAATTTTGAAAGCCTTCCTCCGCTTAAACTCAGCGACCCTGCACTGAAAATGGTTCGTTTGAGACGTATGCCGCCTTCTGATCTAGCTTATTTCACCGCCTACGAACGCAAGGGTAGCGAGATTGAATTCATTCTCGACCCGAATCGCCACCCCCACATAGATTTCCACGCTGATCCCGTTTCCGTAGTCGGTCACTTCAATGACTGGGGCAACTGCCCCCGTACTTCTGATTACGAACTGGCATCAACAGCCAGACACAATCCGCAAGCACTCTTTTCAAAATCCATTTCCAGAGAAAAACTAGGACTTGATAACAGAGATTCAAGCCCGATTGATTTTAAGTTTCTCACCCGCTCCGGCTATTGGATCAACCCACTCTCCTCTGCCCCAAATTTAAAGACCGACAGTCGAGGAAATCTAAATTACACTCTCAATCCCAAGTCCAATGGAACGGAGGCTTTTTTGTTTAATTTAAGCAAGGGTCGGGGCATGGATCGACCGCTCTCGGTCAGCTTAGACTGTACTCATTTCACTCCGATCCAACCTGGACTCTCCTTCTATGACCTAAAAAGTACGCTCCCTCTCGGAGCGATCGTCGAGGCGGATCAATCGACTACTTTCCGCCTCTTTGCTCCTCGGGCGACCTCCGTCACTGTCGAAATACAAATGCCCTCAGACCCCTCTCCAACTGGACACCCACTAAAGCTCAACAGCGATCAATTGACTTGGGAAATCAATCTAGCGCACGACTTCAGTGGTGCACAGTATCACTATTATATTGGGGGCGAGAATGATGGTATCAGCACCCATTTTGATGGCACAGTTCCCGTCTTAGATCCCTACGCAAAGGCAACCCTAGGACCGAATGGACCGGCTATTGTTTGCGACTCAAAGATGCTCAGCTCCCCCAGCGATCGCTTCCATCCCCCGCATTGGCACGACTTATCCATTCTCGAATGCCATATCAAAGATCTCACCACTCATTGGCCTAAAGCCAACTCAAAATCAATAGATAACACCCGCCAGCCCCATGCACACTCGGGCGGTTTTGCTGCTATTTCTCAATACCTTTATTCAAAAGACAATTATTTGCTCACCCTTGGAGTCAATGCGATTGAGCTTCTCCCCATTCAACAATTCGACAGCCCGAATGCAGACAGCTACCACTGGGGCTATATGACAAACAACTACTTCGCCCCCTGTGCATGGTATGGGGATAGAGAAAATGGGCAGGATGCCAACCAAAGCTTTCAGCAAATGATCGCTGATTTTCACCGCTTCAACAAAGCGGTTATCCTCGATGTCGTCTATAATCATGTCGGTGAGCCCCCTCATTTAGCCCGCATCGACAAAGCATATTATTTCTACCTAGACCCCTCGGGCAATTTTGAAAATTGGAGTGGGTGTGGAAATACCCTCCGCAGTGAATCGGCAATGGCCAAACGCTTAATTATCGACAGCCTCTGCCACCTTGTCGAAAGCTATGACATTGACGGCTTTCGCTTCGATCTCGCTGAATTACTCGGCGTTGAGGTATTAAAGGATATTGCTACAGCCCTGAAAGCACGAAAACCCTCAATCATTCTAATTGCAGAACCTTGGAGCTTCCGAGGCGAGATCAAACGCGATCTGTGCTTGGCTGGCTTCATGTTCTGGAACGATGAATTTCGAGAATTTACTCGGAACTATGTCCGAGAGGAAAGCAACATTGATGCCCTTAATTACTTCATTAAAGGATCGACCGCCCACCTCGCTGCTTGGCCCTCACAAAGTGTAAACTACATAGCTTCGCACGATGACCGAGCCTGGATCGATAAACTTACCGAAAACCCTGACCACCAAGGTCAGCACCCAACTGAAACGGACATTCGTCGTACCCATATGGCAGCTGCGCTCATCTATGCTTCCTTGGGAACTCCGATGATTAACCAAGGACTTGATTTCCTCCACTCAAAAGAAGGCGTAGAAAATACCTACCAACGAGGGGATCTCAATGCACTCGACTACTCAGCAATCGAACGGAACAGCCGAACTCATCAGTATTTCAAGGGCTGGATTCAATTTAGGCAGTCCGCTTGGGGTGATTGTTTGCGACTGAAGGACCTTCCAAGCCCGAACTATATTAAAGTTTTCCGCTCTGTTCACAGCGAGCATTCCAGTGCAGTCATTCTTTACAATGCAGACTTCTCTAAAGGCGGAAAACAAATCCTCCTCATGCTCAATCCACATTTTGAAAGTTCACTTATACCACTCGGACAGCAAAGTGCTTCCGATTGGAAACTGATCGCTTCAATCGATTTATTTGATCTCGATGGAATTGACAGCGATTTCAAATGCATCAATTGCGACGAACTTGAACTGCCACCGATGAGTGTTTTTCTTGCAGTGAGACCTGCCTGGAATGGTTGACCCCAGCCTATTCTTCTTCAAGAATCCAGATCATGGCAAAAATTCTTGTAGCATTATCTGGAGGCGTCGACAGTTCGGTTGCCGCCCTTCGCTTGTTAGAAGCTGGACATTCTGTATCCACTGCCTACATCCGCACCTGGCTGAATGAAGAAATGCCCTTAGCCGATTGCCCCGCCCAGCAAGACATTGAAGATTCCCGTGCCGTAGCCGCACAGCTCAATCTCGACTATGAAATTGTTAACCTCGTCAATGAATACCGAGAAAAAGTTGTTCATTATTTAATCGAAGGTTACCGCCAAGGGCAGACCCCTAATCCAGACACCATGTGTAATCGTGAAATGAAATTCGGCATCTTCCAAGACTATGCACTGCGCCAAGGCTTTGATGCCATTGCTACCGGTCACTATGTGCAGAAACTAAAAAACCCAGACGGAACTTATGACCTTTTCGAGGGTGTCGACACAAATAAAGATCAATCCTACTTTCTCGCCCTACTCAACCAAAAGCAAATTGCTCGAGCCGAGTTCCCTATCGGAAGCCTAACTAAGAAAGAAGTTCGAGCCCTTGCCAAGCAATACAAACTGCCCAACGCCGAGAAAAAAGATAGCCAAGGAATTTGCTTCCTCGGAAACATGAATATCAATCGCTTTCTTGAGCATTATATCGATGACCAGCCCGGCCCAATCATTAACGATCAGGGTTCCGTTGTCGGGGAGCACAAAGGTCTACACCGCTATACAATTGGACAACGGCGCGGCATTGGCGTTCCTTCAAATACCGACCACCAAGCCTATGTGGTCACCCAATTAGACTTCACACAAAACGCCCTACGCGTCGCCTTCGACCACCCCAAAGCCCCACTCCTCTACACCTCAGAAGTGATCATTAAAGGCCTGCATTTCACGAACCAAAGCCTTACTGAAAGCACCGAACTTTTAACGAAACCGCGCTATCGAGATAGCTTACAGAAAGCGCAGTTTACACCCATTGATGATCAGAGTGTGCGCATCCGTTTTGAAAGCCCACAACGCGCCCTTGCCCAAGGGCAAATTCTTGCCCTTTATCAAAGCAAGCCGTGCCATGTCCGAGGCAATCAGCTACTCGGAGGCGGACACTACACCCAAATCACACCAATGGTAAGCACACCTACTAACGAACATGCCTGAACCAAAATCCATCCTCTCTTGGAATGTCAATGGACTCAGAGCCGTATTAAAAAAAGGCTTTGAAGACTTTCTTGCCGAAAGTGAACACGATGTCATTTGCCTGCAAGAAACTAAAATTTCTGAAGACTTAATCGATCAATTTAACTTCGAAAGTCACCCCCATCAGTTTTGGAACTGCGCAGAGAAAAAAGGCTACTCGGGAACCGCAATCTTTTCTAAACATGCACCCATCTCCGTTCACAATGGGATGGGTATTGAGAAACACGATCGGGAAGGACGCGTCATCACTGCAGAATTTTCCGATTATTATTTGGTCACTGTCTACACTCCAAATTCTCAAAATCACGATGAAAACCGCCGACCTAGACGCTTAGATTACCGCACCCTAGAGTGGGACATCGATTTCCTTAACTTTGTTCTCAACTTAGAACGCAAAAAACCGGTTATCTTTTGCGGTGATTTAAATGTAGCCCATCGAGAAATTGACCTAGCCAATCCAAAAACCAACCGAAAAAATGCTGGCTTTACCGACGAAGAACGCGCCCGCTTTCAAGCCATTCTCGATGCTGGATTTATCGACATTTATCGAGCTTTAAATCCCGATCGTGAGGCTGCCTACACATGGTGGTCCTACCGAGCGAATGCCCGTGCCCGAAACATCGGTTGGCGGATAGATTACTTTTGCCTCTCGCAAGCCCTCAAAGAACAGGTCCTCAATGTGGACAACCTCTCTCAAGTTTTCGGTTCAGATCACTGCCCAATTCATTTACACTTAAAATAAATCTTCAGCTATGTTTCGTTCGGACGCAGAGGTCGAAAGCCATCACCCGCAAGGATCACCCGCAATTCTCAGTGATTGCGATGAAGGTGTCTTAATTGAATTAATTGTAAGCTGGCTGGGTGAGGTGAACCCGCCAAGCCCACTGGGGATCGGGGATGACTGCGCCCTCTTTCCTGCCCGTGCTGACGGAGATTTTTTAATTTCTTGCGACTCATTAATTCTAGGAAAACACTTTACGCCCGATCTGCCCGCCGAAAAGGCCGGAGCTAAACTAGTCTTGAGAAATCTCTCCGACATCGCCGCGATGGGAGGCGTACCTTCCTACGCCACAATCTCTATCCTCTGCGGAGCTCGGCTAGAAATTGATTGGCTTGCCCAGTTCTACAAAGGGATGCGAAGTGTCGCCAAAGACTATGCACTCAAAATAGTCGGAGGCGATTTCAGTCAACTCCCCAGCAATCAATTCCAAGCGGTGATGACCATCATTGGCACTGCCCAAAACCCAATCTTGCGCCACAATGCGGCTCTTGAAGATAGCATTTATGTAACCGGACAGCTCGGTGGCTCGATTGCCGAAAAGCACTATAATTTTCGCCCTCATATCTCGGTTGGACAGTGGCTCGCCCAAAACGGCTATGCAAGTTCTATGGTCGACAGCACCGATGGTCTAGCTAAAGAACTCCATTGCCTCCTCGCCCCTAAGCAGGCGGTATCGATTGATCTGAATGCCATCCCTATCTCTGAAGCCGCTCACCAGCAATCGAGTGGCAATAGAGCCTTCGCCTTAAAAAAAGCCTTTTGTGATGGCGAAGATTACGAACTTCTTTTTGCCCTACCCCATACAATCGAACCCGCCGATTTTGAATCTGAGTGGCGGGAAGCCTTCCCGAAAATTCAACTCAGTCGAATCGGTACCATCGTCGAACAGACGGGAACCGCTCGTTTACTCGACAGCAGCGACCTGAGCCCACTTCCCTGGAATCGTGGATTTGACCATTTTAAACAATGACCGAAACGAGTATTTTAAGCGAATTGAAAGCAGGGCTATCCACGCACAGTGCAGAGGCGACTATGGCCGTCGGTGAACGCTTGGCTCTAGCTCTTCCCGAAAACTGCACCCTTGCTCTCTACGGAGATCTCGGCGTGGGCAAAACGACTTTAGTCAAAGGAATCGCCCGAGGGATGGGAGTCGAACAAACGGTAACCAGCCCGACCTTTAACCTATTCTCGATCTATCATGGACGGCGACAATTCTTGCACCTAGATGCCTACCGGCTCAAACCAACTCAATCCATAGAGAGTTTGATGATCGATGATTTCCTCGAGCCTCCTTACTGTTTGCTCATTGAATGGCCCGATCATGTTCCCGCTTTAATCAATCCAGATACGATAAAGCTAAAACTATCCATTGTCCGCCCCAATCAGTCCATCGACGATATTGACGAGCCCACTGAACACCGAATAGAACGGATTTAATCACGGATAAAGAATTTCCTGAAAGCAAATTGCACACTTGCCAGTCCAAACGAATTCATTCACATTAACGCCATGTTTAAGAATACCCACTTGCCTCAGTCAACTCCACAAAAACAAGCCGAAAAAACCCGAAAGGAGGGCTTCACCCTCGTTGAAATTCTCATCGTAATTGCCATCATTGCCACTCTGGCAACGGTCGCCATCGGCAACTTGGGAGGTATCTTTAGCGGACAACAAGAAAAAACCGCCTCCCTATTTATCAATCAAACGGCTAAACTTGTTTTCACTTCATACAAACTCGATGTGGGGAGTTACCCTACGACTGAACAAGGGCTCAAAGCACTGATCCAAGCCCCCTCTGGGAAAGAAAGCAAGTGGAAGGGTCCGTATATTGATGCCATGCCCGAAGATCCTTGGGGCAACCCTTATCAATACCGCTTCCCAGGCACCCGAAACATCAATAAATCGAGTGGTTATGACATTTGGTCACTCGGACAAGATGGCGTAGAAAGTGCCGATGATATTGGGAATTGGAACTAGGCGAACTTATTGGGCGATTGCACAGCAAACCAAAGCCGCCTTCTCACTGATTGAGATTGTTCTCGTCCTTGCCCTCATCGCCTTGGCAACCAGCGTGGTTCTACTCAACTTCGATGCGTTTATCGATCGCAGTCAAAGCCCATCGACCCGAGAAAGCCTAAACGAAAGCATTCGATACGCCCGATTTGAGGCAGCTAAACGACAAGTAATCACTGAGCTCAGTTTTGACAAAGAAAGTGGTTCTTTAGTCGTGCGGAGTCAGTCGCAAGAACTCCAACGCTTTAACCTCAGCGAAGCCTTCCAAGCATCTGGCTCAGCTTCAATTCGTTTCGACTTGATTCTTCCCGCTGAAGGCTTTGCAGCCTTTGAGGATCCCGCCGACAAGAAAAGTCCATTAGAACGGGTTCAATTCAGCCCTGATCGCAGTTCCACTCCCTTTCTCGCCACGATTGACGATGGAATAAATCCGCCAACCAGCCTCGCCTTTGATCCCTTTTCCCACTTTCCAAAACAAGAGTCGCAATGAGTATCAAAGCCCGATCCACAGCACGAAAAGCAGGTGCTGCCTTTTCATTAATTGAAGTGCTTATTGCTTTAGCTTTATTTGCCATTTGTGCCAATTTAATCACCTCAGCCTTTATCAATGCCCTTCTCGCTCGAGAGCGAAACCCAGAACTCGTCTACCGAGATATCGCCATCGAAACCGTGCGTCGACAACTCCTTCTAGAAAAAACTCTAGAAGATGCCGAGGAGGGCGGAACGGTCCCTCTACTTGAAGACAAAGAAGCCCTGTGGACAGTTGAAATTTTTCCCACCGAATTGATCGACCTATTTGAATGTCGCTTTGATGTAGAATTTCCCGATAGTGACACGCCAGGGCAATCGCTCTATTCGGAGACCCTCTACTTGTTGCGACCGACTTGGTCGGTCGCCTCCGAGCGGGCTACTTTACTCGAGGATAAAAAACAAGCCTTGAACGACCGGCGAGACTTTGACAGCTATTGATGAAGCAAACCGCTACAGAATCCGTGAAATCTTCAGGAATGAGTTTAATCGAAGTGGTCATTGCCATCGCCATTGCCGCTTTTATTCTTGCTGCTGCCGCTTCTTTTGTCGTTTCAATCACTGACATTTGGTCAAAGCGAGAACAGCGCTATGCCTTTTATGAGCACGCCGATGGCGTCAGCCAATTTTTAAAGACAAGTTTCCGATCCACCGGAGCTATTTCTAAAGGTACCGACACAGAGACAGATGCGACTCAAAGCGACTCAGACACTGTCAACTCAGACACTGTTGAAGACACTGCCGAAGAAACTGCGGAAGACACTGCCGAAGAAACTGCGGAAAGTACAAACGGAACTGCGCTTCTCTGGAAAGTTCCGCCTTTCAGCAATCGCAGTGATGAAGTTTTGCTCCATTTTCAATTGCCCTCAATCACACCTCTGCTGACTAAAGCCGATCACCTCCTACCGGCCGAAAATTCCGTCTACCTAACTTTCGATAAAGAAGACGGTCTCAGCCTCCTCCACCGCTCTAGCTTTGAAGAAGGGGTCGAAAGCGATTCGATCACAGAGGATGATTTCAGTCGCACCCTCCTTTCCCCCTTTGTGGAAACAATTGAATACATCTATTGGGAAGCGGACAGCGAGCGCTGGGAAGTCTCCGAAGAGCCCATCTTAGAAGACGATTCCGATACCTATCGCCTACCCAACTTTTTGAAGCTCAACTTTCTCTATAAAGACAATCGTATCGAACGCATCATTCCGATTCCAACCCTCTCAAAACACCTCATCCTCTATTGAAACTCCCGCAATGCTAAGCGATAAGAAAACTCAATCAAAGAAAGGCAGTGTGCTCATTGCCGTCTTAGCTATCATTGCCTTATTGGCTTATCTCACTACAAAATTTATTGATGATTCGGTCAAGGACTTGGAATACCAAGCCCTTTTTAACCAACCAACTGACTTCCGAGCGCTTGCTTTCAACACTTTAGAGTGCACTCTCGCAGTGATACATGAAGTAGCGACCATTGATGGAGGTAAAATTCACCATCCGCAACAAGGCTGGGGCAATCCATTGGACTACTTTTCCACCGAACTGCAGTCTGACTGGGATATTCAGATCGAAATCCACGACCCAACGGGAAAGATCCCCTTCAATGCCTTATCTGAAGATGAAATGACAGACCTGCTCGAGGACGGTCTAGATTTAGATTTCTCAACCGCTCAGGAACTAAAAGATTCGTGGATTGATTGGATCGATGCCGATGAGATTCGCTCCCTTAACGGCGCCGAGTCCGAAGACTACGAAGACTTAGATCCCCCCTATCGATCACCAAACCGACCAATACAATCACTCGAAGAACTTAGACTGATGCAAACTTGGAACGAAGTTTTTTTTGATGAAGCAGGTAAGGCAAACGAATTATTTTACCAATTAAGTTCACTGATTTCGCTCATTCATAACGAACCCGTAAATATAAATGCCGCACCCGCCAATGTACTCGATTACTTACTTCTAAAGACCAGTTGGGACGCAGAAGCCCTCTTTGATCAAACCGACAAGCCCTACCTGACCCAATTACCCGAGAGCCTAAACAGTAACATCCTGACCACTGAAACAAATATATTACACATAAAAATCACCCTCAAACGCGGGGCGATTCCCTTTACGCTAAATGCTTTAGTTGAGAAAGATTTTAATCTTGGTCCCACTGGTTCTAATCCACCGGGCAAAGCGGTCAATGAAGCTAAAACCGCTCTGAAATTAGGAACTCAAGAAGAACAAATCGAATTAAAGTTCCCTTTTAAACTGTTGAGGCTGAGTGAAAATTCAGAAATAGAACCATCTCAGCCATTAATTTTTCCTCAATCAATCCTAGACATTTAAGCACAATCCAATTGAATACGAATAGACAGCAAGGATTCATGGATATCAATGAAACAGAAAAGTCCGAGGCTACGACTACCTCAAGAACAGACGATTCCATCTGTTTTATTCCCAGCCAATACTTCTTTATAGAAGAAATTCCCATTGATCCCACCATCAGTTCCGAGGAACATGCGGACTATTTTGAACTGCAGCTCGAATCTCGAGCACCCATTTCTACCGATCAACTTTATTGGGGCTATTATTTAAGTCCCCATTCCGAATCAGGCATTCTTTTTGCCAGTGCGCAATCTAGACTCAAGGCTGAAGGCTTTGATGCATTGGACGAGTACACTTGGGTACTGCCTAAATTTATACCTGAACTGGCCACAGGTCTTCGAAAACCTGAAGAACTCACCCATATAGAAAGCCTCAGCGAGCTGGAAGAGACCAACGGTTACTCGGTCGGACTGACCAAAGAACAGAGTATCCGCATACTCGTAGATAGCGAAGAAGCGCATGCAGAACAAACCGACTCAGATTCAATTGAACTTAAGGTACAAAAATTATGGTCTGCCGACATTCGTCCCCCTCAGTTTAAAGAAAAAGCCCAACGCGAACGCACGCAAACTGCTTTCATCAACAAAACCTTTCGCTACAGCCTCTATGCATTTGCCCTTCTTCTTTTTGCCGAGATAGTCCTGTTCGCAGCCAATATTGGACTGAAGACCTACGCATCTAAAATCGAAACCCAAGCACCCATCGTTCGAAGAATCGAAGATCAACACAGTTTAATTAATAAACTCGAACAAATCTCCCAAAATGAGCTCCGCCCCGTTGCCCTTCTTGAAAAAGCCAATGCCATCCGAACGCAAATTAGCTCAAATATCATATACGATACGGTTGATATTGTCGGTGAAAACGAAATTACGATTAAAGGCACGGTTGGCAGTGTGAACCAACTCAATCGATATGTCACCGAACTCTCACGCTCTAAACACTTTCAAGTTATTGGAGATCCTAAGTACATTACACGAGGCGGAAAAACCACTTTTACTCTAAGGATGTTTTATCAACACTAAACGATAAGCACGGTACCATGTTTGATTCATTGCACACATTTTATCAGAAGCGTAAACTGAGAGAAAAATTCCTCTTACAGGGCTTCATTTTGATCCTCATACTCATATGGATGCAAAGTCTATTTGGTAAAACAACTACTTGGAATGACCAAAGAAAAACCGCTTCCATCGAATTACAAACCCAGCAACAATGGCTCGACCGAGAAGCTCAATATGCCGAGGCCTTAGAAAAAGCTTTAGAGAAAGTAGAGCCTTCAAAAACTTTCTCCGCGGCAAAACTTTCCGGCAAAGTTGATGCAATTATTCGTTCAATTAAACTCGAAACAAAAACCGACATCGATCCCGTTCAAACTCGAAACGGAGAAATTTTCAACGACCATACGATGCGACTCCGCCTAAACAGTGTCAGTGTAGGTGAATTCATCACGCTCAACGAAAATTTAAAAACATACTCGCCTTATATCGCACCCAAATCTATTCGCATCAGTAAAAACCAACGCAGGCCCGAAGCAATGAATATTCGATTTGAAATTAACTCCTTTGACCTCGAAGAAAAAAACCTTTAATACACTAGCTTAATCACTATGAAATTCATTGCCATAAGCATTTCGGCATTAGCCATCGCTCTACTTGGACTGTCCTCGTTTCCCAGCAGCCTCTCCGCCCAAAACACAAACAGTACCGTGTCGCCTGTAGAACCGACTGTCGAAGATCCTGAGGTCATTATTGACCTTCTCTTGCTCACCGATGAGACCTCGATACAAGTGATTGATTTACTCGAGCAATTAACAGGAAAAATCATTCTCCGCCGTCAAGACCTGCCCGTTACAAAAATAAACTTTAACTCCCGTGGACCGATCAAAAAATCTGAGGCCATTCTAGCCTTAGAGAGTTTACTCTCGCTCAACGGCATTATGTTAACTGACATGGGCGGTCGCTTCCTCAAAGCGGTTCCCGCTTCAAATCCAAGTTCACAAGTCCCCATGATGCTAACAGGTTCGACTCTCGAATTAGTTTCGAGCCAGCAAATTTACGCAAAGTTATACAAGCTCAATTACCTAGTCGCTGATCAAACAACCCTCAGCTTAATCACCCCACTCCTCTCACCCAACAACAATCTGATCACCTTTCCGAAATCCAACGCATTTTTAATCACCGACGCCCTGATCAACCTACAACGCATCGAAAAAATTCTCGAAGAAAATGATCAGCCTCAGTCCGTCCGCGAAAGTGTGGAATTTGTGAAATTGCAATTTGTTCAAGCAAAGGACATGGAGAGCAAACTTCGCTCCCTGATCGAAGGCTCACTCAAAAGCTACCTTCAAGGTAATACCAATATCACCGTAGACGAACGCACCAACCAACTCATACTCGTCACCCATCCAGGAAACCTAGCCCTGATCCAATCCGTCATCGAAAACATCGACATTGATGCCGCACCACTCACGGCGAGCGAGGTCTTTCCGCTCAAGCAAGCTAAAGCAGAAGATGTAGTAAAAATTATTGACGAAATTATCACCGGCCAAAGAAAAAGCCGAGAAGATGATGCAAAAACAGCGGGCAACGAGCGACCTGAGCAAGCCCCGAATCCCCCTGGAGCTGCCACCCCCACTCCGACTCTAAATACGGCTAATAGCTCCAACGCCTCCCTACAATTTTCAGAGTTTGTTGGACTGTCCGCAGATGATCGCACTAACGCAATTGTCGCCTATGGTACCCAACAAGACCTAAAAACCTTAGCTAGCCTCATTGAAAAAATTGATATACCGCTTCCCCAAGTTCGCATTGAAGCCATCATCACAGAAGTGCGCCTGAAAGAAGATCAATCAACTGGATTGAACAACTTCAACTTTAATTTCGATGATAGTGGTACGTTTGTTGATTCTAGTGGTGCGTCTATTGATTCGGGAACAAAACTCACCTTTTCCAATATAAACTCAAGTAATTCAGACTCTACAAATCCATTTATTTCGACTACTGAAGCGATCATCACCGGAAATTTTTCGCTATCGGGCATATTAGAAATTGCTGAATCTGACTCGGATGTGAAAGTTTTATCCACACCGTCTATCGTCGTTAGCCACAACGAAGAAGGCGTCATCAATGTCAGTGAATCGCGCCCCATCGTAACGGGATCGACAAGCACACTAAACAATAACACTTCGACCAATGTACGCAGTAATATTGAATTTAGAGATATAGGTATCCAGCTTGAAGTCACTCCCTTGATTGGAGCCGATGGAAGCGTTCAAATGGAAATCCAACAAAGTGCCGATCAAATTTCAGGAAAAACCACTATTGATGGAAATGAACAGCCCATTATTGGAAAACGCGAGGCGAACTCCACGATAACCGTAAATGATGGGCAGATTGCGATATTGGCAGGCCTCCAACAAAATGAAATTTCGGATACAGGAAATTATTTTCCCTTCATTGGTCGGCTTCCATTGATTAAGCAAGTCCTGAGTGGCACATCAAAATCCTACAATCGAACCGAGCTCGTCATCTTTATCCGCCCAACCATCATTCGTAATCCAAATCAATCGGAACAGCTGACCCTAGACATACTTGAGAACTACGAAGAAGGCGCTACTATCGAAAAATACATAGATACGGGAACCATTCGTGAAACCTATATGCAAGGCAGCCGACTCAGTCCTAAAATAAAGAGACCCAATGCCACAAACGAATCAAACGAATGATCCCCCAGTTACCATCAAATAGAGGCACTTCTATCCCACTCCGCTTTGCTTGGCAGAGCCTCTTGCTGTCACTGCTTCTTCCAGCTACAGTCCTTGCCAATACAGGAGACACCTCGAACCTAATCAGTAAGAACCCTTTTGTTCCTGAAGCGACTGAATCGAATAAAATTATCAACAAGCCGGGCCCTCCCCAAAGCACGCCCAATAAGACTCCGGGCATACTCAGCAAATACCTCCAATTTAAAAGTGTCGCTATAATTAACAAAGAGAAATTTTTCTCAGTGTTTAATCGACGCACCAATAAGTCACTTTGGATTCCCGAAAACCAGACCATCGAGTCCTACCGAGTGACAAACTACAATCCCGAAACTAAAAGCATCACAATTTCAGATGGTATTAATTCTGAACTGATCACCATCAGTACCTCTGATGAAAAACCAATTAATGTGATCACGAGTGTCACACAAACGGAAGAAACTAAAGAGTTAAACCCAGTTGCTGGTCAGCAAACAAACTCAGCTCAAAAACGACAACCGGTGCCCCGTCGCCGCGTCGTATCCGTCAAGCCCAAGTAGGAATAAATCATTCTTCCATCATTCCATCATTCCATCATTCCATCATTCGAAAAGGCTGCGAAAGTGGGAAAATAAAAGCGGGAAATTAAACCAACCCAACTTCTAGAATACCTAAAATACTTTCCTCTTTAGCCGGGAAGAATTTAAACCTTCATATCAAGGGGTGCACGGATCAAAGGGAGCATGAATCAAAGGGTGCACGGGAAAAATGGAGGCGCGGGTCGGAATCGAACCGACGATAGGGGATTTGCAGTCCTCGGCCTTACCACTTGGCGACCGCGCCCAACAATTTTGACTAATAAGTGACAAAACACGGAAATAGTAAAGGGTAAACTACATCGATGCGATAATATCTATGGGCATTTTATCTATGAGCTAAAAAATACGCCATTGAGTTCAATGACGTATTTAAAGTAGATAGCTTGATTAATTACTAATGTTAACTAAGCAACTTTACAATAAAGGATTATTATGACAAAAAGAATTCTATTGGGTTACAGTTGAGTGTCTTTTTCTTAACAATGTTATCCACAAAGTACAGCACCCTAAAAGTTTACCGACGCAGAGAAAATAAAATAAATATGACTAACAATAAATTTATCCCAAATCTCGAGCAATTACACAAAGTCATCAAGGAACTACCCGAAGCCGACTCCGTAATCGATTCCACTTATACGAGCACAGTATTTGTCAACAAGAAGGCGCAAGCCATCAACTTCACTAAGAAAAAAATTCAACGCGGTAGCCAAACCGTTGAACGCTGGATTTACGAGGGAAAGTTCTTAATACGAGAGCAAGATCAAGAAAACCTAGCCAACTGAAGGAATCAATCCGATCCTGCGTCCTCAGTTATAATTTTTAACTACGGCAGGCTGAAGCTTCCAAATCTGCTCCGAATATTCTTGGATCGTACGATCCGAAGAAAAATAGCCCATGCGAGCGGTATTTAAAATCGCCATCCTTGCCCAATCTTTAGGCTGAGCGTAAGCAGTGTTAACCGCCTCCTGTGCGCGCACATAATCAGCGTAGTCTGCCAAAACTAAGAAAGGATCCCCTTGCTCAAGGAGACTCTCACAAATCGGGGCAAAGGCATTCTGCTCACCTGGAGTAAAGTAATCCGATCGCAACCAATCAATAATCGCTCGCAACTCCCAATTCGCATTATAATAATCGTAAGGGTTATACCCATTCTGCCGCAGCGTTTCCACTTCTTGAACGGTATTGCCAAAGATAAAGATGTTTTCCTCTCCCACCGCATCCTTAATTTCGACATTGGCACCATCCAAAGTACCGATGGTCAGTGCACCATTCAGTGACAGCTTCATGTTCCCTGTTCCCGAAGCCTCCTTACCCGCTGTAGAGATTTGTTCAGACAAATCCGCCGCCGGTATAATTTGTTCTGCCAAGGTGACACGGTAATTTTGAGGAAAGACAATTTTAATTAAACCACGGATTCTTGAATCATGATTGATGCGTTCCGCCACCTTATTGATGGCACGAATAATATTTTTCGCTAAAGCATAGCCTGGCGCCGCCTTCGCACCGAAGATAAAAACCCTTGGAATGATTTCTAATTTAGGATCATTGAGCAACCGCCGGTAGAGCGTTAAAATATGCAAAAGATTTAAATGTTGCCGCTTATACTCATGCAAACGCTTGATTTGCACATCATATATAGCCTGAGGATCAATGGCTACGCCGCAGCCGTAATTGCGATTGTCGGCAACCAGATCGGCAAAGGTCATTTTGTTCTCCAGCTTAATCTGCATGAAGGACTCCTGAAAAGCCGCATCTTCCGCATAGGCCTCTAGACCCCGCAATGCATTTAAATCCCGTACCCATTCCTGCGAGCCCAAAGCCTCATCAATCAGCCTACTCAATTTTGGATTACAAGCCAAGAGCCAACGCCTTGGGGTGATCCCATTGGTCACATTTATAAACTTATTTGGATAGAGCTGATTAAAATCAGTAAACAAACGCCGCTTTAATAAATCCGTATGCAAGGCAGCGACTCCATTCACCCGACGCGAAGCAACCACAGACAAATAAGCCATCCGAACCGCCTTGTCGGATCCCTCTCGAATGATTGATAAATTCCGTTTCATTGCATCATCTCCCGGCCACTCTGCCTCAACCTCCTCACTCAAAAACCAATGATTGATTTGATAGATCAACTCTAAATGCCTCGGCAATACTCGTTCAAATAAAGCCACGCTCCATTCTTCCAAAGCCTCCGGCAAAAGTGTATGATTGGTATAATTGAGCACCTTCCGCACCAAAGTCCAAGCATCGGCCCATTCAAAATCGTACTCATCGATAAACAATCGCATCAACTCAGCCACGGCAATCGCCGGATGGGTGTCGTTCAACTGAATCACTGTACTCGCATCAAAACTATCCCATGAATCGTGCATGCGAAAATGGCGTCGAATGATATCCTGTAAAGAGCAAGAGACGAAGAAATACTGCTGAATCAAACGCAATTCCTTGCCCGCCTCAGTGCTATCATTGGGATAAAGAACTTTTGTGATAGTCTCCTGCTCTGCTTTTTCACGCACTGCTTCGACATAGCTACCTTGATTAAACATTTCTAAATCAAACTTATCACCAGCCGTCGATTCCCAAAGGCGCAAAAAGTTTACTGTAGTGCCAGCGTATCCGACAATCGGAATATCGTAGGGCATCCCCTCGATTGTCTTATAATCCAACCACACTGATTTTTCCTGCCCATGTGCATCCGTGTGGGGCGACAACCGCCCATACAGCTTAACTTTTTTAGCAAAATGCGGACGCATGATTTCCCAAGGACAACCCTTTTCCGTCCACGCATCCGGCTCCTCCACCTGATGCCCATTTAAAAACTCCTGACGGAACAAGCCGTAGCGATAGTGAATTCCGTAACCAATTGCTGGAAGATCTAAAGTAGCTAAAGAGTCCAAGAAGCAAGCCGCCAAACGGCCGAGCCCGCCATTACCTAAACCCATATCCATTTCCACATCGACGATCGCATCGAAATCCTGCCCTAAGTCCGTCAAGACCGAACGCACCATCGCATGATAACCCGAATTAAATAAATTATTAGTGAGCAAACGCCCCATCAAGTACTCCATACTCAAATAATACGCCCGCCGTACCTTCTCGCGATTGTGCGTGCGTTGTGTTCTCATGAAGCGGTCGAGCAAACGATCCTTGATCGCATGACAGGTTGCCAACCACCACTCATCCGCCGAAGCATCATTCTCATGCCGAGCCAAAGTAAAATGCAAATGATCCAGAATCGACTGCTTTAAAGCATCGGCATCACTCTCCAAACAAAAACGCCCGTTCACACCATCGATACCGCACGTATTCTTGCGATCTCGCACATCCTTACCCTCAAAATCTTTCACACTACCCATAAATACAAAAATAAAAAAACAACTAAGAACTCATAGCAGTAAGGGGAAAAAATCAATCCTCAATCCACCAAAACACAGGGTAATAATGAAGCATCTTTCATTCCATGAATAATTTTTTTATCCGCAGGACACAAAGTAGCCAAAATTCCCCGAAGATTCACCCGATGCAAACGATCATCGACAAAATAATACGGGCACAGGCGGACCCGACCCTCCATAGAACGAATCGCCCCCGCCGCATCGTAAACTGGATGGCGCACCCGCTTTGGTTTTTCATAGACCTGCAAAACATGTAACGAGTGGCTAGCCATCTGAACCGCCCGATAAATAGCCGCCTCCCATTCCTCTCGAGACGAATCACTCCCTAAGACCACACTGCGAGCCCCCCAGGCACTCTCATGAAACCCGCTGATCTTCAAAATCAAATTACGCTCCCGCTTACCCGCATGAACCAACTGCTCCCAGCGGGCGATCGGCTTACCCTCGACAAAGGGTGCATCCAAAACTGCATTCGGAGGCAATTCCACAGGATCGACCACCCAAGTCTGAGGAATCACACGCTTCAACAAAGCGTACGAACTACGCGATAAATGCTCCCGCCAAAAATCCTCTAAGATGCGATGGTGGAACAAAGCCATACTCAACTTCTCCTCCTGAAAAGCCCGCATCGGAGGCACCACCGGAACCGCTTTTTTTGCATCCGAGCCCAATAAATACTCAGCGATCGGTACATTGGACAAATCAAACAATTCCCAAAAGCGATAAATAATATCCACCGCTTGCGGATCTCCATCGATCCCCACACAAATAGAATCGCCCAAAGGCATCACTGCATCCGGATGGAAAACATGCACTCGACGCCCCCGATTTCGCAACTCCTTAGCTAGCCATTCCATCTCTGGGCGATAGGTCTCCGCCTCATCACTGACTAAAATAGCAATATAGGGAACATGTAAATTCGGAGACTTGGCGACCAAAACACGATAAAAAGCATCGACCATATCCTCTCCCTCCGACGCACCGACCAACCGATCCGATCCCAAAACCGAACCATACAGTCCATTTAAAAATGCGGTCAAGCCAATCCCCCCCGGCACCGAATCTAATTCAGTCAGCGCAAAACCCGAATCCGTGAGTAATAAGTCCGGACGAATCACCGGAGGAAACTGTCCGTGCATTTCATTGGAACGAGCGTAGGCAAGCAATGATTTAGGCTTACCCCTATCTAAATACTCCGACACCCAGGACGCCTTTAAGTCCCGATTTCTCAGCAGATTTTTATCCGAGTGCGAACGCTCATACAAGCGTTCCAAAGCCCGATAAAACTCATAGCTTGCCTGCCCTAAGGCCTCGATCACCGCTAACTGCGCACGCTCAATAGGGAAAGCCTGCGGAGAATAGACCCAAGTCTTATCCTTAAACAAATCCTGCTGATCAAAGGACTCCTGTAAACGGGCGAAAGACAGACTCTCACCCAGCTCCTGACTCAATCCACTCTGCTCTAAATTCGCCATAGCTTTCATCCCAAGCCAGCTTACTGCCGAGCAGTCGGACCCCCCGCACGCAACCAAGCATGAATAAACACATCTAAATCCCCATCCATTACCGCCTGAAGATTGCCAGACTCCACCGAAGTCCGCAAATCCTTGACCATTTGATAGGGTTGAAAGACATACGAACGGATTTGATTGCCCCAGGCAATCTCTCCCTTTGCCCCGTAAAATTTTTCCATCTCACTCCGCTTTTCATCCTGCTGTTTCTCATAAAGCCGAGACTTCAGCGTACGCATCGCCGTCGCCTTATTCTTGATTTGAGAACGATCGTTTTGACAAGTGACGACAATCCCTGAAGGCAAATGCGTGATACGCACCGCACTCTCCGTACGATTGACATGCTGCCCCCCCTTGCCACTCGCTCGGTAGACATCAATACGGCAATCCGACTCCTGAACCTCGATATTTGTATCCGAATCGTCCAACTCGGCGATCACATCCACCGAGCAAAATGAAGTATGCCGCCGCGCATTTGAATCAAAAGGACTGATTCGCACCAAGCGATGCACCCCCCGCTCCGCCTTGGCATAGCCGTAGGCATTCGTACCCTCGATACGCACTGTCGCCGAACTGATACCCGCTTCCTCGCCCTGAGTCACCTCGAGAAGCTCGACCGAAAAGCCCGCACGCTCCGCCCAACGCGAATACATCCGCAGTAACATTTCCGCCCAATCACAACTCTCCGTGCCCCCAGCACCTGAATTGATCGACAGAATGGCATTAGACCCATCATTAGGTCCACTCAAATAAGAAGCCAGCTCCAGCTTGTCCAAACGCCCCTGCAAATCCTCAATACCCCCGATCAATTCCTCCGCATACTCACTCCGCTCCGCCGCATTCTCTGCCCCATCGATCAGTTCAAGCATCGTCTCAACATCCTCAAGATCCTTCCGCAAGCCAGCAATAGGTTGCACCTTCGCCTTCAAACGATTCACCTCCGAGATCACCCCCTGAGCCGAAGCCTGATCCTCCCAGAAATTGACCGCCGCCATCTGTTCTTCCAATTCGGTAATTCGAGCCAGCCCAGTATCTCCGTCAAAGGAAACTCCAGATATGGCCCGCCCGTTGCACCATAGCATCGATTTCTGAACGCATCTCTGGAGTAATTTCCTGCATAGACAGCTATACAAGCAAAGCCCAGCGCAAAGTAAAAACCAAAAAGTAAAAAAAACAAAAAAAGGAAATAAAATAAAGTTTCAAAACTCATATACTCTAAATGCTTGATTACAAAGCCCCCACGCCCCCACGCACACGAGCACACTAGCACACTAGCAGACGAGCACACGAGTAGACGAGCACACTTCCCCACATGTCTCAAGTGCCCAGCCCTTACTCCACCGCCAAAGGAATCCCACCAAAGGAATCCCACCTAAATAATTCATACATAAATTAATTCCAACAACTCTGCTCCGCTATGTATTCCGTCAAAAAAACATACTCAGCCCGAACAACTAGCCTAAAGCTTATCCACACCCGCTTTCGGCTCAGTCTCTTTACCATCTCTTCCCTCGCCCTCCTCGCCCTCCTCGCCCTCCTCCCCCTCCACTCCGGACTGGGAAAACTAGCTGTCTTCTACCCATTAAACGATTCCAGTGGCAAAGCCCACGACCATTCTGGCAACGCTCTGCACGCCAGTCCTCACGAGATTGGGCGTGGTTTAGTCTACGAAAGCAGCACCCCCAACTCTGGACAGTACGGAAGTCTTACCCTTACAGAAGACGACAGTGACGCTTTTGAATACAGTATTAATTTTGGCACCGACCGCTCCAACTACGGTTATTTTGAACTCAGTGCTGAAGCCAGCCAAACCGTCGCTAGCTGGATTGAGCCCACTTCCGAAAGCGATCCCAGACTCCATGGCAACCTCACCCTCTCCGCATGGGTTCAAGTCCACTCAATTTCCGGCAGACAGACCCTCTTTTCCAGTGGGAGTGCCGACGGCACAGACGGCTGGTGGATAGGCATGTACAATGGCAGACTCAGCTGGGGCTCCGGCACAAACATCACCGTCACCACCGCAGATAGGCAATTAAATTTAGGCGATTGGCACCATCTCTGTGTACGCATAAACAACCAAAGCATCAGCCTTTTTATCAATGGAGAGCAGCAGACCATCGAGACGCTTACCAGCCTAAATTACATCAATGAATTAGAAGGTAGCCGTGCCTACATAGGAATTGATCCAAGCAACAATCATCCCTTCTACGGGAAAATAGCCCAACTAAAAATTGAGCAGAACTCTCTCGAAGACGGAGCAATTGCCGCCCTCGCCAAACCCTACTTTTGGCGTCTCATGCCCGAGCCCTTTTGGGGATTAGGTACCATCGCCGACTGGAATCGTTATTACTATTACGGGTCAAACTTTCGTGTGGGCGGCGTTTGGGAGAATCTAAATGCGACAGGCTATACGGTTCTCTACAAAGAGAACGACGGCATCCTCCCCGATGGAACGGGCATCTTCTACGCACAAGTGGAAAACTACTTTGCCCCAGAACTGAGCAATGTCCTCACCCTATACCCAGTCGGTGAAACCGCCTCCGCCAGCGAAACCAACCACTCTAGATTCATTGCCGAACTCCTCCACGGACAAGGATCTGGCTATCACAGATCCCCTAATAACGAATACCACTTCCCGCGTGGCTGTTTTGTGACCGGTGCACGAGGAACCGTCAGTTATACCACAGGTCATTTCAGAGAGCGCGTACTCCGAACTAATTGGTACGGACGCACTAGCGACCAGCTCCCCGGCTTTGAGGCGCCCAGTCACCGCTTTGATATCTTAAATATTAGTAACACCATGGGCCATGGCGATTATATTTACACCGAAGCATTGGACTACTTCATTAAAAAAGAAGATATCATTGCCATCACCACACAACCCGGCTCTTTATCCACAAACAGTTCCACCTCAGGCGTACTTTGGAACTCGATTGTCGTGGGAAAAAATTCCACCGATCACACTTATTTCAGTGGGACTGAGTTCAATAATGTGAACAATCGAAAAAGACCCAAACCCGACATTGCCAGCTTCAATGGCTCCAGTTCCTTTGCTGCTCCCACCGTCTCTTCAAGCTCAGCCCTACTCCTCAGCCTAGCCCGATCCAAGCCCCGACTCAAAGACAACGGAGCCGAACGATCCGTCGTCATCAAAGCCGCCCTCATGGCGGGAGCAGTAAAAGCCAACCTCTTTGCCAACTATACCGACGACAACACACCTATAAATGGAGAACCTATCCATCAGGGCAAACACCGATGGAGACATACGCCCGATGCCCCCCTCGATCCCTTCTACGGCTCAGGCTATTTGAACATCGCCAACGCCTACTGGATACTCGATTCAGGAACGCTCCCCGTCCAAACCACGGCAAGCCCACCCAGCTCTCCCCAAGACCTTCAGGCAGGTTGGCATCGCAGGATCATTGATGGGAGCGGCAAAGACTATTACTTCTTTAAAATCGCCGAATCCGAGCTCGGGAGACCCTTCTCTGCCCTCCTCACCTGGCACCGTGATGTCGCACTGAGCGAAGATAAAGCCGACTTTATTTACCAAGACATTCCCAAGGTAAAAATCGAACTCTGGAATTATCAAAACCCCGATCTGCCCAGCCTCAGCACCTATTCCGACGACCCAGGCAATAATGTAGAGCATATTTACTTAAAAGACGGCTTTGCCCAAGCCGGCAACTATTGCCTCATCGTCGAGTACAGTGCGGCCGACCAAACCGAATACGGAATTGCCCTGCGCAACGGTTACCACCCGATCACCGAAAGCAAGCCCAGCTACACCATTGAATACAGCTCCATCCAAGAAAACACCCGATTTGATTCAATGAACCCACTCAGTGCATTCATCATTTCCAATGAGCCCCCCCACATAAACAACCTCCTCAGCCTCTTTAGAGACGGCTTTCACACCCATTCCCTCAAATTAACCCAAAAAAACACCGCCTACCCACCCGACCGACTCAGTATCAATGAAGACGGATGGCTAGACGGAACGATCCCCTACACAGTCGAAGCAAAGACCCACCGCTACGACTTTGAAATCCTCGACAAAAGTAACGGGAAGACCGCCACCGTTCAGCTAAACTTCAACATCGCTGACCGCACCTACCAAGCCTGGATCAATCAATTCAGAGGACTCAGCGAAGCGCAACGCACACCCATGGCCGACCCCGACAAAGACGGCATGAGCAATGCCCAAGAATTCTTCCTCAACGGACACCCCAGCGAAAACAATCAGACACACACCCGCAACCAACAACCCCTCGGACTGTATTGGGCAGAAGAAAATGGACACGCCCAGCTCAGACTCGATAGCCACTTTAGCGACCTGCCCCACAACTTCCGCTTTGAAAGCTCGAGCGACCTCAGCCAATGGGACAGCCTTGAAGGCAGCCCCCGCTTGATCAGCGACCCCGAAGGCGGGCAGAGCTATTTCCAATGGGATGCCCTCATCGACCAAGAGACAGAAAAGAAATTCATCCGCCAACAGATAGATTGGTAGCCACAAAGCCTGAAGACAAATAGCAGCAGCTGCCCATACTTAAAATTTTCTAACAAGCACAATAAACAATCCAATCAACTAAACAAAAAGGTAAACACATGACCACGCTAACATTCAAAGGAACCCCCATTCAAACAAACGCCCAGCTACCAGAAGTGGGCAGTCGAGCCATTGACTTTCAGTTAATCGCCACCGACTTATCGACAAAAACACTCGCTGATTTCAAAGGAGACAAGTGCATACTAAGCGTATTCCCCAGTCTCGACACACAAACATGTGCCAACTCAGTGGAAGAATTCAGCAAACGCATCGCCCAAGACACCCATACACGCCTCCTCTGTGTATCCCGTGACCTGCCCTTCGCACAAAGCCGCTTCGCCGAAGCAAATAACATCGAAAACATCTGCTTCCTCTCCGATTTTAAAAGCGGACAATTTGGCAAAGACTACGGACTGGAAATTGCCGACGGCCCATTAGCCGGACTGCATTCACGGTGCATTTTCGTTATCGATACAAACGGCACCCTCACCTACACCCAACAAGTAGAAGAAGTCAGCGAAGAACCCAACTATGACGCAGTCTTTGCAAACTTGAGTTAGGGGGTAATAACAAACGGGATAGGATTACTCATGATAAGCATCTACTCAAGGTGCGTGTAAGCAACGCTATCGATTGACAACGGATAGAGATCAATTACTATGAATTTCGTCTAGAATTAATATACAGAGACTGCTGTAGATTGACAACCGATAGAGATCAATTACTGTCTCGTTTATCGAATTATATGCTGAAATGGAGCTGTAGATTGACAACCGATAGAGATCAATTACTGTCGATCTCAGGCACAGAAGAATAGCGTTAACGCTGTAGATTGACAACCGATAGAGATCAATTACTGTGACTCCGCACCCCAAATAGCGGGCCACTTGCTGTAGATTGACAACCGATAGAGATCAATTACTGTACGATATTTTCTGCATTAACCCTTTGCCATGCTGTAGATTGACAACCGATAGAGATCAATTACTGTTACGCCGACTACTTTGAAATGCTTACTCAGCTGTAGATTGACAACCGATAGAGATCAATTACTGTAACATACTGATTAATAAAATGTGGCATAGAGCTGTAGATTGACAACCGATAGAGATCAATTACTGTCTGCAAGTG
>MDTB01181578.1_pt1 | contig 30990 bp, 33 predicted proteins | sample 811161 | NCBI WGS metagenome assembly MDTB01 (sample SAMN05326650, study PRJNA326480) | marine metagenome | isolation source: seawater | place: Mediterranean Sea | collected 2009 | reverse complement strand
GTGCATCTCACAAAAATACAGCCGCGCTAGCAAAACAACTGAACTCCGCAGCGAATTAGCACTCTAAGGTCACGAGTGCTAAACTACGTTTCCGTAAAAGGAGTTTTATTATGACAGAGTCTGCTACTACAGCAGTTGCTATCTCACCCAGCGCGGTGCTGACAATGGCACCGGGTGCCAATTTAAGCGCCTACGTGCAAACTGTGGGTGCAATACCGATGCTGTCGCAGGAGCGGGAGCTAGAGCTCGCCGAGAAGCTGTTTTATGACAATTGTGTCGACTCCGCTCGAGAGTTGGTGCTAGCACATCTCAGGTTCGTTGTTCATGTAGCGCGAACCTACTCCGGATACGGTTTGGCAGAGGCCGACCTCATTCAGGAAGGCAATGTCGGCTTGATGAAGGCAGTAAAGCGTTTCGATCCTAATAAGGGGGTGCGCCTCGTATCCTTCGCAGTGCATTGGATCAAAGCCGAAATGCACGAGTACATCCTGAAGAACTGGCGTATCGTCAAGGTGGCGACCACTAAGGCGCAGCGAAAGCTTTTCTTTAATCTGCGTAGCCATAAAACGTCGACTAGCTGGCTGACTGAAGAAGAAACATTGGCCATTGCCAATGAGTTGGGTGTTGATGCTCACGAAGTGACGCGTATGGAAGGTCGCTTGGCTGGCAGAGACGTCGCCTTTGATATGCCCTCAGACGCTGACGAAGACACTGCATGGCAAGCGCCGCAACATTACTTAGAAGACTTGTCGGCGAATCCAGAATCTGCGGTAGAAAGTCTCGATACGTCGACCCACGAAACGGCATTGCTGGCGACGGCACTCGACGATCTCGACGAGCGCAGCCGCGACATCGTCAGCCGTCGCTGGCTGACTGAGCCAAAGGCTACCTTGCACGAGCTTGCTGCAGAGTACGGCGTGTCCGCAGAGCGAATTCGCCAATTGGAAGCCAATGCAATGCGCAAACTGCGCTCTGGAATGACTGTCGAGTAGTTGGGTTCTGTGAATAATGGGTTTGCAATAGCGGCCGCTCTCTTGGGAGCGGCCGCTGTCGTTCTGGGCGCCTTCGGTGAGCATGCGTTGGCCAGCATGGTGGCGGCTTCTCGGCTGGATACTTGGTCCACCGCCGTGGACTATCACTTAGCTCACGCGGTGGTGCTACTCGTAGTAAGTCTCGGTGCGCAAGAGATGAACACGTTATGGCATCGTCGAAGCTGTTGGTTGTTTTTGGCGGGTACTGCGATTTTTTCAGGCAGTTTGTATCTATTGGTACTCACAGATACGGCGGTCTTGGGTGCAATAACACCCATCGGGGGCGTCTTGTTGATCGCAGGGTGGCTCTCGCTCGCAAGGGGCTTGTCGCAAGCGGTATTAGAATCTAGACCATGACCTCACTCGAGCAACAACGCATCAAAAGTTTTGTTTTGCGGGGTGGTCGAATGACTGACTCCCAGCATAAAGCTTGGGAAACACAGTTTTCGCGCTATGGCCTTAGCCTAGGCGATGGTAGCCTCGCTTGGTCCCGTGAATTTGGGGTTGGTCGACAACGCATTTTGGAGATTGGTTTTGGTATGGGCGATAGCCTTGCGACCATGGCTAGAGCCGATACCACAGCCGCATTTGTCGGTATTGAGGTTCACCGACCGGGCGTCGGTAGGCTACTGAGCGAGATTGACCGGCTAGGACTCGATAACCTGAAAGTCTATGCAGAAGATGCGGTTGAAGTGCTTGAGCAAGTCATCTCAAACGGGTCGCTGGATCGTATTCAGATCTATTTTCCTGATCCTTGGCACAAGAAACGACACCATAAGCGCCGCTTGATTCAGCCCGAGTTTGTTAGTCTGCTGTCGGATAGGCTGAGGCCGGGCGGGCAGCTTCATCTTGCCACTGATTGGCAGCCCTACGCAGAGCATATGCTCGAAGTCTTAGAGGCTAACGCTACAATGGCGAATGATGCTGGCGCAGGTAAGTATTCGAGTAAACCGCGCTGGCGGCCTGAGACCAAATTTGAACGGCGAGGTCAGCGGCTAGGTCATGGGGTTTGGGACCTTCTTTACACTAAGAGCTAGCAGGTGCTTTTAGATGAATTCTGCAACCACCGCATCGAGATGCTGATAACCAAGCCTAGTCGGCGCGATACGACCGTCAATCCAGGTCAGCAAGTTCCGCTCCATCAGTGCTTGACAGTGTGCTCGCAGCGAGTCTGCGGAGATACCCAGCCTGTCAGTAATCAGGCTATCTTCAAATCCCTCTGTTAAGCGCAGTGCGTTCATCATGAATTCACCGAGCTTTTCGTCGTCAGGAATCGGGTTGAGCTGGTTCTCTGAGTTAGTAATCGTATCGCGGCTAAACTGGGCTAGGTAATGGTCGGGAGCACGCGTCCGATTAAATCGAAAACCCTGACCATCTTGAGTAGTGACTTTGCCATGCGCACCGGCACCGATCGCGAGATAGTCGCCGAACTGCCAGTAGTTAAGGTTATGCAGACACGCTTGTTCCGCCCTCGCCCAAGCCGACACCTCGTACTGAGCAAAGCCTGCCTCCCGGAGCGTTTGATAGCTTTTTTCATTAATGGTCTGAAGGTCGTCTTCCACTGGCAGTGTTGGGGGGTCATTCCAAAAGGCGGTATTGCGCTCGATGGTGAGCTGATACCAAGAGATGTGAGATACCCCTGTGCTGATGGCGAGCTCTATGTCGCTTATCGCGGCCTGGGGTGACTGCCCCGGAAGGCCGTGCATGAGGTCGATATTGATGCGTTCAAAGCCAGCTTGCTTCGCGAGGCCAATCGCATCGAATGCTTCGGATCTAGAATGTATCCTCCCTAGTTTCTGAAGCTGACCTTCGTCGAAGCTTTGTACCCCGATACTCAAACGATTAATACCGGCCTCTCGGTACTGTGTGTATCGTTGTGCATCTCGGCTGCCCGGGTTGCTCTCCAAGGTAATTTCCGCACTGGTGGCAACAGTAAGCATCGACCTAATGCTATCGATAAGATCGGTAATGGCGTCGCCCGAAAATAAGCTAGGTGTACCGCCACCAATAAAAATCGTGGCTATCTGGCGCCCCGCCGCCCAATCCACTTGGGTTGCAAGATCTCTCCGTAGGGCCTCCAGATAAGGCCGTTCAAGCGATGGGTCAAAACGCTCGTGGGAGTTAAAGTCACAGTAAGGGCACTTTTTTTCACACCAAGGTATATGGATGTACAGGGAAAGTGGCGGGAGAGTCACTGTGAATTCAAGTCACTGCTGTGGGTATAGGGCGTTTAGCTGGGGCATTAGCACCGCGAGTGCTTTACTCCGATGGCTCAGAGACTTTTTCACTTCGGGAGCCATCGACGCTGCGGTCGTGTCGTACCCCATTGGTATGAAAAGTGGATCGTAGCCAAAGCCACCTGTGCCAGAGGGTTTACTAGCAATATGGCCGTGCCAGCGGCCCTCAGCGATCAGAGGGGTTGGGTCGGTGCTCGAGGTCATTATTGCGATGACAGCAACATAGTAGGCTTGTCGATCATCTCTAGAAAGACCAGCCAGGTCGTCGAGTAACTTTTCATTATTTGCTTGGTCGCCCTGCCCCGAAAATCTAGCTGAATAGATTCCCGGTTTGCCACCCAGCGCAGGGACAACAATCCCTGAATCGTCGGCTAAGCAGGGAAGTTGCGAAGCGCTAGCTGCGTGGCGGGCTTTCAGTATGGCGTTTTCGATAAAAGTTAGACCGGTTTCCTCGGCATCCTCGATACCCAGCTCCCGTTGTGGGATCACGGTAACAGCGAGGGGCTCCAGAAGACTGTTTAGCTCGACCAACTTACCGTTGTTATTTGATGCGAGAACTAAGCGATTCATTCCTGGCGCCACAACTGAGTTTTGAACTTGTAGTCGTAGCTCGTATCGGACCCCTCCGGTGTGAAGGTGAACTCAAAAAAACGATACTCTTGATCGAGAAATTCAAAGGGAACGAGGTAGTAGGTGGCTCGGCCCTCGCGAACTTCTTTAATCTCCATTGGCCCCCCGTTGATTAAATCCCAGCTGCGACCCGATATCGCCATCGGTCGTCCCTGAATATCACCGGCTTCGGCATCACGAACGGAAAGCGTGAGCATTGCTTTGTCTTTACCTCTCGGCAAGCCAAAGTCAGCCGCGACCTGAGGCGTCAAAAATGTGCTGTACACAATACTGTAGTGCAGCTCGTAGTTGTCGAAACGTTCCGATTGTTGTGCGTGGGTCAGCGGCGCTACCAGGAGCACCCACAAAAAAAGAAGTCTAGTCACTGTCGTTTAACTCGGTAGGTTGCGGATTTGGCGAACAGGTTGGGCCATAGGCTGGACAGTACGTCGATCGGGCCCATGGTGCGTTTTTCCAGAATAGTAATTTTAAGCTCACGGCACAGGGCTTCAAAGTCTACGATGGTGCAGAAGTGAATATTAGGTGTGTCGTACCAGTTGTACGGCAAAGAGCGGGTTTTGGGCATTTTTCCGCCAAGTAGGAGTGCCAAACGCGAGCGCCAGTGTCCGAAGTTGGGAAAACTGACGATCACCTCGTTGCCGATATCGGCTACTCGGTCCAATAACTCGTGGGGTTGGCTCAGCACCTGTAGAGAGTAGGCAACGATGACGGCGTCGAAGCTCTTTGCCGAGAAGTTATCGAGCCCTAATTCCATGTCTTGCTGCAGAACCTGTAATCCTCTATTCAAAGCTTTCGCAATATTACTGATGTCGATATCGACGCCGACACCGCTGACTTGTTTAGCGTCAATCAGCGCTTCCAGCAGTTCGCCTTCACCGCAGCCAAGGTCGAGTACTCGCGACTCGTTGGGCACCCACTCAATAATGTGTTCGAGATCACTGCGTTGCGTCATGCGGCCACCCTCTTCATCCAAGCGGAAAAGATGGCTAGATAGTCTTCATTTTTTAATAGAAAGGCATCGTGACCACCATCGCTCTCGATATTCGCGTAGCTCACCGATTTGCCGTTTGCGACGAGAGCATCCACGAGTTCTTTCGAGCGGTTGGGTGCAAACCGCCAGTCCGAGCTAAACGAAATGACAAGAAAATCGCTTTGTACCTCCGATATGGCATTGCAAAGATCGCCCTTAGCGGTGTCCGAAATATCGAAGCGGTCGAGTGCTCTTGTCATTAAGATGTAGGTATTGGCATCGAATCGGGTCGAGAATTGCTCGCCCTGGTATCGCAAATAGCTCTCTACCTCGAATAGTGGTGCTTCGCTCGAGTCAGGCGCAAAGCTCCCGCTCCGCAAATCTCTTCCAAACCGGTCCGACATGCGGTCCGCAGACATGTAGGTGAGGTGACCCACCATCCGTGCTAACGCCATACCGGTAGTCGGTTGTGCGTTAGCGGCGAGATAATTTCCATCCCGCCAATCTGGATCGGCATAGATTGCTTGTCGGGCAATTTCATTAAATGCGATGTTTTGCGCTGTTAAACTTGGCGCTGCGGCAACAATCACGCAATGGTCGACCCAGTCGGGGTAAGAGACAGACCACTGCAGCGCCTGCATGCCCCCTAAGCTACCGCCGATGACAGCAGCCCATCGTGAGATTCCTAACCGTGAGGCTAGTCTTCGCTGTGTTTCCACCCAATCATTAACAGTGACCTGGGGGAAGTCGGGACCCCATAAATCACCGCCATCATGGGTGGCAGATGCTGGCCCCGTCGATCCGTCGCAGCCACCCAAATTATTGAGTGACACCACAAACAGGCGGTCGGTGTCGATTGGCTTACCTGGACCAATCACTAGATCCCACCACCCCGGTTTTGCATCCTCGGGACTGTGCCTACCGGCTGCATGATGATTGCCAGACAGGGCATGGCAAATTAGGACGGCATTCGAGGCGTCACTGTTTAACTCACCATAGGTTTCCACTACCAACTCGTAGTGCCGCAGTTCGCTACCTGCTTCTAGGGCAATTGGCTCGTCGAATACGAAGCGCTGAGGGGTGACAATGCCGACCGAGTTTTCAGTGTCTGTCATGAGATTAGAGGCCGATAATCCAACCCGGATAGCTGACGGCAACCGCTATTTTGGCCAGTGAATTACTGATGATGTTGATAGCAATAAATACAACAATTGGAGAAAAATCCAGTCCACCCATCGGCGGGAGGATTTGTCGCACGGGCGCCATCACAGGCTCGGTAATTTGCCAGAGCAATTCGATACCGGGATGAGTGCTGTGAGGTGCAATAAAGCTTACGATAATCATTCCGATGATGCAGATGAAAAATAGGTCGATTGCCAGTCCCGCAATACCCAGTGACGCCCACATCACAGCGACTGGGAAATTGAAGCCACTGATGGCCCCTAACAGGTAGAGAATGAAAGCAATGTAAAGCAACTGAATGGTGAGCATGGTAGCAAAGGTCGCTAAGTCGAACCTTCGAGTACGGGGCAAGATGGCTCGCCAGGGCCCGGCTACTGCATCACTCACGCGAATTAGAACTGCGACGTAAGGGTTGTAAGGGTTGACCTGACAGGACTGAGCTATCAGTCGAAGACATAGAACCACCAGCAGTGCATTTACGATCATCTGCAGCGCAGGCAGCAGGATTTCAATCAGGTCATTGCTCACGACGCGAGCTCCTTACTTATTTCTATCGAACGCTGCTTTGAAGCATTGGCCGCCGCGGCAACGAGTTCGGGTAAACCGCCTTGGAGGAAAGCATTGATAGCTTGTTCGGTTGTGCCGCCAGGACTAGTCACATTGCGACGCAACTGCGCCAATGACTCGGGTGATTCTTCGGCTAAGCGACCGGCCCCGAGAGCCGTTTGCACGGCTAGCTTTCTGGCGACCTCTTCGCTGAACCCCATCGATACGCCCGCGGCGGATAAGCTCTCCATGAATAAGAAAAAGTAGGCCGGGCCGCTTCCAGAAATAGCGGTGATGACATCGAGGTCGTCTTCAGAGTCAAGCCAAAATACGTCACCAATCGCCTCAAGCATCTCGCAAATCATGCCGACTTTGACGGTATCGGTCGCATCAGCGGCATAAACACCGGTGACACCGTGGCCGATCAATGAGGGGGTGTTGGGCATGCATCTGACGATCTGCCCAATATCTGAGATACCAAGCAATTGAGCGAGGGTGTCAGAAGTCACTCCCGCGATGACCGACAAGACCGTGGTATCGCCCGATAGTTTCCCTTGCAGAGGTGGTAATGCGGTCGCTAACTTTTGCGGCTTTACTGCAAGCACCAGAATATCGGCATCGAATTCTCGAGATCCCGGACTGGAGCTAACCTGCTCGATACCCATCGTATTCAGTGTTCGGCGCGTCGCCTGTGTAGGCACGACCACCGAGATATTATGGCCCGGACAGCCTGACTCCAGCAGTCCACCAATGATAGCTTTAGCCATGTTGCCACCGCCGATAAATGCGATAGTTGGAAAATTACTCAAACCGACATCCTCATTTGGGCCGCGCAGTATACCTTGTACCGAAGATATCGGTTCCAATCCTGACCATCGTAGCGCCTTCAGCGATAGCCGCCTCAAGATCGCCTGACATCCCCATCGATAGCTCATTGGCGCCAAGAGGCGCGCAGTGTTGCAAACTAAGCTCACGCACTTTGGCAAATGCGTGCCGCTGGCTGCTTGAATTATTGTTGGCCGGGGGAATGGCCATCAGTCCTCGCAATTGGAGCCGGGGCATTTCGGAAATCGCAGTCATCAAATCGGTTAACTCTGCGTCATCGGTGATGCCCGACTTCGTCGGCTCTTGGTCGAGATTAGTCTGCAGGCAGATGTTTAAAGGAGGCAGTGACTTGGGTCGCTGATCATTGAGTCGGCGCGCCAGCTTCAGACGATCAATACTGTGAATCCAATCAAAGTGCTCGGCAACTGATCGCGTCTTGTTCGACTGCAGCGGTCCAATGAAATGCCAACAAATGCTGAGATGCTGACAGAGGTTAATTTTCTCCAGAGCCTCGGCGACATAATTTTCTCCAAAGTGTCGCAAGCCCTCTGCATAGGCTTGTTCGATCAAGCTGGCGGGTTTTGTCTTGCTGACCGCAATCAGTTCAACACTCGCAGGATCCCGCTCTGCAGCTGTCACTGCGGCCGAGATGCGCGAACGAACCTTTGTGATATTGTCAGTGAGCAAGCGACTGTCCATGATAGGCAGTGTAAAGGGGCTGGGCCCCTTCTGGAACAAGTGTAAGGCGGAGTGACATGGATATTACGGAGCTTTTAGCATTTAGCGCCAGACAAAATGCATCGGACCTACACCTCTCTGCCGGCCTACCGCCGATGATTCGCGTCGATGGTGAAATAAGACGGGTAAATGTACCACCCATGGATCACGGTGAAGTACAGAGTCTGATCTACGACATAATGAACGATCAGCAACGTCGCGACTATGAGGATCAATTAGAAACTGATTTTTCTTTCGAGGTGCCGGGGGTTGCACGATTTCGAGTCAATGCCTTCAATCAGAGCCGTGGCGCCGGTGCAGTTTTCCGGACTATTCCGTCAAAGATCTTGTCTTTAGAAGATCTTGGCATACCCGATGTCATTCAGGAGTTTGCGCAAATGCCCCGCGGTTTAGTACTGGTGACCGGTCCTACGGGCTCAGGTAAATCAACCACACTGGCGGCCATGATTGATTACATCAATGATCAGCGCTACGACCACATACTGACGATCGAGGATCCGATCGAATTTTTGCATGAAAGCAAGCGCTGTCTTGTCAATCAGCGAGAGGTTCATCGCGATACCCAGAGTTTTTCGGCGGCGCTGCGATCGGCCTTGCGCGAAGACCCCGATGTCATTTTGGTTGGTGAGATGCGTGATCTAGAGACCATCCGATTGGCACTGACGGCAGCCGAAACGGGCCACCTAGTGTTTGGCACCTTACACACCACATCGGCGGCAAAGACGGTTGATCGAATTATCGATGTATTTCCAGCTGAAGAAAAAGGCATGGTGCGCTCGATGTTATCCGAGTCCCTGATGGCGGTGGTGTCACAAATGTTACTTAAGAAGAAGAGCGGGGGGCGGGTGGCTGCACTTGAAATCATGAGAGGCACACCTGCCATCCGAAATTTGATTCGGGAAGACAAGGTAGCTCAAATGTATTCGGCGATTCAGACCGGGCAGTCAGTGGGCATGCAAACAATGGATCAATGTCTTCAAACACTGGTCGACAAACACATCATTGACATTGCGACAGCTCGCTCTAAGGCGAAAACGCCCGAGGCGATCTTTTGACTATGACTATAGACTTACAAGTATTTTTAAAAAAGATTGTTGACCTCGACGCCTCCGATGGCTTTTTAACGGTAGGTGCTGCACCGACTTACAAGGTCGATGGCGCACTTTCTCCCGGTGATTCGGAGCCTCTGTCGCAGGAAGCAGTTCGCTCAATACTTCATTCCAGCATGTCGGAGTCTTTGTTCGAGCAGTTCACGATCTCGGGCGATGCTAACTATGCCATTGAGGATTCTGAGCTGGGTCGATTCAGGGCATCTGCTTATACCCAGCGGACGCAACCGGCGCTTGTGGTTCGCCGAATTAAAGACGAGGTCCAAAGTTTTGCTGAACTCGGTCTTCCCGCTAAATTAAAAGAACTGAGTTTGCTGAAGCGCGGTTTGGTGATGGTGGTTGGTGCCACCGGTGCTGGTAAGTCGACGACACTCGCGGCCATGGTCGACTACCGTAATTCTGAGCGCGACGACCATATCATCACGGTTGAGGACCCTATCGAATTTGTCCACAGCCATAAGCGGTCGATTGTTAGTCAGCGCGAGGTTGGTATCGATACTGACTCTTATGAGGTAGCGCTTAAAACTGCACTCCGTCAGGCACCGAACGTTATCATGATCGGCGAGATTAGAGACGCTGAAACCATGAAAATGGCGCTATCTTACGCAGAGACGGGGCATTTGTGTTTATGCACGCTGCACGCGACTGGCGCCAAACAGGCGCTGGAACGCGTGCAGAGCTTTTTCCCCGACGAACACGTGAAACGCCTCTGGATGGATCTTTCTATTAACCTAAGAGCTGTCGTGGGTCAGCAGCTGATTCCGCGCAAAGGCAGCTCTGGGCGCGTCGCCGTAGTGGAGTTGATGTTGTCGACGATGCTGATGCAGGAGTACATCCGCGACGGGGAGGTCAATCGAATCCCAGATTTGATCAAGCGCTCCATCGATCAGGGCATGCAGACTTTTGATCAGGCTATTATCGGGGCTTACAAGCAGGGCCTCATCGCATCGGATCAGGCACTTCGCGCCGCTGAATCGGAGAATGACGTGCGCCTTGCCATTAAGTTGGCTGGACAGTCCCGCGCCACGTCGGGCCGCTCATCGCTTGAGGTTGATGCGACGGATCCCCATTTCCGCGATAAGTGGTGGCAAGATAAAGGCAGTTAGGTGTCAGCTAAAAAGTCGCTAAGAAATATTGCCGCCGCATAATGATCGATTGGGGCGTCTTTATAATCGCTGCTATGCCCTTCGGTACTTGCTAGCGACTTCGCTTCTTTCGAGCTGTAACTCTCATCGACCATGGTCACCTTAAGGCCAAATCGCCCTTCTAGTTGCCGAGCAAATCGTTCGCAATGACTCAGCATGGTGTTATCGACACCCTCACGGTTCACCGGCGCGCCTACGACCAGCTTTAGCGGCTGCCACTCATCAATGAGCTGCTCTATCGAAGGCCAGTCTGGCTTACCTTGAGTGGCTGTAACTAAATAGAGAGGGCGCGCTGTTTTAGTCACTGTGTTGCCTATCGCTACGCCGATCTGAGACAAGCCATAGTCGAAAGCGAGGATTGTTGTGCTGCGCATGATTTAGCTGTGTCCAGCGTGTGACGACAGTAGCCGGATATCGATACCCAGCAGCTGCCCAGCCGCATCTAATCGATCGCTGTGGGGGGTATCAAAGAGAACCTTGGGATCTGCTTGGATGGTGAGCCAGCTATTCTGTGCCAGCTCCTCCTCGAGTTGGCCTGCAGACCACCCAGCGTAGCCAAGCGCGACCAGATGTTGCTCGGGGCCGTCGCCTGCGGCAATCGCGGCCAATACATCTTTGGATGTGGTCAAACTAATCGTATCGCTAACATTCAGCGTTGCTTCCCAGCTCAGCTCGTTACTGTGCAGAACAAAGCCCCGATCTACTTTAACCGGGCCGCCTGCCATGACGACTTCCTCGTCGTAGCTTAGGAGAGGCTGTATTGAAAGATGCTCAAAGATATCGGCGAGGTGCAGGTCTAACGGCTTATTGATTACGACGCCCATAGCACCCGCCTCGCCGTGTTCGCAGATGTAGGCAACTGAGCCTTTAAAAAATCCGCGACCAATACTTGGTGTCGCGATCAGCAAGTGATCGCGCAACGAGTCTGTCGTCCGCTGAATACTTTTTGTTGGGCTTGCTGCCATCCTAATGGACCTTTGTTATGGCCTAAATTGCCAAATTCGCACGATCTCTAGTTTATCGACTTGTTGCGCTAAAGCGGGTGGGAATTTTGGATACGGTGCGGCATCTCGAACTGTTTGCAACGCCGCGCGGTCTAAATGGGAAAATCCTGAGGAGTTAAGGAGCCGGACATCGAGCAACTCCCCTGGCTTAGACACTACAACGAGCAGGCGAACATCGCCGCTGGCCCGCTGTCCTGACGCGCCATTGATAGCGGCATTACCCACGGCTTCAACCCGTCGAGTCCAGCGTCTGAGGTAGTCCGCATCCAAAGCCCGTCGCGCCGCAACCGATCCCAAGCGGGTATTTTGTGCCTGCTGTATTTCTGCCACTTCGCCTTGTAACAAGGCGACTTCCTCAAAGAGTGCTTCGGCGCTGGGCCCCTGCTCAGTTTCTTCACGCATTATTGCGAGAGATGCTTGGGTTTGCCCAGTTGTTAATTCATTTGCTAAGCCTGCGTTAGACATCTGGTTACTGTTGGCGATATGCGAGGCATCGGTAGGGGCTTGGGTCGAGGGTGTCAGAGTCACTGTGACAGCAACGGAGGGATCTTTGATGATCGTCATGGCAAGCGATGTACTGAGTCCGAGAAAGAGACCGAGGTGGATCAGGATGGACGCCGAGGTCGCTAGTGGCAGACGACCGGGTTCGCGATAGTCAGTGGTGAGCAGGCTGTCCACAGTGCTGCTCAATCGATGCGATAACTTGCTCGGCTATCTGGGTATTTTCGGCACGGTCTATCTCGCGCATGCAAGTTGGACTTGTGACATTGATTTCAGTGAGATAGTCCCCAATCACATCGAGTCCAACAAAAAGCAGTCCGCGTTCCCGCAAACTAGGTCCAACCTCGGTTGCGATCCAGCGGTCTCTCTCGGTGAGTGCTCTGACCTCACCCGTACCACCCGCTGCCAGATTGCCACGATGTTCACCTGCAGTTGGCAACCGCGCCAGGCAGTAAGGTGCCGGCTCGCCATTAATCATGAGAATCCGCTTGTCGCCACCCTTAATGTCGGGCAGAAACTGCTGGCCCATAATCGAGACGGTGCCTTGGTTGGTAAGGGTTTCCAGCACAACGTTTAAGTTGGGGTCGCGCTCGGATACCCGGAATATTGACTGACCACCCATGCCATCAAGTGGCTTGAAAATGACGTCTTTATGCTCCGCATGAAACGCCTTAAGGGTTGTCATATCGCGGCTGACAACCAGTGGTGGGCAGCATTGGGGGAACTGCGTTGCGAAAAGTTTTTCGTTGCAGTCGCGTAAGCTACTGCAGCGGTTAACAATGAGCGTACCCTGCCGCTCAGCGACCTCGAGTAATTGAGTGGTGTAGACGAACTCCATATCAAAAGGTGGGTCTTTGCGCATCAGTATGGCGTCAAACTCAGACAGGGATAGGTCTGCTGAACCGCCAAACTCAAACCAATCTTTCATCTCGGCTTTGACCACTAATTCGGTCACCTTGGCTCTTGCCTCGCCATGGTTTAAATACAGAGAACTCTGCTCCATGTAGGCAAGGCGATGGCCCCGAGCTTGCGCTGACACCAGCAGACCGAGCGTTGTGTCTTTTACGGGATTGATCATCGAGATGGGGTCCATCACAACCCCAATAAACAAGCTCATATAGTTCCGGTGTCCTGCCGTGAGTATTGCAAGAGATTTTGCGCACGCCACTAGCTGAATAGCGTCGATGGCGCATCGCATCCAAGCGTCGACCCGCTCGATAAGTGCCACACCTCAAAGGCGTCGCATTCCAAAAACGCTCCATCTCATAGTAGCACTTTTTTCGGTTTCGATTTTAGGGGTGGGTACTGTGGTTTGCTTGACTTTATGACAAATACCCCCGGGTTTACACAGTGTTATTTATTCAGCGCGCTTTTAATGCGGCTTGAATGCAGCTTGGGAGATGAGCAGATAACGTTGACCCTCCCTAGACTTTCTAAGCGATGAGTCGCAACTAGTCATTGATGAGATTAGTGGCGTCGAAGGATCCGTTTGCTATCTCGCTGAGTCGATGGTTGCTTGTGATCTGGCCGTGTCCTCGATCAACCGACCGACTTTTCGCGAGTGAGAAAGTGATCAGTCACTCAAAGGTATTCAAATCGCCCCACTTTGCTCCGATGATGCTCAAGGCTGCTATTGGCGCGGTTTCGGTTCTCATAACCCGAGGCCCCAATGACAAGTCAACGAATTGACTAGCTATAGCAAGTTCAATTTCCTCATCAGTGAGTCCGCCCTCGGGTCCAATCAGCAGAGCAATATGATCGGGTTGGTCCGCTGTTCTGGCAGCAGTCAGGGTTCTAGGATCGAGCACAAAACGTGTGTCAGCTTCGAGCGTTAGTAACCAGCTTGCCAGTGGTTGTGCATCGCATACGGTTGGCACATAAGCCCTACCTGATTGTTCGCAGGCAGCAATCACTGCCTGCTGCCAATGAGCACGTTTTTTTACCCACCGATCTGGGGGTAATCGCACATCAACCCGCTTTGTCAGCAACGGTACGATTGAGGTGACGCCCAGTTCGGTGGCTTTCTTGATAGCCCAGTCAAATCGGTCGCCTTTCGATACCGCCAAGCCCAGCGTTGTCACCAGGCGAGACTCATTGTCCGGTGAGGATCTTGATACGACACGGACCGCGAGCGCGGACTTATGGATTTCGACGACCGAGCAGAGATAGTCAAAGCCATCGCCATTAAACACCGTAACGGTGTTTTCCAGCTGCACTCTCAAGACCGCGACCAAATGCTTGGTCGCGCCTTTATCGAGGTTCGCTATTGCGCCAACGTCTAGAGGACAATCGCTGTAGACTCTGTAGCTCCGCATGCCTACAGAGTTTAGCAGTTAGTTGACTTAGAAATTTAGTACTTGTAGCTATCGGTCTTGTAAGGTCCGTCGACTGAGACCCCGATGTAATCACCTTGCTGCCCGGTAAGACGGGTCATAACGCCGCCGAAACCTTCGACCATCAGTGCTGCCACTTGCTCATCGAGGTGTTTCGGTAGGACCTCTACTCGAACGGCGTCAGACTGCTGATCGGCAGGCAAGTCAGCGAACCGCTTTTCATAAAGGTGTATTTGCGCCAGCACCTGGTTGGCAAACGAGCCATCCATGATGCGTGAGGGGTGGCCGGTAGCGTTACCTAGGTTGACTAATCGGCCTTCGGCTAGCAGTAGCAGATGGTCGTTACTGTCCCGATCCCTATAGATCTTATGGACCTGTGGCTTAATTTCTTCCCACTCCCAAGCTTCACGCATGTAGGCGGTGTCGATTTCATTGTCGAAGTGACCAATATTACAAACCACCGCACTTGATTTGAGGGCTCGCAGCATTGCGGCATTACAAACATCAACGTTTCCTGTGGCTGAGCACAACAGGTCAGTACTCGCCAGTAGTGCTTTATCGATGCACTCGTCGGTACCGTCGTTAACCCCGTTAATGTAAGGAGAGACTACCTCGTAGCCATCCATACAGGCCTGCATGGCGCAGATAGGATCGACCTCGGTGACCCTAACAATCATTCCCTCTTGTCGAAGGCTCTGAGCCGAGCCTTTGCCCACATCACCGTAGCCCAGAACCAGTGCCCGCTTACCTGCCAGCAGGTGATCGAGGCCACGTTTTATCGCGTCGTTTAGGCTGTGCCGGCACCCGTATTTGTTGTCGTTCTTCGACTTGGTTACGGCGTCGTTGACGTTAATGGCAGGAACTTTGAGCGTCCCCTCTTCCAACATTTCATACAATCGATGTACGCCGGTGGTTGTCTCCTCGGTAATGCCGTGAATTCGCTCCAACATCTCTGGATACTTGTCGTGCAGCATCGCAGTTAGATCGCCACCATCATCCAGAATCATGTTGGCATCCCAAGGCTTGCCATCCTTAAGAATGGTCTGCTCGATACACCACTCATACTCTGGTTCGGTCTCACCCTTCCAGGCAAAGACTGGCACACCGCCTGCCGCAATCGCAGCGGCAGCGTGGTCTTGGGTTGAGAAAATATTGCAGCTAGACCATCGAACTTCAGCACCGAGATCTACTAGCGTCTCGATTAATACGCCGGTCTGAATCGTCATGTGGATACAGCCCAGAATCTTTGCACCAGCTAATGGCTGTTCTGCCTTTAGGCGCTCGCGTAGCGTCATCAGTGCGGGCATCTCAGTCTCAGCAATCGCGAGCTCCCTGCGACCCCAATCAGCCAGAGCAATGTCTGCGACTTTGTAGTCCGAAAATTGTGTTAAATCGACTGCTGTAGTCATTAGAGATCCTCTTTACTTCTAATAAGTAGGTTTAGTTTGCGGCCTGTCGTAATGCATCAGCCCTGTTTGTGCGCTCCCAAGTGAAGGACGCGAGTTCTCGACCAAAGTGCCCGTAGGCTGCGGTCGCTTGATAAATCGGACGCTTAAGATCCAACATATTAATGAGCCCTTTTGGACGAAGATCATAGTGCTCTCTTATTAATGTCACGATACTGTCTTCGCTGATCGTTGATGTGCCAAAAGTATCGACAGAGATCGACGTTGGCTCGGCGACGCCGATTGCGTACGACACCTGTACTTCGCAGCGATCGGCTAAGCCAGCAGCAACAATATTCTTGGCAACATAACGTCCCGCGTAAGCCGCTGAGCGATCAACTTTTGATGGGTCCTTCCCAGAAAAAGCCCCGCCGCCATGTCTCGCCATACCGCCGTAGGTATCGACGATAATTTTCCGACCAGTCAGGCCGCAGTCACCCATGGGGCCACCAATAACAAATTGCCCCGTGGGGTTAATATGGAATTGGGTCTCAGGGGTTAACCACTCTGTAGGTAGCGTTGACTCGATGATCTCAGATTTAACGAAATCCCTTAGATCGCTCTGCGAAATATCAGGACTGTGTTGAGTCGACAAAACCACTGCTTCCACCGCCTCGGGCGCACCATCTTGGTTGTATCGCATCGAAACCTGACTCTTGGCATCGGGTCTTAGCCAGTCGGCGCGCCCTGATCTGCGCAACTCCGCTTGCTTTTCGACTAATCGATGCGAGTAGAAAATTGGGGCGGGCATCAATGCCGCTGTTTCATTGGTCGCGTAACCAAACATTAGACCCTGATCGCCTGCACCCTGATTGGCTTCGTCGGCCTCATGAGTACCCATCGCGATATCTGCTGATTGCAACCCGATGGCGTTGACGACCGCACAGGTATTACCGTCGAAGCAAACGTCAGAACTGTCGTATCCGATGTCGCAAATTGTTTTGCGCACCACAGACTCGATATCACCAGGTGTTACCGAAGCGCTTGACGTAATTTCTCCTGCGACGACTGCCATGCCTGTCTTTACCAGAGTCTCAACCGCCACTCGCGCACTGGGATCTTGGCTTAGATATAAATCCAGAATAGCGTCGGAAACCTGATCTGAGACCTTGTCAGGATGGCCTTCTGATACCGATTCAGACGTGAATACAGAATAAGACTTCATAGTAGTCCCCCTTTTGGGCGCTACTATATAAAGATATCTTTATATGTCAATGTAAATTCTTATGCCTCAAAGGCGGGTGATTCCAGCGCTGCTGCCGATCAACAGAATATCGGCAGGTCTCAGCGCAAAAATCCCATTGCATACCACACCGGTAATATCGTTGATTTCGCGCTCTACCGGCCTGCCATCGGTCATTTGTAAACCGTGTACATCGAGGATTATGTTGCCGTTATCGGTAATGACCCCTTCACGCCAGCGCGCTTCTCCTCCGAGAGCATTCAACGCCTTTTCAACAAGACGTCGGGCCATGGGAATCACTTCCACAGGCAATGGGAAAGCGCCTAGGTAGTCGACCAATTTACTGTCGTCGGCAATGCAGACAAATTGATCGGCTCGGGCAGCGACAATTTTTTCTCGGGTGAGTGCGGCACCGCCACCTTTAATCAGGTGCCGGTCTCGAGTCGCTTCGTCAGCGCCATCCACATAGATATCGACGCGATTTGTTTCGTTGAGATCACGGACTTCGAATCCGAGGTCTAGCAACATGGCCGTTGAACGTTCAGAACTTGACACCGTAAATTCGATCCGGTCTTTGAGCCTTGGTAATGACGAGATAAAGCATTCGGCTGTACTGCCAGTCCCAATCCCAACAACCAAACTGTCGGCAAAGTTGTCACTAATATGGGCGATGGCTTCATCGGCTACCGCTTGCTTAAGAGACTGACTATCCATACTGACATCCTCTACCAATCTTGTTGTCGGTTAGGTGGCGAGCACTTTACCTGGGTTCATAATGCCATCGGGATCAAACACCGCTTTAATCGCCCGCATTGAGTCAATCTCGGTCGATGAGCGAGTGAAATGAAGGTAAGGGGCCTTCAAGGTGCCTACGCCGTGCTCGGCCGATACGCTACCGTCGAGTTGAGCAATCGCATCAAAAATCGACTCTGACACTTCGCCGCACTGCGCCTTGAAGTCGTCTATTGGGAGTGTATCTGGTTTCAAAATATTCAGGTGCAGATTGCCATCGCCAATATGCCCATACCAAACCACTTCCCAGTCGGGGTAGCTCCTATGCACTTCCTGATTAACCGCCTCCAATAAGGCAGGCACTTTTGCCACCGTGACCGAGATGTCGTTCTTGTAAAGTGTCCATTGGCTGATGGTCTCGGAAATATCTTCCCTCAGTCGCCATAGTGCTCTTGCTTGCGCAACGCTTTGACTCATAACTGCATCGATGACAATGCCACGCTCCATCAGGTCCTCTACAGCGCTAAATACCCTGGCTTCACTGTTGGCATCGGTATTCTCAAACTCGATCAGCGCATAAAAAGGTGTTCGCGTATCGAAGGGCCTGCTGACGCCTGCATGCGTGACCACCTTGTCGACTGCCAACTCCGAGAAAAACTCGTAGGCCAGCAGTGGCGCGGTTTTTTGCATCGCGCTGAGCGCCTGCATAATCGAAGCCATATCGCGAAGCCCAAGGACCACTACGGTGGGGTTAATGGGCTGTGCCGTGAGCTTCAATGTCGCTTCGGTAATAAACCCCAAAATCCCCTCGGAGCCTATAAACAAGTGCCGTAAATCAAGGCCCGTATTATTTTTCATGAGGCCTTTATTGAGGTTGATGACATCCCCGGCCCCAGTAACAACTGTCAGGCCCGCTACCCAGTCACGAGTCATCCCGTAGCGAATCACGTTGATGCCTCCGGCATTGGTTGCAATATTTCCACCGATTTGGCTTGAGCCGCTCGACGCAAAGTCGACGGGGTAGAGCAGGTCACTAGTTTCTGCTGTTTCCTGTATTTGCTGTGTGATGGCACCGGCACCGACATGGATCGTGCGATCGGTCGGATTGATTTCGTTGACGAAGTTCAACTTCTCCAGTGACACGACCAGTTCACCGTTTGTGGCGACCGCACCACCGCTTAAGCCTGTCCGACCGCCGGAAGGAACCAGGCACAACTGGTATTCTCTGGCCAACTTGACTATTGTTGCGACCTCTTCCGTTGAGCGCGGGAATACGATGGCAGAGGGTGCGGGCTTGGTAAAGCGAGTCCAGTCCTGACCGTAAGCGCTCAGAGATTCACTGTCGGTTCGGATTTGCTCAGGGGTAAGCGCAGCACTCAGGGCTTCGAGGGCGTTAGCCGATAGGGACACTACTAGGATCTCCGCTACTTCTTGGAAGAAGACTGGATGATAGCACCCCCACTGCCAGGGCTGGTTGTTTCAGGATGTAAAGACGAACAGTTATGAGCCAAACTTCGCTCGATAAAACGAAAATCAAGTTCTTGATGCTCGAGGGCATCCACGACAGCGCTATCGAGGCATTGGCGCGGGTGGGCTACACGCACGTGGTGTGTCATCCAAAAGCGTTGCCTGAGGAGCGGTTGTTGGAAGAAATCGCCGATGCCCACTTCGTGGGCATTCGCTCGCGCACGCAGCTCACTGAGAAAGTACTCGCTGGTGCGCCAAAACTAGTGGCGATCGGGTGTTTTTGCATCGGTACCAATCAAGTGGATTTGGGTGCGGCAGCAAGGATGGGTATTCCGGTTTTCAATGCGCCGTTCTCAAATACCCGGTCGGTTGCTGAGCTTGTGATTGCAGAGATGGTGTTGCTGTTGCGACGCATACCCGAGCGCGCAGCCGCTGCACATCGAGGTGAATGGCAAAAGACCGCGACTGGGTCTTACGAGTGCCGTGGAAAAACGCTTGGCGTTGTCGGTTACGGCAATATTGGTATGCAGGTGGGTGTCCTGGCAGAAAGTCTGGGAATGCGAGTGATTTATTTTGATATCAAATCAAAGCTGCCCATTGGCAATGCGCAGCCAGTACCGACCCTCGATGCACTGTTGAAAGAAGCCTACGTGATTAGCCTTCATGTACCGCAAGATGACAAGACAGACCGACTTATCGGTGCCAATGAGATCGCGAGGATGCGACCCGGTGCCATGTTGGTCAACGCATCGCGAGGTAATGTTGTCGATATTGATGCCCTGGCCGATGCTTTGCGCTCCCATCACTTGGGGGGTGCTGCTATCGACGTGTTCCCAGTTGAGCCGAAATCAAACAATGACAGCTTTGAATCGCCATTACGCGGTATCGATAACTGTATTCTGACCCCTCATATTGGCGGCTCAACCCAGGAAGCCCAGGCCAATATTGGTGTCGAAGTAGCGGAAAAACTAGCCCATTACAGTGACAACGGCACGACGGTAAGCGCAGTAAATTTCCCCGAGGTAGCACTGCCTGAGCATCAAAGTAAGCATCGCTTACTGCATGTTCACGATAATGTGCCGGGAATCATGGGCGCCATTAACGCTGTGTTCTCTGACAATGATGTCAACGTCAGTGGTCAATACCTCCAGACTCGCGGTGATACCGGTTACGTGGTGATCGATATCGAAGCCAATTATTCAGAGGAGGTCTTGAATCGGCTGACCGCTATTTCCGGGACGCTCCGTTGCCGAGTCTTGTTCTAACTTTCATTTTCGTAAGTTTGCAATGAAATTCACGCGATAACCTGCGACCTGCCCACCGGCAAGCGCTCGTTTGGTGCTAGACTGCCGGCCATAATTTTGGTGTGTCGGAGAAGCTTGTGAGCTCAAGATCAGAGGCAGCTAACGCCATTCGCGTATTGGCCATGGACGCAGTTCAAAAAGCGAATAGTGGTCACCCTGGCGCACCCATGGGCATGGCAGATATCGCCGAGGTGCTCTGGAATGATTTCCTCAGGCACAACCCGAAGAACCCACAATGGCCTGACAGAGATCGCTTTGTGCTCTCAAACGGCCACGGCTCGATGCTGATTTACTCGCTGCTTCATCTATCGGGTTACGACCTGAGTATGGACGACATCAAAGATTTTCGGCAGCTCCACAGCAGGACTCCCGGCCACCCCGAGTACGGCTACACGCCCGGTGTCGAAACCACGACCGGACCTCTGGGTCAGGGGCTGGCAAATGCTGTTGGCATGGCGGTTGCCGAAAAGTTGATGGCCGCCCGCTTCAATCAGGGCACACATCGCATCGTCGATCACCGCACCTGGTGCTTTGTTGGCGATGGTTGCCTGATGGAAGGCATCAGTCATGAGGCCTGCTCATTAGCCGGTACTCTGGGCCTTGGCAAGCTCACCGTGGTTTATGACGACAACGGCATCTCGATTGACGGTGAGGTGGACGGCTGGTTTACCGATGACACAGTCAAACGCTTTGAATCCTATGGCTGGCAGGTCATCGCCAACGTAGATGGTCACGAGCCTGCAGCTGTCAGCGATGCTATGCATGCAGCAGTTGCCGATACGGCTCGTCCCACTATTATTTGTTGTAAGACAGTCATCGGGAAAGGAAGTCCTAATAAAGGAGGCACAGAGGCCTGTCACGGTGCAGCGCTGGGTACCGAAGAGGTAGCGTTGACTCGTGACTCACTCGGATGGACCCAATCTGCGTTCGAGATCCCTGATGCGATTTACAGCCATTGGAGTGCAGTCGATACTGGCGCCAGTGCAGAGCAAGAATGGCGCGCGCGCTTTGAGGCCTTCGCAAAAGAGCACCCCGCTTTGGCAGAGGAGTTTTCTCGCCGGGCCGCAGGCGAGCTACCCCAGGCGTTTTTGACTGGCATCGACGAATTTGTTGCCAGCTGTGTGGCCGGCGAGTCTTCGGTAGCGTCCAGAAAAGCGTCACAGCAGGTCTTGGAAGCCATCGGTCCCACACTACCCGAGTTGTTGGGTGGCAGTGCGGATCTCGCGGGATCAAACCTGACGCTATGGGCGGGTGCAAAAGGTGCCGATCGTAGTGGTGAAGAAGCCAACTATATTTTTTACGGGGTGAGGGAGTTCGCGATGGCGGCCATGATGAATGGTATGGCCTTGCATGGTGGATTTATTCCTTACGGCGGTACCTTCCTGATTTTTATGGAATACGCGCGTAATGCGGTGCGCATGGCGGCGTTGATGAAACAACGGGTAATCTACGTGTTCACGCATGATTCGATTGGGCTTGGTGAGGACGGACCTACCCACCAACCTGTAGAGCAACTCGCTGCAATGCGCTCGACGCCTAACCTTGATACCTGGAGGCCCTGCGATAGCGTCGAATCATCGATGGCCTGGCGGCAAGGCATTCTTCGGAAGGATGGTCCCACAGCCCTGGTATTGTCCCGTCAAACCTTGCCACATCAGGTTGGGTCAGCAGAGCGTGTGGCGGATGTGGCGCGCGGTGGCTACGTGTTGCTAGAAGAGCAGGGCGAGTTGGAAGCCGTCATAATCGCGACAGGATCTGAGGTGGCACTTGCTGTGGATGCTGCGGCTCAACTAGCCGCTTCTGGCAGGGGCGTGCGAGTGGTCTCGATGCCATGCGCGGAGGTCTTTGAGCGACAGGATGCTGCTTATCGGGAGTCGGTACTTCCCAGCCACGTCTTGGCACGAGTGGCAGTTGAGGCATCACACAAGGATTGGTGGTTTAAGTACGTTGGCCTCGACGGACGCGTGGTTGGTATGAGTACCTTTGGGGAGTCAGCACCCGGATCTGACCTGATGCGCGAGTTTGGTTTTACCGTTGATGCTGTGCTCGAGGCTGTCGAGGATGTTATTCTTAGCTAATGACTCGCCTGGGAATCAATGGCCTGGGCAGGGTTGGGCGTCTCTTAATCCGTTGCCTCAGAGATCGTTCCGATGCGAGAGATCGCCTGTCCCTAGCAGCCTGTAATGAGCTTGCGGACAGCCCCACCATTGCCCATCTACTAAAGTATGACTCCACTTTTGGTAGGTACTCGGGCGCGATTGAGCTCGATGGCGAACGCTTAACGGTCGCCGATCAGACCTTCCCGATCTTCCACGAAGAGGACCCGTCAGCTATTCCCTGGTCAGACGAGCAAGTTGATCTCGTTGTCGACTGCTCTGGTACTTCGGCAGATCGAGCCTCGGCGGAGCGACATCTATCGGGGAGCGTGCAGCAAGTTCTCTTATCTCAGCCCGCTACACCCGATGTCGACGCGACCATTATCGTTGGTGTCAATCAAGACGATTTGCGGTCCGACATGCGAATTGTTTCCGCGGGTTCCTGTACTAGTAATGCATTGATCCCAGTCATCAAGGTGCTCGATGATGCCTTCGGGGTGGATGCCGGAGTGGTCACGACGATTCATTCCGCCATGAACGATCAGCCCGTCATTGACGCTTATCACCATACCGACCTTCGGAAGACCCGATCGGCCTTTAGTTCGGTTATTCCTGTTGACACCGAACTAGCCGCTGGTGTCGACCGGTTACTACCTCATTTATTAGGCCGATTCAGTGCTCGTGCCATGCGTGTGCCTACAGTCAATGTGTCGGCGCTGGACCTATCGGTGGTGCTTCGGTCGGAGATCGATTTGGAGGGCGTGAATCAAGCGTTACTCGATGCCAAGCAAACGTTGTCACCGATCTTGGATGTGAGCGATGAACCATTGGCATCTTGCGATTTTCTGCGGCACCCCGCTTCTTGTGTTGTGGACTTAACCCAGACCCAAGTTAGTGGTAATCGACTACTGAAGGTACTGATTTGGTTCGATAACGAGTGGGCCTTTGTCAATCGAATGATTGATATTGCGATTCGCATGGATGCATTAGAGCAAGGCGACTCGAACCTTTGAGTTTAGTGGTAAATGATCAATCGTTGTTGAGGAGAAATTAAGAGATGCTGACGATGGAATCCTTGTCGTTGACTAACCAACGCGTACTCATTCGCGAAGACCTCAATGTGCCAATAAAAGATGGCGTGGTCGCCAACAGTGCCAGATTGCGGGCGGCAGTACCCACGATCCAAAAAGCAATTGAGAAAGGCGCTGGCGTTATTTTGATGTCTCATTTGGGCCGGCCGACCGAAGGTGTCTACGATCCTACTTTTTCGCTGGCGCCGGTCGCCGATGCGCTCACGGACCTGCTGGGTCGTCCAGTAACACTAATGCCTTATTGGCCTGAGCATTCACCTTTAGCCGGTGATGTCTGGCTCTTGGAGAACGTCCGCTTTAACGAGGGCGAGAAATCTGACGGTGAAGCGCTCGCGCGATGTTATGCGTCGTTATGCGATGTCTTCGTGATGGATGCTTTCGGGACAGCCCATCGTGCGCAGGCATCGACCCATGGTGTTATCCAACAGGCGTCAGTCAGTTGTGCAGGCCCTCTGCTTCAGGCCGAACTTGAGGCACTTGACGCCGCATTGGCTGAACCGAAAAAGCCACTTGTAGCCGTGGTAGGTGGTTCGAAGGTATCAACCAAGCTAGCCGTGCTTGAGCGATTAGCAGAGCTCTGCGATCAGCTGTTGGTGGGCGGCGGCATCGCCAATACCTTTTTGGCGGCCGCGGGTTACCCCGTGGGCAAGTCACTGTATGAAGCGGACTTGGTGCCCATGGCGCGAACTTTGATGTCTAAGACTCAAATACCGCTGCCGCTGGACGTGGTGGTTGCTCAGTCGTTTAGCGAAAATGCTACTGCCACCACGAAGTTGGCAGCGGATGTTGGTGACGACGACATGATCCTCGATATCGGTCCATTGTCGCAGCAACGGCTGGCCGATGTGATTTCTGAGGCTGGGACGCTGTTGTGGAATGGGCCCGTGGGTGTGTTTGAGTTCCCTGCCTTTGCAGCTGGGACAGCAGCCCTTGCTCATGCAGTAGCTGATAGTGAGGCATTTTCGGTCGCCGGCGGGGGCGATACCCTAGCAGCTATCGATCAGTTTGGTATTGCTGATCAGGTGTCCTACATATCGACAGGTGGCGGCGCGTTCCTTGAGTACGTTGAAGGCAAAGAATTACCCGCTGTGCGTGCACTCAAGGAGCGCTGAGCCCGTATAGTTGGGAAAGACAGGATAAGGAGGTAGAAGTGGCCTTAATCAGTATGCGTCAGTTATTGGATTATGCGGCAGAGCACGAGTTTGGGGTGCCGGCCTTTAACGTTAACAATCTCGAGCAGACCAGAGCTATTATGGAGGCAGCCGAAGCCTGTGACGCCCCAGTCATCATGCAGGCGAGTGCCGGCGCTCGAAAATATGCGGGTGCGCCATTTCTTCGCGCGCTAATGCAAGCTGCGGAAACCGAATTTCCCTCTATCCCTATCGTTGTGCATCAGGATCACGGCACGTCACCGGCTGTTTGTCAGCGATCGATTCAGCTTGGCTTTACTTCGGTCATGATGGATGGATCGTTAGGTGACGACGGTAAGACGCCGATGGACTATGACTATAACGCAGACGTTACCAAGCGTGTCGTGGATATCGCGCATGCCTGTGGCGTATCAGTGGAGGGTGAAATTGGCTGTCTCGGGTCGCTCGAGACCGGTGAGGCTGGAGAGGAAGACGGCATCGGGGCTGCAGGTAAGCTAACCCATGATCAACTGCTAACCGACCCAGACGAAGCGCAGCAGTTTGTGCAGGATACCGGCGTTGATGCTTTGGCCATTGCCTGCGGTACCAGTCACGGCGCGTATAAATTTACCCGTCCACCGACCGGAGACATTCTCGCCATTGATCGAATCAAAGCGATTCACGCCAACATTCCGTCAACGCACTTGGTGATGCATGGATCATCGGCGGTACCTCAGGATTGGCTCGCGATCATCAATGAGTTTGGCGGGGAAATTCCCGAAACCTATGGAGTCCCCGTCGAGCAAGTGGTTGAAGGCATTAAGCACGGGGTGCGGAAGGTTAATATCGATACAGATTTGCGGTTGGCTGCGACCGGCGCGATCCGTAGATTCCTGGCCGAAAATCCTGCGGAGTTTGATCCGCGCAAATACTTTAAAGAAAGCCTTGTTGCCATGCGCGATATCTGTGTTGCTCGCTACGAGGCTTTTGGCACCGCGGGGCACGCTTCCAAGATTAAGCCTATGTCGCTCGCAGCGATGCAGGAGCGCTACGATTCTGGGGCCATTTAATTCGAAGTTGGCTGGTGGTATGCCAGTCACGAGACAGCAGTGATGACTAGCAATTATTTACAAGCGATTGCGGACACATCGGTCTACGATGTCGCCTCGGTAACGCCCGTGTCTCAGGCTCCGGGGTTGTCGGATCGTTTAACCTGTGACATCTCGCTGAAGCGCGAGGACTTGCAGCCTATCTTTAGTTTCAAATGCCGCGGATCCTACAACAAGATGTCGCGGCTAAGCGATCAGCAGAAGGCCGTCGGGGTTGTTGCCGCCTCGGCGGGGAATCATGCGCAGGGAGTGGCGCTAGCCGCTAGCAAATTGGGTATCGATGCCGTCATCGTAATGCCTGTGACCACGCCATCTATCAAGGTTGATGCCGTAAGGCGTCGAGGTGCACGAGTTGTTCTTCATGGCGATGCCTTCGATGATGCCGCCAAATTTGCAGAGTCGCTGGTCGATACGGAGGGGCGGACGTATTTGCCCCCGTTTGATGATCCCGATGTCATTGCTGGCCAGGGCACGGTGGCGCTGGAGTTAATCAATCAGATGACACCACAGGACTATGTTTTTATCCCTTGCGGTGGTGGTGGCCTGCTGGCGGGGATGGCCGTTTTATTGAAGCACCATTGGCCTGATACCACAGTTATCGGTGTCGAGCCTTCGGATGCGGCCTGCGCTCTGGCGGCTCGACAGGCGGGATCGCGCGTAACATTATCGGAAGTGGGTCTGTTTGCTGATGGCTGTGCCGTCGCTCGTGTTGGAGAAGAAACCCACCGGCTGATCGAGCTGTATGTCGATGACATCATCACAGCGACTACCGACGAGATGTGCGCCGCTGTCAAAGATATTTTTGAAGACACCCGAGCGATTGCCGAGCCAGCAGGCGCCTTGGCGATCGCTGGTATGAAAAAGTACGCGGTAGAACACGCACTTAAAGATAGCTCTATTTTGGCCGTGATCAGCGGGGCCAACACGAATTTCGACCGCTTGCGTTACATTTCCGAGCGAACCGATATCGGTGAGCGTCGCGAGGCTATTTTCAGTGTTGCTATTCCTGAGCGTCGAGGGGCGTTTAGGGACTTCTGCAGAGTCGTCGGTAAGCGGAATATCACGGAGTTCAACTATCGTTATAGCTCTGATGCAGGTGCCAATATTTTTGTTGGTGTATCGGTAGCCCCTGGCACCTCAGATGACACAACACTGGTTGGCCAGTTTGAAAGCGCTGGCTATGCCACCACCGATCTTACCGACGATGAAACCGCGAAGTTGCATGTGCGGTACATGATCGGCGGCAGGTCACCGAGTGCCGCAGGCCATGAGCGCTTATTTCGGATAGAGTTTCCAGAACGGCCGGGTGCCTTGATGAAATTCCTCGATGCACTAGGTAGCGAGTTCGACATCTCATTGTTTCACTATCGAAACCACGGTGCCGCCTACGGCAGAATCCTCGTGGGTTTCGCGATCAGTGGCAATGACGGAGAGTTAATAGCGCGCCTGAACGATCTGGGTTATCCCTATGAGGAAGAGACCAGTAATCGTGCTTACGTGGCCTATTTAAAATAATGTAAAAAAATGTGAACTATTACCAAATTTTCCTGTCATACTCTCCGGCCGCTTTTAGCGGGACATAACAAAATAAACAGGGGGAGTCATGAAGAGGAAGCAACTAGGTTTGGTGCCACTACTGGGAGTCGGTTTTGTTTTAGCGATCCTAGCAAGCGCGCTGACGGCCAATGATGGTGTTGATCTCGAGCCTCACGAGGCGGGCATCCTAGTCAACGCTGAGCAGATCGTTAACGACTGAAAAAAATCAGTCCGCGCTCGCTGAGGAATCCGTTAATTGGGATGTCGTGTCCGTCAATCGGCACGCTGTCTTGCAGTTGCACAGCGAATCCAACACCCAGTTTAAATCCCTTCCCCCGGTTCAGCGTTTGGTCGTAGCAGCCTTTACCAAAACCCAAACGGTTACCAGCTTTGTCACAGCCCACTAAGGGCACCAAAAATAAATCGATACTATCTACCGCGATTTCGGCAGCATTTTCGGTCGGTTGAGCAATGCCTCCCATACCCACTTCCAAATCGCTGTTTGACTGGAATTCATGAAAGGTCATGGCGCCGCTGGTTAACACTCTAGGCGCGCAGAAGCATCGACCTTGATTTGAGCCCTTCGCCCATATTTGACTGATGTCGAGTTCAGTTTTGAGCGGGAGGTAGACACCGATCCGGCTGGCGGCTCGCCACAGGGCGCTGTCCAAGAGAATTTCGGTAGCCCTTTGACTGAACTGTGCTCGATCTCGCTGTGGGAGCGCTGCCCGAGCCGCAAGCAATTGTTGTCTCAACTGCTTCTTTTTTGAAGATGAATCGTCGTGCATTAGGTATGACCCAGAGTACCGCCGACAGTGTCGCCCTTGAACCCATGCGGTTCAAGGTGGTGACCCTCATCCTACATCAGGCTTCCCGGCCGCACCGGGCATGCACAACAGTAAAAATGAAGAATCTCCGGGTGGTGCATTATCGGCTCGAGGACTGACGGTCTAGCGCATACACCAGGTCAATGTCAGTATAACCCAGTGCGCTCAAAGAAAATTAGGAAATCTCAAACTGTCTAAGTTGGAACAGAGCTTCGTCGATTTTGGAGGTCAAAGACTTGATTTGATCTTCATTATCGGGTGATGCCACTGCGCTCGGAGCCCCCCGTTCAAGCAATAATTGATGGCTTAAATTGAGGGCAGCCATGATGGCAACGCGTTCTATCCCGATTACCTTTCCAGTTGCTCGGATCGCTCGCATTTGGGCATCTAGGTCTCGAGCTGCTAGGAGGAGTTCATCCTCTTGCTCTGGCTCGCAGGCAACTTGGTAGCTCTTATCAAGAATTTCGATACTGACAGTGTTTGGGCGCATCGCTCTTAGTTGCCCTCCAGCTTTTGTAACCGACTTATCGATCGCTCGATGTATTCGTTAGCTTTGCGGTGCCGATTGGCCAGGTTGCGCTTGTCATGTTGGAGGTCAGCGACGCGTTTCTTCAACGACATATTTTCGGCTTTTAACTGTGTGCTGAGCTCGACTAAATCGTCGACCTTTGACTCCAAGGTCTTGATGAGATTCTCAGTCACGTTATTGCACCCACTACCCAATTCGGCTTCACTATAGGTAACCGCTCATGGGTGGTCAAACGCGGTGAAATACGAAATGCGACTGTGACCGTAGCAGTTTCACACGGATCTACACTAACTGGGATTTTTATGCTCGATTCGCTAGGCGCCTTCGAAGACATGCCGGATTGGGAGGAGCTGGCGGACCTCGTATTTAACGCAGGTCAAACCGTCAATCCCTCCGAAATTCACGGGGTGATGGTGGGTCTGTTGGCCTCAGGGTTCGATCCGGCAGATGACAACCATTTGGCGCAGACCGTAGCCGCCACCGAGCGCGCACTAGGGATGGATGTTACCGGTGAACTTGCTGAGACAATGGGTCGATTAAGCCTTGCGACACTGTCGGCGATTGTCGATTCCGATTATGCGTTCCAGCCATTACTGCCGTCGGACGACGATGCGATGGAGACCCGCCTTCGCTCTTTGTCAGGTTGGGTAACTGGATTTTTGTCAGGTTTTACAGAGGGCGTGTCATCGCGCAACGCGTCCAGTGATGCGGTCGATACCTCCACCGCTGATATTTTGCGCGATTTCGCAATGCTAGCGCAGGTTGATACGGACGAGGCGGATAGCGACGATGCGGAGCGTAATCTGGAAGAACTGATTGAATACGTGCGCCTCGCGGCCGTTAGTATCGTTCAAGACGTGGTAAATAACAGGGAGTTTTAACTAGTGAAGATCAGTAAGTCAGAGTTCGCGCAACGTCGGAAACGTCTCATGGCGGGAATGGCACCCGAAAGTGTTGCCATAATTCCTGCGGCCCGTGAGGTGACACGTAGCAGAGATACCGAGTATCCATTTCGTCAAAATAGCGACTTTTTATACCTCACGGGCTTTGAGGAGCCCGACGCGGTACTCGTGTTGGTGCCAGGTAGGCGCCAGGGGCAAGTCATTATGTTTTGTCGAGATCGCGATCCCGAGCTCGAGCTGTGGAACGGATACCGTCAGGGTCCAGAGGGCGTTGTCAAAAACTTTGGCATGAATGACGCTTATCCAGAGAGCGATGTCGACGACATCATTCCGGGGCTTATTGAGGGTCGATCAACGATCTATTATTCGATGGGCCACGACGATCAATTTGACCGGCGAGTACTGTCTTGGGTAAATCAGATCCGAGCAAAAGTTAGAAACGGCGCTAAGCCACCCGGCGATATTTCCGATCTCGCGTTTCTTTTACATGAACACCGATTAATCAAGTCTGACGCCGAGCTGAAGATTATGCAGAAAGCGTCGGATATCAGTGCCGATGCGCATTGCCGTGCAATGAAAGAGAGTCGCGCCGGTCGTTTCGAGTACCACTTGGAGTCCGCAATCTGTCATACCTTTAGCGAAAATGGCGCGCGTCACCCTGCGTACAACTCGATTGTAGGGAGCGGCAAGAATGCCTGTGTGCTCCATTATACTGAGAATAATGCTCGCATGGAGGACGGTGACTTGGTGCTCATCGATGCCGGTTGTGAGTATCAAGGCTACGCGGCCGATATCACTCGCACTTTCCCTGTGAACGGGAAGTTCTCAGAGCCTCAACGGGCCTTGTACGACCTCGTATTGAAATCTCAGTTAGCAGCGATTGCCTCGGTGAAACCTGGAAAGAAATGGAATACACCTCACGATGTCACAGTCCGAGTGATTACTCAGGGACTCGTTGAGCTAGGGCTCCTTAAAGGCGACGTGAAAACGCTGATCGGGGAGGGCGCCTATCGAGATTTTTATATGCACCGTGCTGGTCATTGGTTGGGGCTCGACGTACACGATGTGGGTGAATACCGCATCGATGGTAAATGGCGACCGCTCGAGCCGGGTATGGTGCTCACTATCGAGCCGGGTATCTATGTCGCTGCCGACAACAAAAAGGTTGCACAGAAATGGCGGGGTATTGGTATTCGCATTGAGGACGATGTGGTTGTTACTGAGTCGGGTTGTGAGGTTTTGACTCACAGAGTTCCCAAAACAGCGGACGCCATCGAGGCTTTAATGGCGGCGGCCTAGTGCAAAGCAAGTCGCATATTGTTGTCGCCGGCGGCGGCCTAGTCGGGCTGCTACTGGCCTGTGTTTGTAAGCAATCGCAGTCTTCTTGC
>MDTB01134381.1_pt1 | contig 31006 bp, 37 predicted proteins | sample 811161 | NCBI WGS metagenome assembly MDTB01 (sample SAMN05326650, study PRJNA326480) | marine metagenome | isolation source: seawater | place: Mediterranean Sea | collected 2009 | reverse complement strand
TTGATAGGCTGGGTGTGGAAGCGCAGTAATGCGTGCAGCTGACCAGTACTAATAGCTCAATTGGCTTGATTTATGCACTGAAAAAAATTTTTTGCTTTAATAGATTCTTGAAGAAAAATTAATTTTATATTAACAAAATAAATTAAATAATTAATGACTCCATTTTTATTGGAGAGTTCAACAATTTTTTTTTAATGTTTTTTTAATATTCCAATATCGATTGTATGTGATTTTTTAGTTTTTTATTTAAAAAATTATATTCACAGGTAAATTTTTTATGTTTTTTCAAGACATCATCCCAATCTATTTTGGACATTCTTTTTATTTTGTTGAACAAATTTATAAATTTGAGATGATTATTTGATTTTATCCAAAATATACCATTGTCACTTAAATTACCAAAATAACCAAATTTTTTGGTAGTGAAAGGATAATAATTGTAGTCTCGGTTTAATATTACTATTTTTTTTCCTCTTGCAAGCATTTCATATGTAAGAGTGGAAGATGAGTAGCCAATTAAAATCTCGAAATTTGAAGCAATTTTAAAAGTTTTTCTATCTTTATAATTTTCAATGAATTTAACACCACTCAAATTATAAAAATTTTTTTCTACTGATTTATTTTGATCTCTCAATTTCCCTAAAATATGAAGTTTAATATTCATTTTTTTTAGCTCAAAATTAATTTTTTTAATAAAATTAATTTCTTTTTGATAAAAATTATAAAATTTTTTTTTGTCTTTCTTAAATTCAATGTATGTATTGTAAGAGAATGGAGACATATATAAAGCTGAGTTTTTAAATCTAAAATTTGTTTTTTTATAGTTATTGTTTAATGGTGAACCAAGAAAATCGAAGTTTGTATTTATATATTTGGATAATTCACTTTTAAAACATTTGTTGAAAACAAAATATTTATTAATTTTGTACTTTTTTTTTAATTGTTTTAAATTTTTTAAAATATCATTATGGTAACTTCTAGAACCATTTTGTACAGCAATACTATAAATATTATTTTTATATACCTTATAAAATAGTTCATTATTGTCATTAAAAGTAATTATTAATCTTGGCTCTATTTCTTTTAGATATTGATTGTAATAATCAATCCTTTTAAAAAAAAAAATTTTTTTTAAAAAATGCCTTCATTAAGACAAAAACATTAATTATTTCCTTTCTACAATAAATTGTTTCATATTTATTCTTTTCTAAAATATTTTTTGCCTCTTCTAACCCAGAAGCATCAAAAAGGGCTATTTTTTTTTTTTTAGGAGGAAAAAAATTTAATTTCATAGCAAATTTATTTTTAATTATTTTTTAAAAACAATTTTTAAAGCCCGTTTTGCTTGCAAAGTGTTCATTCTGATACCATTAATAGTTTCCAAACCTAAAATTTTACATTTTTTAATTAATATTGTTTGCTCTGGAGAATAAATTATATCAAAAATAAAGCTTTTTTTTGATATTTCTTTAATCAACTCTTCTTTAATAGGAATTTTATTTTTAAAATCTTTCTTTAGGCTACTTCCCAATGGCGTACAATTAAATATTAGAGCTTTTTTATTTAATATTGTTTTGTTAATCGTTTTTAAGACTTTAACTTTTTTTGATTTATAACGATATCTTTTTGTAACTAAAAAAAAATTTTTATTTTTGTAAGTTTTATTCAAGTAATTAAAAATAGCTTGTCCGGTTCCACCCAATCCAATAATTATTATATTTTGATATTTTTTTATTTCTTTTTTAATACATTCACTAACGCCAAAAATATCGGTATTATACCCAAATAATTTTTCTTTTCTTTTTACAACTAAATTTACAGAGGAAGTTTTTTTAGAAAAAGTATCTAATTTATCTAAAAATTTTAAAATTTTTTTTTTATATGGCATAGTCACAGCCATAGCTAAAAAATCATGATCATTTTTAATTTTTTTAATAAATTTAGAAAAAGAATTTGGCTTAACTTCAAAGCTATACATCTTTGCGTTAATTTTATATTTTTTTATGTACTTTTGCCAAATGGGAATTGACCTAGGTTTATTTAATGGGTAACCAACTATACCACATGATAATTTTGTTCTGTACATGTTAAAGCTCATTATTATAATTTGTTCTTTAAAAGAAAGGTATGACTCTCTTCGAGAATAATATTTATATTCTTCTATTAAATTCAATCTTTTTTAACAAAATAAGCCTCAAAAAAATTCCAACTTATAAACCTTTTTAGTTTTTTTTATGATAACTTTTATATAACTATACTTTTATCATTATAATACTGAATAATCTATACACATTTTTAATTTTTTAATAAAACGCTTTACTGTTCAAAAATTGTACTATATGTTCATTATATGAACGATGATGAAAAAAAACAAGTTTATTTAAATATACTTAGAAAGATAAATTCTGATAAAGATGTTTCACAAAGAGGATTAGCCAGAGATCTTGGCTTTAGTTTAGGAAAATTAAATTATTGTTTAAGGGCTCTAAAAGCTAAAGGATATGTAAAAATAAAAAATTTTCAGCAAAACCCTAATAAATTAAATTACGTATATATTTTAACTCCCAAAGGTATTTCTCAAAAAACCCAACTTACAATGAGTTTTATGAAAAAAAAAATGCAGGAATATGATGAGCTTAAAAAGGAACTGAATAAATAAAATATAAAATGAAATCTGAAATATATTTTATATTACATCAACCATTATCAAATTATACTTTAGATAGATTTGGATGTGATTTAGATTTAGATAATAAGATTACTTATTTAAATATCTTACCGTTGTTAAATCCAAAAGTTAATAAAATATACGATGATATAAATTATAAAAATGATAATTTTATAAATTTCAATTCAGTCAAAAGCTTAATAAAATTTTTATATAAAAAAAAAAAAAATTTTTTTATATAAATTCTACTGGTGCTAATATTTACAGTATTTTAATTGAGTTTATTTTTAATATTCAAGGTGGAATTAAATTTGAAATGATACAACCAAGTTTACCCCTTGGGAATATAGATTATGATTATTATAAGAATTATATAAGATTACCAAAATCTATTTTAATTAAAAAAATGACACATAAAATTGATGACTCATTCAAAAATTTTTTTTATAAATTATTATGTCGAAAAGCAGTAATAAGTTTTGTAAGTAATAATTATGTATTTAATAAATTAAATAAAAAAAAATTAATTTTTAAAATAAATCAACTGGATTATTATAATTTCATGAAATCTAGTCAAAAAACTATTGAGCAGGATTATTTTTGTTTTATTGACCAAGAACAAGAAAATTCATTTGAAAACCAACTATATTTTGATGCTTACATACCAAACTATTTAGATAGAATTTCCAATATATTGAGGCTCATTGAAAAAAAAACTCAGTTAAAAGTAAAAATTGCACTACATCATAGAAGAAAAAATATTCCTAAAGAATTTAAAATCTTTGATTGCCATAAAAATAATACTTTTGAAATAATTAAAAACTCTAAGTTTGTGGTAACGCATAATAGTACAGCCTTAAATTATGCAATTATGAGTAAAATACCTATAATATTGATATGGCTAGATGAGTTCGGACTGAGATTATCAAAATATTCTACCATGAAAAAATTAGTTGATGATTTGGATTGTGATTTAATTAATGAGTTTCAAAATTTAGAGCAAATAAATTTTCAAAAGCAAGTTAATGAATTTAAATACAAAAAATTCGTTGAATCTCACATAAATTTTGAAAAAAAAATTCCTCTAGAACACCCATGGAAAACAATTGATTATCAGTTAGGAAAAATATGAACAAATATTATATTTTTGGTAATGGCCAATTTGCAGAATTAATTAGCAATATTCTTCTTGAAGAACATAAAATAAAAAAACAAAAATTATTTTTTGTTGTAAATAAATATGTAAATAAAAAAAATCACATTTTAGAAAAAAATTTTTTTAAAATTAAAAGTAGAAATTTTAATATTTTGATATGCATTGGGAATATTAAAAAAAGACAAAATCTCATAAAAAGATTAATTAATGAAAAATATAATTTTCCAAATTTAATATCTAAATCTGCTAAAATAATGAAAAATTCTAAATTTGGTAAAGGAAATATTGTTCTTCCAAATAGTACAATTTTATCACCATCAACTTTCCGAGATTTTAATATTATTGGCACGGCAGCTACCATTTTACATCACTGCAGAATTGATTCTAATTGTATATTAGGTGGAGGTTCAGTAGTTGGTGCAGGGACAAATATAGGAAGTAATTCATTAATTGGTGTTGGTTCAATCATAGCTTCTCAAAATTTAAATATTGGTTCAAATTCTTTTATCTCATCAGGAAGTGTAGTGCTTAATAATATTAAAAAAAAATTCTAAAATGATAGGAAATCCAGCAAGAAAAATATTATAGAATGAATATTTTTAAACAAATTCAAAAAAAATCACAATTTTCAAATAAAAAAGTTTTACTTGATCAAAAGCATTTATATTCAGATCTATATTTACTTACAAATGAATACTACTTATTTTTGAAATCAAATTTAGCTAAAGGGCAAGTTATAAGTTTAGTTTTACCTTATTCATTAGATTTTATTGCTATAATTTTAGCAGCAAGATTAAATAAAAACGTATTATGTGTTTTAAATCCAGATAATACAAATTTTGAAAAGAGTTATATTTTAAATCATTCAAAGTATTCAATGTTAATAAGTGACAAGAAGTTTTCAAAGAATAATAAAAAATTTAAAAATTATTTTTACAAATTAAAAAAAAATAAATTTAGATTAAATAACGATGATGCTTTTATTGTTTTTACATCTGGTACCACTTCAAAACCTAAAGGAGCCATATTAACTGATGAATCTTTAACAAATAATATTAAAGGTATTATAAAACAACTTAAGTTTAAAACAAACGATAGAACAATTATTTATAGTCCACCAAATTATGCCATGGGAATTTCACAAGTTTTAACTTTTGTATTTCTAAATTGTAGCTTTTTGTTAGATAACCAGGGCATTAAATTTACAAACGTTTTTTTAAAAAAAATTAAAAACTATAAAATTTCAATCTTAAATTTAAATGTAGCTAGTTTTAGATACATAAAGTTATTTAAAAAATCCTTTAAACTTTATAATTTAAGATTAGTCATGGGTGGAGGTATGAAAATGACTTCTGATGATGCAAAAGAAATTTTTAATTTTTTTGGAAATAAGTATATTGTTAACTTTTATGGATGTACTGAAAATTCACCAAGAATAAGTCATTTTTTGTTTACTAAAAAAAATCTTAAAAAATTTAAAAGTAATGAAATGCTACCAGTAGGAAAATCTTTAATTGGAACAAAAGTCTTTTTGTCTAAAATAAATAATGAAGTTAGAAATTTATTTGAAATAAATCTTAAAGGTAAATCTTTAATGAGATGTTATCTAAATGATAATTTAAAAAAAATATCATCCTTCAAAACTGGAGATGTCGGTTTTTTTTCAAAGAATAAGAACTTATTTGTTATAGGAAGGTTAGATAATATTTTTAAATCTGGTAATGAGAAAATTTCACCTGAAGAAATTGAAAATAAAATAAAGCCATATTTAAAAAAAAGAACATTTGTAATTATTAAAAAAAAACACAAAATATTAAATTGGCAACCAGCTTTAGTTATAGAAGGACAAAGGCTACTTTCAGATAAGTATTTAAATAAAAAATTTGAAAAAAATTTATCTAATTTTAAAATACCGAAAGAAATCAATTATTTAAAAAAAATATTTAGAAATACTTATGGCAAAATTGATAGAAATAAAATTTTTAACCACTTTTCAAATTATGACAACTATGAAAAAAATTGAGAAAATATTAAAATCAATTAAGAAAAATATTAATATTAATATAAATATAAGTGATCAATTAGATTCAATTCAATTTTTAGATTTAATATCAAAATTAGAACAAACTTTTAAAATAAAAGTTTCTGAAAGTGATGTAAATGTTTCGAATTTTAAATCAATAAAAAACATCCAAAATATAATTAATGAAAAAAAAAAATAAAATTAAAATTATTGCAGAAATTGGACCAAATCATAACGGTGATTTTAATTTAGCTAAAAAAATTTTAAAAGGTTTAAGCAAATCAAAACCTGATTATGTTAAATTTCAATTGGGAGACCCATATAAAATTTATTCACATGACTCTATTTTTGCCAAATACCAAAAAAATAAAAAATTCAAAAATCCAATAAAAATGAGTTTAAATAATCAACTTTCAAGAAATCAACATATTTATTTAAAAGAAATGTGTAAAGATTTACATTTGAAATATTCATGCACAGCTTTCGATCTTGATAGCTTAATTTTTTTAGATAAAAAAATTAATATACCATTTTTTAAAATTGCCTCAGGTGAAATACATTCTTTAGATATTCTAAATTATATTTCAATATCAAAAAAACCTATAATATTATCCACAGGTATGGCTAATTTTAATGACATTACAAAGAGTTTAAAAATTTTAAAAAAAAATAAAAAAAGAAAAATAACTTTATTACACTGTGTAAGTTCTTATCCAACTAATTTAAAAGATATGAATTTAGTTAGAATGAGAAATTTGAAAAATAAATTTAAGTTAGATGTTGGTCTTTCTGATCATTCTGTATCTTTTGTTCCAGCAATTATTGCAGCAACAAATGAAGCTACAGTAATTGAAAAACATGTAACTTTCTCGAAAAAATTAAATGGACCAGATCATAAAGCTTCCTTAGATATTCATCAATTTTCAGATTTTGTAAATTATATAAGAGAGGCTGAAATTTTGAATAATTCAAAATTTTTAAAACATAATGAAGATGAATTAAATGTAAAAAAAGTTTCAAGAAAAAGTATAGTTTCTTCAAATTTTATCCCAAAAGGAAAAAAAATATCAGAGATCGATATTTGTTTCAAAAGACCAGGATATGGTATCTCACCTTTAGATTTAAGGAAGGTTATTGGAAAAAGAACACTAAAAAGTATAAAAGAAAATTCTTTAATATTCATGAAAGATTTAATTTAATGTCAAATATTATAATAATACCTGCAAGATCTGGTTCAAAAAGATTAAAAAATAAAAATCTTTTAAAATTAAATAATTTAAGTCTTGTTGAAAGGGCAATAATATTTTCTAAAAAAATTAAACATATTGATAAAATTATTGTTTCGTCAAACAACATAAAGATATTAAATTATAAAAAAAAATACAAAAATATTGATTTTATTAAGAGACCAAAAGTATTATCTACAAATAAGAGTTTTTTAATTGACACAGTAATTTATCTAAATAATTTATTTGATAAAAGATTTAAAAATATAATTATTCTGCAACCAACGTCACCTTATAGATCAATAAAATTTATCAACAAAACATGGTTAAAATTTATAAGTTTAAAAAAAAAATATAAATCAACAGTTTCAGTGTCTAAAGAAACTTTATCTGATAAAAGAAAGTTTATCATAAAAGAAAGTTTCTTGTTTTTAAAAAGAAAAAATAATAAGGAAAATTTTTATGAGGCAAATGGGAATTTTTTTATGATAAATATGAATTTTCTTAAGAGATTTAAATGTTTTGTTAAAAGTGGTTTATCTGTAGGATCTATAATTTTGGCAAAAAACCAGATTATAGATATTGACACTAAAGAGGATTATAAAATTGCAAAAAGATATATTTAAATGAAAAAAATACTAATTACAGGTGGAACAGGATTTATAGGCTCTCATCTTGCTGAAAAAGCAGTAAAAAAAGGCTTTAAAGTTTTTGTATTTGATAGATACAATCCGAATTTTAGTCTTGGCAATTTAGTCAGCTCAAGATTTAAAAAAAACATTGAATTTATCTTTGGAGATATAAGAGATTATGACTCTGTAAATAAATCAGTTAAAAAAGTTGATTATGTTTTTCATTTAGCTGCTTTGATAGGAATTCCATATTCTTATTATTCACCATTAGCTTATGTTAAAACAAATATTGAAGGTACTTATAATATTCTAGAAGCATGCAAAGAGAATAATATTAAGCAAGTAATTGTAACGTCAACAAGTGAAGTTTATGGTAGTGCTCAAACTAAAAGTATTTCTGAAACTCATAGATTAAATGCCCAATCTCCTTATGCGGCTTCAAAGATATCTGCAGATAATTTAGCTCTGAGTTATTACAATTCTTTTCAAACTCCAGTAAAAATAATAAGACCTTTTAATTGTTTTGGGCCAAGACAATCTTTGAGAGCTGTGATTCCAACAATAATTTCTCAAGCATTATTTTCAAATAAAATTTTGATTGGAAATACCTTTACTTCTAGAGATTATACATATGTTGAGGATTTGGCTGAAGCATATTTCAAAATATTAGAAAATAAAAAATTTTTTGGAAACGTAACGAATGTAGGAAATAATAATGAAAATAAAATTTCGGATATTATTAGAATAATCAAAAAAAATTTAAATCAAAATATAAAAATAATCAAAACAAAACAGCGGATAAGACCAAAAAAAAGTGAAGTGTTAAGGTTAAGATGCAATAATCAATTTTTTATTAAAAATTCTACTTGGAAACCAAAATTTACATTTGAACAAGGTATTATAAATACAACTGACTGGATAAAAAACAATGTATCTAAAGAGATGATATCTAAATATATAATATGAAAACAGTAATTGTTAATAAAATTTCAAATGAAATTATTGGTGTTGTAAAAAAAAAATATGGAAAAAAAAAAAATTATCCATTACATTCACCTAAGTTTTATAAAGATACTTTTGCTGATGCCAATAAGGTTATAAGAAGTACATGGGTATCTTCCAAAGGAAATGATGTTCAAAGATTTGAGAAGAAATTAAGTTCTTTAATTAAGTCACAATATGTTTTAGCAACAAACTCAGGGACCTCTGCATTACATTTGGCATTTTTAACGATTAATGCTTCATCGAATGATGAGATTATAATGCCATCTTTAAATTTTATAGCAAATGCTAACGCAGCTTTATATTGTGGGGCAAATCCTGTATTTATAGATTGTGAACTGAAAAATTTAGGAATTTCCTCAAACAAAATTGAGAGCTTTATTAAAAATAAGTGTATAAAAATTGGAAAGTTTTACGTAAATAAAAAAACAAAAAGAAAAATAAAAGCAGTCGTTGCAGTTCATATTTTTGGAAACCCTTGCGATATCGTAAATATAAAAAAAATTTGTAATAAATATAATTTAATTTTAATTGAGGATGCTGCAGAGTGTGTAGGTTCAAAATTTAAAAAAAAACATTTGGGAACTTTCGGAGATTTTGGAATTTTAAGCTTTAATGGCAATAAAATAGTAACTACTGGATCCGGAGGTGCAATTATTACAAAAAAAAAATCATATTACAAAATAATAAATAACTATTTAAATTTAAATAAATCATCCTCTCTTAAAGAGGAGTATTATGACATTGGATATAATTACAAAATGCCTGCTTTAAATGCCTCAATAGGCATTAGTCAATTAAAGAGGATAAATATTATTCTAAAAAAAAAAAGGGAAATATTCTTTTTTTATAAAAAAAGGTTTATGAACTCAAAATTCATAAAAATAAATGAAATTAAAGATCAAAATAATACTAACAATTGGTTAGTAAATATTGAACTTAAAAATAATTATATAAGCTACAGAGATGAGATTTTAAGAAATCTCAATTATAAAAAAGTTTTTTGTAGACCAATTTGGAAACCACTTCACATGCTAAATCATTTTAAAAAATATCAAAGAGAAGATTTAAAAAATACAAATAAAGTTTTTAAAAAAATTATTTGTTTGCCTAGTTCTTTAGTGTAAAAAATTATGAAAAAAAAAATATTATTTTATAGTGTTGGTAGATCTGATTATGATAGGTATTTACCAATCTTAAGTGAGATCTATAAATATAAAAAAAATGATTTTGCAATTGCATTAAATACTGTTCATTTAAAAGCCAAATTTGGAGAAACTTTTAAATTTATTGATAAAAAATTTAAATTATTTAAACCAAAAAATTCTAAAAATAATTTAAAGAAAAAAAAAGATATTATAAACAATTTCTCTGAAAACTTAAATTTTATAACAAAAGTTTTTGAAAATTATAAACCTGATATTTTAGTTGTATTAGGTGACAGATATGAAATGATGTGCGCTCCAATATGTGCAATTCAGTACAATATACCAATAGTACATTTTTATGGTGGCTCCACAACAAAAGGATCTATAGATGATTATATAAGAAATAGTATTACTAAAATTAGCAAGCTACACTTTGTTGCAAATCGAAAATACAAACAAAGACTTATAAGTCTTGGTGAGAAAAAAGATAAAATAAAAGTAACTGGACTGATCGGATTTGAAAATTATTTAAAAAAAAATTTAATTGATAAAAAAAAATTATTTAAAATTTTAAATTTCGATAAAAAGGATTATATCCTACTCACATTTCATCCTGAGACAAAATCAAATATAAGTTTGAGGTATCAATTAAATATTTTATATAATGTTGTTAAAAAATTGGAAATAAATATTATAATTTCATATCCAAATGCAGATAATGGCAATGATGAAATTATTAAGTTTTATAAAAATTTAAATAAAAAATTTTCTAAAGTTTACCTTATTAAAAATTGTGGGCAAAATTTATTTGTAAATTTAATAAAGCATTCAAGATTTGTAATAGGAAATTCATCTTCAGGAATTGTTGAAACAAGCTTTTTAAAGAAAATTTCAGTAAATATCGGAACTAGGCAAACTGGAAAGGTAATACCAAAAAATGTTATTAATGTAGATTGGGATGAAAAAAAAATCTTAAGAATAATTTATGATATATTATTTAAAAAAAAATATATGAATATAAATTTTAAAAATAATCCCTATAAACAAAAAATTAATTTGAAAGAAATAGTAAGAAATATTTCTAGCATTAACTTGAAAAATTGATCTATGAAACAATATTTGTTTAAAAAAGATAATTCGATCAAAGCAGCATTGAAATTACTAAATAAGTTAAAATATAAGTGTTTAATTCTTATTGATAATAATAATAGACTCCTCGGTACTTTGACAGATGGAGATATAAGAAGGGCATTACTAAAAAAAATAGATATAAATAGAAAAATAATTGAAGTAATTAATAAAAAACCATTTTTTTTAAAATCATATCAACTTAAAAATATGAATGAAGTTTTTAGGTTAAAAAATTTTGATAGATCAATAAAAATAATTCCAATAGTTAATGAAAAGTTAAATGTTGTAAAGGTTTTAGAACTAGATAAATTTATAAAAAGTAAAGTCTCAAAAAAAAATAATCAATCACTTTCTTCAGTGCCAGCCGTGATAATGGCAGGTGGTAAAGGGAAGAGATTAGAAAAATTTACAGAATTATTTCCAAAACCTTTATTGCCTTTTAAAGATAGTACGATTGTTGAAGTAATAATTAAAAAATTTAAATTATCTGGTATTGATAATTTTTATCTAACATTAAATTATAAAAAAAATTTAATAAAGAGTTATTTGAGTGAGAGGTTAAGAAACTTAAATATAAACTATATAGAAGAAAAAAAATCTTTAGGTTCTGCAGGCTCTATAAGTTTTCTTAAGAAGGAAATTTATAAAGATTTTTTTGTTATAAATTGTGATACATTATTAAATATAAACTTTAAGCAATTATACTCTTATCATAAAAAAAGGAAAAATGATCTTTCAATTGTAGCAGCTAACAAAAATTTTCTAATACCATATGGATGTTGTGTTTTAAATAAAAATGGAAAATTAAATAAAATCTTGGAAAAAAAAAGATATTCTGAAATAGTGAATGTTGGTATGTATGTTTTCTCTTCAAGAGTCTTAAGCCTTTTTAAAAAGAATACAAAAATAGACATGGATAAGTTGATTCATAAAATTTTGAAAAAAAAATTTAGAGTTGGTGTTTTTCCAATAAATGAAAATTCCTGGATTGATACTGGAACTTTGAAAAATATCACATTAAAAGATTTTAATTTAAAATAATTATGGAAATGAGTAAAATAATTCAAAAAGTTCAAACTGATGGTTATTGTGTAATTGAAAATTTTTTAGGTGAAAGAGATTTAAAATTGATGCAAGAATTAACCAGAAATTATACTCTAGAAAAAGGAAATAATCTTGGAAAGTATGCAATAGGTTATAAAAGTTTAATAATTAAATTAATAAAACTTGAATTTAGAAAAATATACTACACTTTTTTATTGAAAAAATTTGCCAATAAATTCGATTTTAGAGACACCTCAAATAAGATACTTCAATGTAATACTGAACTAGTTAATATAGATACTTATTTTAATAATGTCTCATCCGAACCTGTTTTAGATTGGCATTGTGACTTATCAAACAAATCTTCAATTAAAGTAAAAAAAATTATTAATCCAGAGATGGTATCAATTAAATATTTTTTTTACCTAACAAATGTTTATACAAATAATGGTTGTCTTTCATATATTCCTGGAAGCCATATCATCGTAAAGGAATTAGGGCGATTGGTTTTTTCAAGAGAGATAGATTATGAATATTATTGGTCATTAAAGGCTCTAACAGCACTTATTAAACGTAGTGATATTAGAAAAAAATTAGAAAAAAAACTTAATAATGAGGTAATTGAAAAGTTTCTTATCAATTCAGACAAAATTCTAATAGAAAAAAAAAAACAATATTTTTGATTTGCCGTCTAAAAAAGGAGGACTTGTAATCTTTGATGAATATGGAGTTCATAGAGGGTCAAAAATTGAGAGGGAACCAAGGAAAGTAATTAGATTTTTTTATAGAAAAAAAGGGATAAATGAAAAATTTCGCTACAATTAGACAGTGCAAAATTAATTTTAAAAAAAAGATAAATAAGAAAATCTATAATTGGATTTCTGCAGCTGCTGAAGATGGATTTACATCAGAAATAAATTTAAAGGCATTAAAACAAATAATTGTAAAGCCAAAATTGTTATCCAAAACAGGATTTCCTGATTGTTCTAGTCATTTTTTTGAAACAAAAATAAAGTTTCCAATTTTACTGGCACCAATGGGACACCAAACTCAATTTCATAGAAATGGTGAAATTGAAACATGTAGGGGTGCTTTCAAATCAGATATAATTTCTTCTTTTGGTACTCAATCAAGAATGAGATTAGATGATATTAGAAAGAATAATAAAAATGCTAAATTAACTTGGACAGTTTTCCCTTTTGGAGATTTAAAGTGGATAAAAAATCAAATAAAAAATGCTGAAAAAAATAAAGCATTAGCAATAGTTTTATGCTTGGATGCAAATGTTAGATCACATAGATATATGGATATAGAAAATTTCTATGATGCTAGAAAAGTTGGAAAACGAACAAATCCAATTTCTCCAAATCCAGAAAAATCATATTTTTATGATTGGAAATTAATTAAACAATTATCAAAATTTACAAAACTACCTATTATTTTAAAAGGGATATTAACAAGCGAGGATGCAATAAGAGCAATTAAAAATGGTGCGAAGGGTATATGGATATCAAATCATGGAGGAAGAATGTTTAATTCAGGATTAAGTACTTCACATGCATTGTTTCAAATAAATAAGAAATTAAAAGATCGTAAAATTTTGAAAATTGTAGATGGAGGAATTGAAAAAGGTAGCGATATAATTAAATATTTATGCTTGGGAGCTGATCTAGTAGCAATTGGAAGACCAGCAATATATGGTTTGGGAGTTAATGGTAGCTCGGGTGTTTCTACAATTTTTGAAATCTTAAAAAAGGAATTTAAAACTGCAATGATAAATGGTGGATTTAAAAATTTAAAATCTTTCAACCAAAAAAGATTGATTTTGGGCAAGTTTAAAAACTTTTCTGGAATATAATTAAAAATGAAAATAAAAAAAAAAACATTATGTATTATTCCTGCCAGAGGTGGTTCGAAAGGGCTTAAAGGAAAAAATATACAAAAAGTAGATGGTAAGCCTCTAATATTTTATCCAATTAAATCAGCAATTAAAAGCAAGGTTTGTGATGATATTTTTGTTTCAACAGATGATGAAAAAATTGCAAAAATAGCAAAAAAGTATGGTGCACAGGTGCCATTTCTAAGAAAAAAAAATTTTGCTGGGGATCTGGTTTCTACCGAGGAAACTTTAAAAAATGCTTTAGAGGAATATGAATCTTATAAGAAAACGAAGTATGATATTTGTGTGTTTTTAACTTGTACAAACATCTTTAGAAAATATTCTTTTATAACGAAAGCAGTACAAAACCTTAAATCATCTAATTTTTTAGAAAGCTCATTTGTAGTTAAAAAAATCTACAAACATTTTTGGCATGAGGATAAGAAAAAATTAAAAAAAGTTTTACCTTGGATGAAAGAATATACTTCAAGACAAATTGCACCCAAATTGTACAGAGAGGACACAGGAATTGCTCTTGCATCTAGAGCCCACTTGTGGCGTAAAGGTAAGAGAATAGGAAAAAAAGTAAAACTTATTTACAATGACTTTCCTTTTTCAGAATTAGATATTCACGACAAATATGACTTAGAAATTGCAAATAATGCAATGAAACTTTTAAAAAAAGATAAAAAAATTAAAAAAATATTTTAATGATTAATTATAAAAACACTGCAATTGTAATTTTTGCTTATAATAGACCTTCACACTTAAAAAGAGTCTTAGTTAGCTTACAAGATTATGGCATTAAAAATTTTTTCGTATTTTTGGATGGACCACAAAATAAAGAAGATAAATTAATTCAAGATGAAATTACTTTTGTAGTAAAAAATATAAAATTTGCAAAAGTTAAATTAACAAAAAATAAATCAAACTTTGGTTTAGCAAAATCAATTATGTCTGGAGTAACAAAGATATTAAAAAAATTTGAAAATATAATTGTAATTGAAGATGATTGTATACCGTTTAAAAATTTTTTCAATTTTATGGCAAGCCAATTAGAAACTAATTATTTTAAAAACGAATGTGCAGCTGTATGCTCTTACATGTTCCCAGAAATATCAGAGTATAATTCAAAAAAACTTTATCCCATCCTCCTAAATTATTTTATTTCTTGGGGCTGGGCTACTAATCGAAAAAATTGGAAACTTTTTTTAGATAAAAAAAAAAATAAAAGAATTAAATTTAATATTAAAACACCATACTCAAAATTTTTAAAAAAAAAAAATTCAAATAAAATTTGGACTTTAGATTTTATTTATCATAATTTGAACATGAAAAAAAAATATATTTATCCAAACTATAGTTTGGTAAAAAATATTGGTTTTGATGGAAGTGGTGTTAATTCAAAAGTTGACAATTCTTTAAGGATAGTTGGAAATAAAAATAAAAAAATGGTCTTTTCAAAAAAAATTATAAACACAAAAAAAATAACATATAGACAAGAAAAAATTTTATCAAAAAAAATAAAATTATTTTATTAATGAATATCGTAATAGTAGGTTTTGGAACGGCTGGAAAACATTATTTTAATTTACTTAAATCAAAGAAAAAATTTAAAATATTTGTTTTAGATAAATTATTATTACCTAAATCTGAAAAGTTTAAACAAATTTCATTTAAAGAAATAAATGAAAAAAAATTATTTTTTGATTATGCTATTATAGCATCACCGTCAGGATTGCATTTTAAGCATGCACTATTTTTTCTGCAAAATGGATCTAATGTTTTAATTGAAAAACCTTTTGTTTTAAGATTGGATCATGCTAGGAAACTGATTAGTATTTCATCTAAAAAAAAGCTCAAATGCTGGACAAGCTTACAAAATAGATACAATCTAGCTACTACAAAATTAAAATCTGAAATAAATTCGAATAGTATAGGAAAAATATGTTTAGTAGATTGCACGATGTTATGGCGTAGAAATAAGAAATATTATTCTAACAATTGGAGAGGAAAGTATTCAACTGATGGTGGGGTTCTTACAAATCAAGCTATTCATCTATTAGACACACTAATTTTTAATTTTGGGCAAATAAATACTTTTGATGCTTATGCTGAATTTAACAAAAAAAAACTTGAAGCTGAAGATTTAATAATAATTAATTTTAGACATCGAAACGGAATTTTATCGAGCTTTAAGGCTACGACTAGAGCTAATAAAGATTATAGGTCAGCTATAGATATTATTGGAGATAAGGGAAGAATAATTGTAAAAGGAATAAGTTTAAATACCTTTAGTAAATTTAAAAATAATAAATTAATGTTAAACAAAAAATTTTCAGAAAATTTTGAAGAAAATTTAGGTGCTGCAGGTGGTATGGGATTTGGTCATAAAAAAATATTGGAAGAATTTTTAATTAAAAACAAAAAATCATCAAGGAAACTGGAAATTAAAGAAAACTATTATTTGTTAAAAGTAATCCATTCTATATATAACTGCATACATAAAAGTACAAAATTTAACAAAATTAAAGACATCAAAAGTATTTTGGGAAAATGATAAAAAAAAATAAAAGAATATTTGTTGCAAACTTAAGTAATAAGCAACCAACAAAAGATATAACTTTAGACGACAAAAAAAATAAACTTCCACTTTCAACTTCTAAAACTAAAAGAATTGTTGATTTAGGAGATGGAGTTAAGTTTGGTGAAAAAAATATCCCTATAATTGCAGGCCCTAATGGTGTGGAAAATTATAAATTGATGGAGGATGTTGCAAAAATACTAGTTAAAAATAAAATTAGAATTATTAGAGGGCATGCATTTAAACCTTTAACTTTTCCTTATAGGTCTAAACAATACAATGAAACACAAAATATAGGTATGGATATAATGGATGATATCAAAAAAAGATTTAATCTAAAAGTAGTCACAGAAATTACTGAAATTCAATATTTGGATAGAGTTTGCAGAACAGCAGATATTTTGCAAATTGGATCAAGGAATATGCAAAATTTAGAACTTTTAAGGGAGGTAGCACTAACTAAAAAACCTATAATCTTGAAAAGACATTTTGGAGCTAGTTTGAGAGATTTATTAGGAGCCGCAGAGCATATCTTGGTTGAAAATAATAATAATTTAATTTTTTGTGAGAGAGGTGTTAGCATTCCTCATACTCATAGGGATACCTCTAGATTTGCATTAGATATACAAGCTATTCCAGCTTTAAAAGAAATTTCAAATTATCCAGTAATATCAGATCCAAGCCACGCATCTTTCTGGGCCCCATGGGTACCCAGTTTAACATTAGCTTCAATTGCTGCAGGTTGTGATGGTTTAATAATCGAAATTCATAAAAATCCAAAAAAATCAGCAGTAGATCCTTTGCAACCTTTGAATTTTAAACAATTTAGTCAATTAGTTAAACAATCAAGAAAAGTTTCAAAAGCAATAAACAGGTCTTTATAATTTTTTAATTTAAATGTTTTCTATTTTTGTAAAATCAATTAGATCAATTTATAATTTACCATTGTTTATAATTATTAAGATAGGATCTGTTTATTCAAAACTTTTAAATTTTTTTGATTTTAGAAACCGTGATTCTTTCTGGGAGGAAACTCTCCAAAAAGAATTAGATAATAGAAATTCAAAAAAAATATTTATTGGGAAAAAAAATTTTTTAAGATTTAATACACCAAGCTCAATTTCTGCATACAGAGCCAAATCTTTTTTTACTAAAGAGCCCGATACATTAAGATGGATAAACAAAAATGGAAGTAATAAAAAGATTTTATATGATATTGGGGCTAATATGGGTATTTATTCTTTATATTTTGCAAAAGTATTTAATTCTATATCTTATGTTTTTGAGCCATCATTTATGAATTTAAATCTTATTCAAAATAATATTAAACTTAATAATTTAGAAAAAAATATTGTAATTATACCTAATGCTACGTTTTCGAAAACTGCGATTTCAAAATTATATCAATTAAGAAGGATCGCAGGAGATGCTGTCACTACTTTTAATGATAAAAAAGTATTTAAGAACATGTTGCATAGGTCAAAAGAAAGAAATTCTCCATCTATTAATAAAGTTCTTGGCTTATCAATAGATAAATTGGTAGAAAGTAAAATATTAAAAAAACCTGATTTAATAAAAATAGATGTAGATGGAAATGAGATAGAAGTTTTAAAAGGATGTCAAAATTTATTGAGAGAAAATAGAAAAATATCACTTTTAATTGAGCTAAGAAAAGAGACTTATAATTCAGCTAAAAAAATTTTAAAAAAAAATGGTTTTAAATTAATTTCAAAAATGAGAAATAATTATGTTTGGGGAAAATAATTTTAAAAAACTTGTGATTTGTGTTTTTATAAAATAAAAATTAATAATTAATTATATGAAAATAAAAAATTTTTGGAAAAATAAAAAAGTTTTTATTACTGGGCATACAGGATTTAAAGGTAGCTGGTTAACTTTACTTTTGCATAGTTTTGGGGCTAAAGTTACAGGGTATGCAATTAACCCCATATCAAAACCAAATTTTTTTGATGATTTAAAATTAGGAAAATATCTACAGAAAGATTTCAGAGAAAATATATGTAATTTAAAGAAATTAAAAAAAACAATTCAAAAAACTAAACCTTCAGTAATTTTCCACTTAGTAGGACAATCTAGCGTACTTCAAAGTTATGCAGACCCATTAGATACAGTTAATGCAAATGTGAATGGTACTGTAAATTTATTGGAAGCCACAAGAAGTTGTAAGTCAATTAAGTCAATAGTTTTAATTACATCTGATAAAGTTTATTTAAATTTAGAGGAGAAAAAAAAATTTAAAGAAGATGACAAACTTGGAGGCTACGATCTTTACAGTTCAAGTAAAGCAGCATGTGATATTCTGGCTGAGAGTTATGTAAAATCTTTTTATAAAGATGCAAAGTGCAATGTAGGAATTGCAAGATCAGGAAATTGCATTGGTGGGGGAGATTGGACAAAAGATAGAATTGTAAAGGATTGCGTTGAAGCATTTATTTTTAATAAAAAACTTGTACTTAGAAGCCCAAAAGCAACGAGACCTTGGCAACATGTATTGGAACCGCTTTTTGGATATTTAAAACTTGCAGAAAAACTTTTTATTAATAAAAGATTTGCGGGTGCTTGGAACTTTGGACCAAATTTAAAACAAAACCTAACTGTACAAGAGTTAGCCATAGAGGGAAAAAAAATCCTTAGTTCAAAATCTAAAATTCAGATTTTAAAAAGTCCTTTTTATGAATCGAATAATCTTTCTATCGATAGCACAAAATCTAGAAAACACTTAAACTGGAAATTAGCTCTTAATGCAAAGCAATCAATTAGAATGACATTTGAATGGTATGATTGTTTTTATAACAACAGAAAAAAAATAATAGAGTTTACTTTTAATCAGATTAAAAATTATCAAAAAAAATTAAAGTTAATCTAGAAAAAGATATAAATTTATTTTGGAAAACTAAATTAATTGATGAAAAAAAAACATGGACCCACACTTAGTTTAAGTGGAGATGCTTAGAGAGGAATATTTAATTTTTATCGAATTATTGCTAACAAATATTAAGAATATTATTTTTTTTAAAATTTTATGAAACTTGTACTTTTATTCGCTGGTGGTAGAGCGGGATCAGATTTACTACAAAGCCTATTAGATGGACATAAAGAAGTTGCTCAATTCCCAGCAGTATTACATTTTACAGATGAATTATTAAAAATTTTCAAATTAAAAGATCCAAATAACATTGCTAAGAAATTTATTTCTCTAAATAAACTTTATTTCGACTCAAGATTAAATAAAAGAGAAAGACATGATAAATTAGGAAAAAAAAAAAATGAATTTTATCTTGTTAATAAAAATTTATTCATAAAAAATTTTGTAAAAATTTTTAAAGAAACTAAAAGAGAAAATTTAGATATTTTAGTATGTTTGCACAAAGCTTATATGTTAAGTCAGAAAATAAATCCTAATAGGTTAAAAATTATATTTTTGCATATACATCTTTTTGAAAATTTTAGGAATTATTTAAAAATTTTAAATGTATACAAAGATACTAAAATTTTAATTACTTATAGAGATCCGCTAGTAAGTATGTGCTCAACAGTTAAACATTGGACTGCTTATGATGAGGGAAAGCACATGACACCAAGAAATTTATTTTCTAATTATCAATTTCATTTTAATATTTTCAACAACCTTAAAGAATATAAAAATAAAATAAGAGTCGTAAAGTTAGAAAATATTCATACTAAAAGCAAAAAACACTAAGAAAAATTTGTAAGTTTATTGGCATTGAGTATTCAAATATTTTACTCAATTCTACATATTTTAATAAAAAATGGTGGGGTGATTCCATAAGCAATAAAAATTTAGATGGATTGAATTCAAATTTTAAAAATAAATTTGATAAAGATATATTTGAATATCAAGATATAGAATTTATTGAAAATAAAATTATTTATATTTTAAAAAAATATAATTACCCAATCAGATCAAAAAACAACAATATTTACAGTAAATTTTACTTTCCATTATTTAAATTTGAAAAAAAGTTTTACAAAATCACTTTAGAAAAATTTAAATTTAAGACAAAGCTTTCAATAATTCTTTTTTACTTTAAAAGACTTAATTTGTTTAAAAAAAAATTTTCATGGAAGAACTTGCCAAATGAAATATAAAAAATTATAAAAAATGAAAATTGGAATTATGGGTTCTAGAGGCTTTATTGGAAGTAATCTTAATTTATACTTAAAAGATATTAATAAATATAAAGTTTATTGTTTCTCTTCTTACAAAAAATATAGAAAAAACTGGATTAAACAAATTTTAAGAGAAATTAAATTGTTTAAACCAGATTTATTAATAAATTGTGCAGCTGATCAAAATCCTAATGATAATGAAAAAGCAATTATAGACTTATTAAACTCAAATTTGAAAGCTAATATTTTTTTTTTAAATCAAGCTGTAAAAAATAATAATTTTAAAGGATACATTTCTTTCGGAACAAAATGGGAGTACAATGAAAATAGAATTTTTAGTCCACTAAATTTTTACGCAGCTGTAAAACATGCCAACGATTCTTTTTTAAAATATTATGCAATAAAAAAAAAAATAACAACCATCTCATTAAAAATTTTTGAAACATATGGAAAACATGACAAAAGAAAAAGAATTTTAAATTTACTACTAAAAAATTATAGAAAAGAAAAAAAATTGAGAATTACTCCTGGAAATCAATTTCTTGATTATGTGAATATTTTAGAAATATGTGAACTTATCAAGTTAATTTGTGATGATATTTTTAAAAAAAGATTAAAAGGATTTAATACCTACACAGTAAGCTCAAAGAAACCAATTAAACTTAAATTATTAGTCAAAAAACTAAATAATATTCTTAATAAAAAATTAAAAGTTAAATTTGGTGGAAGAAAATATAGAAAAAATGAGGCTATGAAACCGATTAAAAAGTTTAATAATTATCCTGGTTGGAAACCAAAATTGAATCTTATAAAAGAATTAAAAAAAATCTTTGATGAAAAAAAAAGAAAATAAAAAATTAAAAAACAACACGGCTGTTATTTTATGTGGAGGAAGAGGAACAAGGCTTGGAGTTTTGGGAAATAAATTACCCAAGACATTGGTGAAATTAAATAATAAACCAATACTTTGGTATATTTTAAATCACTTGAAAATTCATGGATTTCAAGATGTAATTTTACCATTAGGTTATAGAGGAGAGTTAATTAAAAAATTTTTAAAAAAAAATAAAAATTTTGGTCTTAATATTAAGATGATAAATACTGGGTTAAATACAAATATTGGAAAAAGGCTTTTTTTAATTAGTGATGAAATTAAATCTAAAAATTTTTTATTATTAAATGGAGATGCTATTTTCAGATTTAATTTAAAAGATATATATAAAAACCACTGTGCAAAAAAAATTGGATCTACGTTTATTTGTGGAGAATTTACTTATGCTTACGGATCAATTGGAGTTAAGAAAAATAAAATTATTGATTTTAAAAGAAATTTAGTTTTTCAAAGTTTAAAGATTAGAAGTGACGAAAAATATCAGGCATTTAATTATACAGGTATGGCAATAATAAATACTGATTTGTTAAAAAGATTTATGAAATATATTAAAAATTCTGAAAATTTTGAGCAAGAATTCTATCCTAGAATAATTAAAAAATTTAAAACTGAGCTTATCAAAGTGAAGGGTTTTTGGCATTCTGTTGACAGCATTAAGGATCTAAACATGGTTAATAATAGTAGTATTAAAAATCAAAAATTTAAAAGATTAAAAAATCTTCAAAAATTTTTAAAAAAAAATTTTAATAAAATTTAAATTTAGATATGATTTGTAAAAATTGTAGAAAAAAAAAATTAAATAAAATTGTAAAATTAGGAAAACAACCTCTTAGTGGTTTTTTTTATAATCAAAAAAAATATAATCTTAAAAGATATTCTTTAGATTTATATAAATGCTCAGAATGTGATTTAGTCCAGTTAAATAATGAAGTAAAAATAGAAAAAATGTATGGACAACACTATGGATATCAAACTTCTGTAAGTAAATTAATGATCTCCCATTTAAAAAAAAAAATTAAAAAGATAAAACAATTAAATTTTATAAAATTAAGAGATAATATCTTAGATATCGGAAGTAATGATGCCACATTTCTAAAATTATTGGGAAAAAAATATAACTTATGGGGAGTTGATCCGTCAGCAATAAAATTTAAAAAAAATTATAAAGAGATGAAATTAGTTCCTAATTTTTTTTCAAAAAAAAATATTATAAAAAAAAATGCAAATAAAGAAATTAAATTTAAGTTAATCTCCAGTTTTGCAATTTTTTACGATGTAGATAATCCATCAAAATTTTGTAATGATATTGAAGGCTTACTAGATGATAATGGTATTTGGATTTGTGAATTTTCCTATCTACCTTTAATGTTAAAAAATTTGACATTCGATCAAATATGTCATGAGCATTTAACATATTATACTTTTACTGTTTTTGAAAAAATAATAAATAATAGTGGACTTAAAATTATTGATTGTAAACTAAACGAAATTAATGGAGGTAGCATTGAAATTATAATTTCTAAAAACCAATTTAAAAGAAAAAAAAATGTTAAAACAATCAATAAAATTAAAAATGATGAAAAAAAAATTAACATTAAGTCTTATAAAAATTTTGAGAAAAGAATTTATGAGTCTAAAAATAAACTCAAAGCATTTGTTAATAAAAACTATCCAATAGCGGCATACGGTGCTTCAACCAAAGGTAATATCGTTTTGAATTTGAGCAAATTATCATCAAATCAAATAGAATATATATGTGATTCAAACAAAAAAAAATATGGAAAATTTACACCAGGATCAAATATTAAAATTATTTCGAAAGAAAAAATGAGAAAACTTAATCCAAAATTTTTGTTAGTTTTAATTTGGTCATTCAGGTCAGAAATAATTAAACAAGAAATTAATTATTTAAAGAAAGGTGGCAGCCTGATTTTTCACTTGCCTAAATTTCATATTATAAACAAAAATAATTATAGGAAATATTTGAATAAAAGCTTTAAAGAACTTTCTTATAACTATTAGCTTATGTTGTTATCAATTTGCATACCTACATTCAACAGATTGAGTTGTTTAGATAATTGTCTAAATTCTATATTAATTTCTTCAAAGAATGTTCAAAACTTTGATTTTGAAGTTTGTATTTCTGATAACTGTTCAGAACAAAACCCCATAGAAATTGTGAATAAATATAGCAAAGATTTGAATATAAAATTCAACAGAAATAAAAAAAATCTTGGAGTAGCTCTTAATTCAATAGAAACATTGAAAATATCTAAAGGCAAATATGCATGGTTGATTGGAAATGATGATTTGATATTACCAAATACTTTAAAAGATCTAAAAAAAATTTTTGAAAAAAATCTTGATGTTGAGTATTTTTTTGTAAATTCTTATTGTTTAAATTCGAGTGATTTAAATAATTATCCAAAACCATTTAATACATACGAACTTAAAAACAAATCTATGCAAACTATTTCAAAATTTAAAGAAAATAAAAGAGTCAATTTTTGGGAAGTTATAGATCCTAAAGTAAGTTGGGAATTTTTGATAAGTATTTTTGTATGTATATTTAATCGTAAAATGTGGTTAGAAGGTTTAGACTGTGTTAGTCAAGAGGATATTCAAGATACTAGAGTTTGGTCTAACTTTGATAATACTTGTTTTAATGGGAAAGTAATCTCAACTGTTTTTAAGGATAAAAAAAGTTTTATGTGCGCCCAACCAATGAGTGTTAATTTAATTGGAGAAAGAGAATGGGTTAGCATGTATGATTTTGTTGAAATTGTAAGAATACCTGAGCTTCTTGATTATTATAGATCACAGGGAATGAATTTTTGGAAATATATTTATTGCAAAAATTTTGCTTTAAGAAATTTCTTTAATTTTTTTACTAAAATTTTATTCAATGGCAATAGTGCAGGGAAACAATATGTTAACTTTTATAAACATTTCTTTAGAAATTTAATATATCCATATGCCTGGCTTTCAATTATTTTTTTTGCTATTAGAAGTATTAATAAAGTATTTAAGTTTAGATCGGATGAAAATAAATCAAATTAAACTAAATTAAAAAACATATGAATATTAAAGACGTAATAATTACTAAATTAAAAATAATTAAGGATGAGAGAGGATCAGTTATGCATATGATGCGTAACGACAGTAATATATTTAAAAGTTTTGGGGAAATTTATTTTTCTACAATCTTTAAAAATTCAATTAAAGCTTGGCATCTTCATAAAGAGGCTACATTAAATTATGCTTGTATTAAAGGTAGAGTAAAACTCGTTCTATTTGATGATAGAACTCAGAGTAGCAGCAAAGGTGTTTATGAAGAAATTATTTTATCGCCTCAAAACTATTTCCTTATAACTATACCACCAAATATATGGAACGGTTTTAAGGGGCTTGATGAGGAAGAGTCAATAATTGCAAATTGTTTAAATTTACCCCATAATGAAAAAGAGATGGTAAGAGAAGATCCATATAGTAAAAAATTTAACTATAATTGGAAAATATAAAAATGAAGGTTGTGATTTTAGCTGGAGGATTTGGCTCTAGACTCTCAGAGTATACAAAAACTATACCTAAGCCTATGGTTAAAGTTCTTGGTAAACCAATTATTCAAAGAATAATTGATCACTATGTTTCTTATGGACATTTTGAATTTTACATAGCAATTGGTTATAAAGGCCAAGAGATAAAAAAATATTTCTCAAAAAAAAAATTTCCAAAAAAAATAAATATCAATCTTATTGACACAGGTAAAAACACAATGACAGGAGGAAGATTAAAAAGATTAAGCCCATACTTAAATGATACTTTTCTCATGACTTATGGAGATGGTTTGTCAAATATAAATTTAAAAAAACTAATAAGCTTTCATAATAAAAATAAAAAAACTTTTACTCTTACAGCAGTAAGACCCCCTGCAAGATTTGGAGCGATTAAGATTAAAGGAAGTTTTGTAAACTATTTTAAAGAGAAAAATAATCTTGATGAAGGTTGGATAAATGGTGGTTTTTTTGTAATTGAGCCTAAATTTCTTAAATATTTAAAAAATGACGCTACATTCTTAGAGAGAGAACCATTTGAAAAATTAACAAAAGAAAAACAGCTTGTTGCTTACAAGCATGATAGTTTTTGGCAATGCATGGATACACAAAGAGATAAAGAAATTTTAGAAAAAGAGTTAAAGAAAAGAAAAGGAAAAAAATAAAATAGAGCGAAATCTAAATTTAAAAAAAATTAATGAACAAAATAATTAATTTACTTGACCATGAGTTAAAATTAAAATTTTTAGTTTTAATTTTTTTTATGGTTATAGCCTCTTTTCTTGAACTTTTAGGGTTAGGATTTGTAATTTTTATCCTTAACGCATTTTTAGGTTTAGATACTAGCTATATTGATAATATAAATAATTATACAAATAATTTTTTTAACATAGAAATTGGTTTTCAAAAAATTATATTAATTATAATTTCTTTATTTACTTTAAAATTTATAATTCTTTCATATGTCGCATGGATACAATCTGATTTTATAGCTCAGTTTAGAGAAAAAATTTCAAATAAACTTTATCATAATTTCCTTAATAGGGACGTAAAAAACCTTCTTAGTAAGAATAGTGCAGAATATATAAGAAATTTTACTGAAGAAATTTTAACAAGTATTACATTCATTACTAGCTGCTTAAAATTAATTCTTGACTCAATACTAATATTAAGTTTTTTGGTATTTTTAATGTATTTTAATCCTTTAATTACATTAATTATTTACACTTTTTTCTCATTTTTGGCCTTTATTTATTATAGTTTTTTTAAAAATAAATTATCAAGCTGGGCCATTATAAAGTTAGAAAATAAAAAAAAAAAAATTCAATTTATTGCTGAAAGTTTTTCTGCGATTAAATCAATAAAAATTTTATCAAGAGAAAATTTTTTTCTAAATAGATTTAAGAAACAAATTAAGTCTATTAGTAGAATACATTTTAAAGTATCTTTTATAGGAGAATTACCAAGAAATATCTTTGAGTATATCCTGCTAATTAGTATTTTAATTTTATTTTTTTATTTAATTGAAAATAATTATTCAAGTGAAAGTATTATTCAGCTTCTCTCTATTTATACTCTTACAGCCTTTAGGCTTGTTCCTTTGTTAATGAGATTTTTAACAAATATGCAAAAACTTAAACACTCATATCCAAGTATTACTAAATTAATAGAAGAGAATGAACAAAAAATTATCCATAAAAAAGGTAAAACTAAAAAAGTATACTTTAAAAGTAGTATAAAATTAAATATTAAAAAGTTTTCATTTAATAAGAGTAAGGATTATTTATTTAAAGACGTAAATATTGAAATAAAAAAAAATTCACAAATTGGAATAATTGGAGAAAGTGGTAGTGGCAAAAGTACTCTTATTGATATTTTATGTGGTTTTCAAACAAATAAATATTCAAAATTAAAAGTTGATGGCAAGGATATGTATAGATCCGATAATCTTGAGAATTGGCAAAATTCTATAGGCTATGTTCCTCAGAATATCGTTATTCTAAATCAATCATTGAGAGAAAATATTTTATTTGGTGCTGATAGAAATCATTTTGATGATAATATTTTAGTAAATTTAATTAAAAAGGTAGATTTAGAAAAATTTTTTAAAAAATCTACAATTGGTTTCTCTCAAATTTTACAGCAGGATGGAGAAAATATATCAGGTGGTGAAAAACAAAGAATAGGAATTGCTAGAGCTTTAATTAATAACCCAGATCTTATAATATTTGATGAAGCTACTAGTGGATTAGATGTCGAGACAGAAAACAAAGTTCTTGAAACAATTAAAAAAATTAACAAGACCTCTGTAATAGTTTCTCACAGATTTAATGCTTTAAAAAATTGTGATAAGATATATTTATTAAAAAATAAAAAGTTTACATTATTAAAAAATAATAAGATAAAAGCGCATTTTGAAAATTACTAATAAAATCTTGATTCCTGGTGGCACAGGTTTTTTAGGTTATCATTTGTGCTCATTTTTTAAAAAAAAAGGATGGGTTGTTCATTCAATTTCAAAATTAAACCCCCAAAAAAAAAGAAAGATCAAAGGAGTAAAGTATATTTTGTGTGATGTCTCTGATCGATTAAAATTGATAAAAAAATTAGATTATCAATATGATTATATTGTTAATTTATCTGGCTATGTCGATCACAGTAAAAATAAATCAATAATTAATAGCCATTATGTAGGTTGCAAAAATTTAATAAATATTTTTAAAAACCGTAATTTAAAAAAATTTGTTCAAATTGGATCGAGTATTGAGTATGGTATTCAAAAATCACCTCAAAAAGAAAGCCAAGTAAAAAAAAAATCAATACTTTCTCTACTTATGGAAATGCAAAACTTTTATCTACTTTATTTTTAAAAAAATTATATAAAAAAGAAAAAACTCCAATTACAATATTACGTCTGTACTTGGTTTATGGACCCAACCAGGATGATAATAGAGTTATTCCTTTTGTAATCAAAAATTCTTTAAAAAAAAATAAATTTAATTGTTCTCCTGGACACCAATTAAGAGATTTTACTTATATTCAAGATGTGATTTTAGCTATTTTTAAAACATTCAAATCAAAGAAATCTAATGGAGAAATAATTAATATTGGATTTGGTAAGCCTACAAAGATAAGAGATTTAATCATCATGATTGTAAAATTGATTGGAAGTGGAAAACCTATTTTTAGTCAAATTAAATTAAGACATGATGAACTTGCAAAGCTTTATCCAAGTATATTAAAAGCAAAAAGAATTTTGAATTGGGTCCCTAGAACAAGTTTAAAAAAAGGGTTAGAGAAGACTATTAAGTTTTATAAAAATAAATGAAAAAAATTAGTGTAATTGTAAATTGTCATAATGGTGAAAAGTATATAAGAAAATGTATATCAAGTATTTTAAATCAAATATATCAAAATTATGAAATAATTTTTTTTGATAATTTTTCATCCGATAATAGTAAAAAAATATTAGAATCTTTTAAAGATGAAAGAATAAAATATTTTTATAGTGATATAAAATTTCCATTATACAAAGCAAGAAATGAAGCTATAAAAAAATCTACAGGAGCTTTAATAGCCTTTCTTGATGTTGATGATTGGTGGGAAAATAGTTTTTTATCTAGTAAAAAATTTTTTTTTGAAGATAGTAAGTATGATTATTTTTACAGTAATACTCTTATGTATCACGAAAAAAGTAATAAATTTATAAAATATAAAAATTTTGATTTACCGGACGGCCGAATATACCATTTTTTAGCCAAGGATTATTTCATAATTATAAGTGGCTTAATTATAAAAAGAGAGATCCTTGAAAAAGAAAAATATTTTAATGAAAATTATAATATTATTGGAGATTATGATTTGATGATGAGGGTTAGTAAATATACAAATGCAAAAGGATTTGATCAGCCATTAATTAATTATAGAGTTCACGAAAAAAATTTTTCTAAAATAAATAATAAAATGCATTTTGAGGAATATAAAGATTGGTTTAATAGGCAAAATCAAAATAATGATATCAATTTTAATCATAATAAAAGCTATTTTCTGTTAAAGTTAGAAAAATTAGAAATTATATATTTTTTATATAGCAACAAATCACTAAAACTATTTTTTAAAATAATTAAATTTCCAAATTTTTTAATTAGGATTAAATTTTTATTAGCTTTTTTCCTACCACTAAAATTAATTAATTATTTTAGAAAATGAAGATAGTAATTATATCAAATGATAGATTATATTTAGGCAAAAATGATATTCGTACTGATTTTAATGATACAATTTTTAATGATACAATAAATATAATTGAAAGCTTATCTAAAAAAATATGATTCTAATAAAAGAAAAATTTCAAAAAGATTTAATGCGAATTATGAAATGAAAAATGGCCTTATAAAAAATAAGTTTTTCTCTCTTTTATTTATTTTTCCCTTAACTTATATAATTGGAATTGCTGTTGTTGAGTTTTTTTTATTTATTTTTTTGATTTTTTTATTTTGTAGTGATTATAAAAAAGCATTTTTTAATAAACAAATTTTAATATTTTTTTTATTATTTTCTATTTATATTGGTTTTAATGCCTTTATACAGATACCTAGTAATTTAAAGTATTCATCAATATTTCATTTTAGATATTTTCTTTTTTCAATAGCTGTTTGTTTTTTTTTCGAAAAATATTATCACATTAAATTTAATAAAAATTTAATTTTATCAATATTTTTTTTAACATTAATTACACTTTTTTTTGATAGTTTTTTTCAATTTTTTGTAGGAGAAAATATTTTTGGTCAAAAATTATTAAAATATAGAGTTTCAAGTTTTTTTGGAGATGATTTAATCTTAGGAAGTTTTTTGATAAGACTTTTGCCTATCATTTTATGGTATTTATTTTATTTAAGGATTGATATTAATCAAAATAAATTTTATTCAATAATTTTTTTCTCTTTATATTTCTCAGTTATATACCTGTCAGGTGAAAGAACTGCTTTTGCTCTACTTATTGGTTTTATATTACTATCAACGATTTTTATTTCTGAACTAAGAAATATATTAATTAAATCCACTATAATTTTTTCCATCTTTATAACCTTTAATGCAAATCTAGATTTAGGAAAAACAGACATTACACACAGAATGTTTATTAAAACTTACAAACAAGTTTTCAACCAAAATATTATTAGTGAAAATAAGATTGAATATAAGGATAATAACTTTGTTAAAGTTATAAAATCAGTAAATGTTTTTTCCAATCACCACCAGGGGCATTTAATTGTAGCTAAAAATTTATTTCAAGAAAATCCAATTTTTGGAGTTGGACCAAAAGGCTTTAGGCATTTTTGTAGATCGGTAGATTATGATCCCGAGGAAGGTATTTGTTCTACCCATCCTCATAATATTTTAGCTCAAACTCTATCTGAAATAGGACTTATAGGTTTATTTTTTTACTTAGCATTTATTACTTTTTTAATAAAATATACTTTATTAATTAAGAACAAAGATAATAACAAATTTGAATCAAATAGCTTTTTAGTAATTTCAATTGGAATTCTAATTCATTTATTTCCTATTTTACCAAGTGGGAATTTTTTTAATAATTGGATTTCATCATTTATTTATTTTAAGATAGGTTTATTATTATATTCTCATAAAAGATTATTTTCAAAATGATTAAAATATTTTCAATATTAATATTAAATAATTTATTAATACTAATTAATTTTAAAAAACTTTCTAAGATTATCAATATTTTTGATAAACCTGATAAAAATCTTAAAAAACATAAATCAAACGTTCCTCTTTTAGGTGGGATTATTATAGTTATAAATCTAATAACTCTTTTTATCTTTTCAATATTTTTTGAAATACCTTTTGAAAATTTATTAGTTTCAAAAAAAGAATATGTTTCAATATTCCTT
>MDTB01084015.1_pt1 | contig 31006 bp, 32 predicted proteins | sample 811161 | NCBI WGS metagenome assembly MDTB01 (sample SAMN05326650, study PRJNA326480) | marine metagenome | isolation source: seawater | place: Mediterranean Sea | collected 2009 | reverse complement strand
TCTTCACCACTGATGGGCCATCGCATGCCTACTTCATCTACTTTCTCAACCGGCACGGAAACAGTCATATTATCCATGACCATTCGGAGGATTAGATACTCTTTACGTGAACCAAATATTGTTTTTACTTTTTTCTCTTCGACTATCGCAGCCCCATGATGAGGATATACGACTCTGTCACCTACTTTGAAGGCCATTTCTCTCCATTGATTTAATCGTTCTTTAAGGATGCCATTTCCCAGAGCAGAACGCACACCATTTCTGAATAAGTTCAACCGCATTCTTAGTAGATAGTTGTGCAGGCATATTAGGGTTGCGATATGGCAGAGAGAAAATGGGTAGCTGGCGTCGACGGAGCGCAGAAAGGCTGGATTGTCGCATATGTGCCATTACGTAAAGGAAATGGGTCTTACCTCCAAAGATACGAGCATTTTTCTGATGTGAAATTAGAGACAGACGCTATGAATTGCCAAGCTGTAGCGGTTGATATGCCAATGGGCTTATCAGATGAACCTAATAACGAAATCGATCAAGAGTTACGAAAGCGACTAGGGCAGAGAAGATCTTCTCTTTTCCCCACACCATCGTCCAGTGTACTGAATGCACAAACATATGAAGAAGCATTAAAACGCAACCGTGAAATCAAGGGGAAAGGCATATCTATACAGGCCTGGAATCTAGTACCTCAGATACGGCAAGTACGGAAGGTGATACGACCCACCGATACTGATCAGTTTGTGGAATGCCATCCGGAGTCATCCTTTGCTGCGATGACAGACAGCCCACTGCTTTCAAAAAAAACAGAACAAGGGGTCATCCAACGCATTGGACTGCTTGAGCAGTTCGTTCCGGATCTTGAAAGTGTCTTGAGCACTCTTCCCAGAAAATGCAAAATGGATGACGCATTGGATGCCCTTGCGGCTGCTTGGACAGCGAAGAGATACGTTCGGGGCAAATCCGTGATAATCGGCGGACGCGACTACGATAAACAAGGGTACCCACTGCGAGTAATCATTTAGAGTTTGGAGGAGACATGGGTGGAAGATTAGAAAACAAAGTCTGCTATATTACCGGTGCAGCTTCGGGAATCGGACTTGCATGTGCTGAACGACTTAGTGCCGAATCAGCTACCGTCATTGGCTCGGATCTCCAGTCATCAGATGAATGGAATACGCATGTTGCCGATCAAGATTGCTTCTACGAACTTGATGTCAGAGACGAACAAGCGCAGATGGATGTGGTGTCAAATATTGTTGAGTCATACGGCCGAATTGATGCTGTCATCACATCCGCTGGAGTCGCCGGAGGTGGACCAGTTCATTCAATCAATTTAGAGAACTGGCAACACGTACAAGATGTGAATCTCACCGGAACAATGTTGACGATTAAAGCCGTGTTGCCAACAATGATGGAACAGCGATCAGGGAGTATCGTCACCGTCGCAAGTATTGAGGGAATTGAGGGATGTGAAGGTGGGTCAACATATAACGCGTCTAAAGGCGGAGTGATCCTTCTAACTAAAAACCTAGCGAACGATTATGGAAGGCTCGGGATACGAGCCAACGCAATATGTCCTGGCTTTATTCGCACACCCATGTTTGAAGCAACGGTTTCGCTGATGGGAGAACGAGCCGACAAGATAAAGGACCAGCACAAGCTTGGCCGCTGGGGGGAAGCGAGTGAAATAGCGGGTGCAGCCTATTTCCTTGTTAGCGATGATTCATCATTCGTTACAGGAGTTGCTTTGCCAGTCGATGGTGGGTACACAGCTGGGCACTGGTACGGGCTGACTACACTCATGGGGCTTGAATAAACTAATCAAACACAACTTCAAACATCAGCGGCCATAACTTTCCTGTTAACAAGAAACTTTCTGACGCTTTGATGTACGCGATGCCATTCAAGACATTCGCATCGCTAACGCCTTCATAAGTTTGGAGAACTGAAGCGTCAATGACTGCATCCACATGACCAGATGACATATCAATTGCGATAATGGTATTCGTCTGCCACATGTTCGCATAAATATGATCGTTAACACATTCAAGTTCGTTCAATCGATTCACGCTTACCAAATCACTCGTAACTTGCAATTTTCCAGTTATCTCAAATGTTTTAGGATCGCGAAGCGTTAAAGAGTCACTGCCATCTGACATGTAGAGTGAAGTGCCATCAAAGCACAATCCCCATCCTTCGCCATCATATACGAACTGACCAATCAGGAAGAGCGTTTCAATGTCGTAGACAAATGCTTTACCACTTGTCCACGTTAACTGAATGACGGTGTCATCAACGATGGCTATACCTTCACCAAAAAACTGGGGGGCAAGAGGAACATTCCGAAGTACTTTCCCATCGGATGCGTCAATTTCAGTAAGTTCTGAAGAACCGCGAAGCCCTCGGCTTTCGAAGAGTCTCTCTCCATAGAACTCCAACCCTTGCGTGAAAGCAGCTTCATCGTGCGCCCTGGTGCCTACTACTCGCATGGTTACTACTTGACTTTGCGCTACGTCCGGTTTCACTGGGCTGACACTAGGCGAAGGCGCAGCGACAGGAGTTGGAACCGCAACTACTTGCACTGAAGTTGGTGTAATCGTAACCATGTCGGTGGAAACCGAAGGAATGTTTTCAGCATTGTCACTACACGCCAAAAGGGAGCAGAGAACAAATAGTATAACCGCTATTCGTTTGACATCTTTTCCCACTATTTTGCGAAACTACTCTGAGGTAAGTTGACGGATTTGTTCTTCAGTGAAACCAATTTCCATCAAAACACTTTCAGTATGTTCACCTAAACCGGGAGCCACATGTGAAGGTTCCCAAGGTGTGCCTGCGAAATCACAGGGTGTTGAGACCATCCGGGTAGAAGAAATTCCATCAGGGACATCAACAAACAACCCCGCTTCTTCGCTTTGAGGATCAGCTAAAACATCATCAATACTATTTACGGGCGCCCAAAAGAAATCCGGTTCGGAGTCAAAAATAGGTACCCATTCGCTCAGAGACTTTCTCGCGAATTCTGCATCAAGGAGGCTGATAAGCTCAGCAGCGTTTATAGCTCGAGATCGAGGGTCGGCAAACCGTTCATCTTCCATCCATTCCGGATGCCCAACAACTTTACAAAGCGGAGGCCAATGGCGAAGTCCCTCTAATCCAACAATCCAAAATCGTTTTCCATCTCCGGCAATATAGTTATTTATAGCGACGTTCCCCATGGTCTCTCTTTTCCCGACTGACAGCGTCATGCCCCATAGCAAAGCAATATTCATATCAAAACCAACCGTGTACGCACCTTGCCTATATAGAGAAGTTGAAACAAATTGACCTTTGCCAGTCTTTTCGCGCGAATATAGCGCAGCTGAAATAGCTGCTACAGCCGAGATACCAGTGTTGTGATCACCCATCCCGCCGCGTTGGAACGGAGGGTTGCCATCATCTGGAGTTAAGAGACTGGCAATGCCTGAACGTGCCCAAAACGCGGCGACATCATACGCTGGCTTATCCGCATCAGCCCCTTCATTACCGTATCCTGTGATTCCGCAATAGATCAGCTGATCATTTTGGGAAAGCAGTGTTTCGTGGTCGAGCCCCAGACGCTTCAAAGCACCCGTTCTGAGATTTGTGATAAAAACGTCTGCGCTCCCAATCAATGACATAGCGACATCAAGACCCTCCGATGTGCTCAAATCTAAAACAACAGATCTTTTGCCCCTGTTATCTAATTCAAACGGGGGATTGTTAGGCATATCTCCCCCTAACATTCGCTGAAACGACCTCGCCGGATCACCCAATGGAGGCTCAATCTTAATCACATCAGCGCCCCAATCAGCCAATAGACCCGCAGCAGCCGGTCCAGCAACCCACACACCTAATTCAACTACACGAACTCCTTCCATGGGTCCAGACATCATACCTCCTAACGTAATTCCCATAGCTTAGGTGCATTGCATCAATTAAGTGAATCCCCATCAGAACATATATTCATACCTTCAGACACGAACAATAAACCTAGGAAGACTTTCTCTGCTACAACAGAGACATGTCAGATCATTACGAATACCCATATCCCTCCACAGAACTTGAATCACAATACCCTTTCCACCCATACGACCATAACCGAATCCCTGAATACGATATGGAACAGCGAGCTCTGTCATTTTTTGAGGAAATGAATACACGAAGAAGCATCAGGATGTTCAGCTCGGAACCTGTCCCGCAACAACTCATAGAACTAGCTGTACGCACAGCATCAACTGCACCATCTGGTGCACACAAACAGCCATGGACATTCATCGCTACCCAGAATAACGACATAAAGAAAGCGATCCGTGACGCGGCTGAAGAAGAAGAACGCACAAATTACCTAGAAAACAGAATGAACACTGATTGGCAAAAAGCTATCGCTCCGTTGGGAACCGACCACCACAAAGAATTTCTTGAAATAGCGCCATGGGTAGTCGTGCTATTCGAACAACGCTACGAGATATCCCAAGATGGCACCCAACTAAAAAACTATTACGTCAAAGAAAGCGTCGGAATAGCCGCAGGCCTATTCATAGCAGCCATCCACCTAATGGGTCTCTCAACACTTACGCATACCCCATCCCCAATGAAATTCCTTAATCAGATCTTGGAGCGCCCTACCAATGAGCGACCATTTTGTCTATTCCCCATCGGATACCCGTTAGATGGTGTCAAAGTCCCAGATATCCGTCGCAAAGAACTCAATGAAATCTTCCGCCTCCTCTAGCCGAGCCGCTACACCGAATGTAAAATAAACAAGAACATAAAAAAGGGGAAGCAGTGTCATACGATCTAGTCATTACCGGCGGAACAGTTGTTGACGGGACAGGAGCTGCAGCGTTCCAAGCCGACATAGCAATACGAAATGGCAAAATCCAAGACATAGGACAAGATCTATCAACAGAGTCCGCAAACGTCATTGATGCAACCGAAAAGATCGTAACACCAGGGTTTGTGGATATTCACACACACTATGACGGCCAAGCAACATGGGACGGGCTTCTTGAACCTTCCTCTGGGCACGGCGTCACAACAGTCGTTATGGGTAACTGCGGAGTAGGATTCGCCCCAGTACGTCCGGGTCAAGAAGAATGGCTCATCCAATTAATGGAAGGCGTTGAAGACATCCCAGGAACTGCACTTTCTGAAGGAATGGAATGGGGGTGGGAATCATTTCCCGAATATCTTGATGCCCTTGATGGAAAAGAATACGCAATCGACATCGGATCCCAAGTAGCTCACGGCGCTATTAGGTCTTACGTTATGGGTGATCGAGGATCAAATAATGAACCGGCAACTGCCACCGATATCGCTCAGATGAAAAAACTTGTACACGAAGCGATAGACGCAGGAGCACTTGGCGTCTCAACATCACGAGTATTAGGACACCGAGCAATGAACGGAGAACCAGTACCAGGGACGTTCGCAGCAGAAGACGAATTGTATGGTTTAGGTGAAGCATTACGAGATGCTGGCTCAGGAGTCTTTGAACTCGCACCAGCCGGAGCAGATGGACAAGATCTTGTTAAAGCTCCAAAAGAGATGGAATGGATGAAACGACTCTCCGCAGCAATTCAGCGCCCAGTCACATTCGCCCTACTCCAAAACGAAACTGAACCAACTTTATGGAAACAACTCCTAGAAGAATCAATTGAAGCAGTAGACCAGGGAAGCCAGTGCTTCCCCCAAGTAGCTGGACGGCCATTCGGACTCTTAATCGGCCTCCAAACACATCACGCCTTTTCAAAAAGGCCAACTTTCATTAACATCTCTCACTTGCCTCACGACGAACTCGTCAATCAGCTAAAACAGAACTCAATAAGAGATGCCATCCTCAGCGAAGCCGACACCGATCCAGACCCCCAAATCCTATTTGATGGAATGAGCCGAATGATTCAATCAATGCTCCACCGGCTCTATCCAATGGGAGAAATACCCGATTACGAGCCTGATCCAACAAAAAGTTTCGTATCGATAGCAGAATCGGAGAATATGACGCCCGAAGCAGTACTCTACGATTACATGCTGGGAAATGATGGATACGCCATGGGAATGATGCCCATCTTCAACTATGTAGACGGCAACCATGATGTCATCAGAGAAATGCTTCTACACCCTCAGGCTGTCTCAGGTCTCTCGGACGGCGGCGCCCATTGTGGAATGATATGCGATGCCTCCATACCAACGTTCATGCTAAGCCATTGGACCCGAGATAGAACGCGTGGAGAAAAACTTCCACTCGAATGGATCATCAAAAAACAAACAAGCGATACCGCATCGCTGTATGGGTTAAATGACCGCGGAACATTAAAGGTCGGGAAAAGAGCAGACTTAAACGTAATTGATTACGATGCGCTGACCTTGTATGGTCCCAAAATGGCACACGACCTACCCGCAGGAGGTCGTCGACTACTGCAAGAAGCATCAGGATACGACCACACCATCGTTGCAGGCACAATTACCAGACAATTTGGGAAAGATACGGGGCAACGACCAGGCCGGTTGATCCGAGGTGCTAGGTAGCGTCAGCTATGAAGGCCAATAACCGATTCAGAAAAGCCTGCAATAGTTTTGACTATGAACCCGAAATTCGGCAATTCCCTGAAGGAACGAAGACAGCGCTAGACGCCGCCGCCGCAGTAGGTTGCACCGTTGCACAAATAGTAAAATCGCTTGTCTTCATAGCCGATGACTATGCTGTCCTCCTCCTCGTTTCAGGCAAAAATAGAGTCGATGAGGACAAAATCAAACAATTACTTAACGTATCTAAAGTTTCTATAGCTGAACCTGAAACAGTCCGTGCACAAACCGGATTTGCTATAGGGGGGACACCCCCATTCGGCCATGTACAACAAATAGTAACCCTTATGGACGAAGACCTCAGAGACTTTGATGAAGTCTGGGCTGCAGCAGGAACCCCAAATTCATGCTTTCCTATCTCGCCAGGTGAACTTCTTGAAATTACGGGTGCTACTCTTGCAGAAGTAAAACGAGAGAAGAAGTAGCTAACTGTTTAGGAGAAGTTATGGGGATTTGTGAAAATCAAGTAGTTATCGTTACTGGAGCAGGACGCGGATTAGGGCGCTCCCATGCATTGGAATTAGCCAGGCAAGGTGCGAAAGTTCTCGTGAATGACCTCGGAGTTGAGCGCGATGGAAGCCAAGGAGGTAATGGCCCAGCACAGCAGGTAGTAAATGAGATACAAACACTCGGAGGCGAAGCCGAGGTTAACTCAGCTGACGTCGCTGACTGGCAGCAAGCCGAAGACATGATCAAACAGGCAATAGATACCTGGGGACAACTTGATGGCCTTGTCTGCAACGCTGGTTTTCTTCGCGACAGAATGCTGGCGAGTATGAACGAAGAAGAATGGGATAATGTAATACGTGTCCACCTAAAAGGTCATTTCGCTCCAGCACGTCACGCTATTGCATACTGGAGAGACCAAGTTAAGAACGGAAAAGAAATTACGGCACGGATAGTGAATACCAGTTCGGGAGCTGGCCTTATGGGGTCTATAGGGCAAGGTAATTACGCAGCTGCAAAAGCAGCAATAGCATTGCTAACAACTCAACAGTCTGCCGAATGGGGACGCTATAGTGTCGCAGTTAACGCTATAGCACCCGATGCGCGAACACGAATGACTGAAGGTATCTTCTATTCGGCAGAAGATGTTCAAGAAGGAATATTTGACGAGAAATCTCCTGATAATGTTGCCCCCCTTGTCGCGTGGTTGATTAGTCCTGAATGTGACGTAACCGGTAGAACATTCGAAGTTACTGCTGGCCAACTCAATGTATGTGATGGGTGGCAACATGGATCAATCGCATCAGTGGGGAATAGAAGAATGGAAGTGGATGAAGTAGCTGAACTCGTGCATCAAAGTATCAGCGCGACGCCTTTGCCAGAGAATGTTTATGGAGCCTAGGATCGCTTTGGACAGTGAAGAAATTAACACTGTCGTAACTTAAGATTTTAATACCCAATTATGATGGTGTTAATGTGAAAGTAGTGAACTCCACTAAGGTTCTAGAGAAAGTAAAAATATTCATATGAAACTTATTACAGCTGTTATAAAACCCCATCAAGTCGAAGAGGTCAAAGAAGCGTTAGAAACTCTGGGCGTAAAAGGTATGACCGTGACAGAAGCCCAAGGCTATGGAAGGCAGGGAGGCCATACTGAAACATATCGAGGAACAGAGTACAAAATTTCTTTTACTCCAAAGTCACGAATAGAACTCATCGTCTCTGACGAAATTGCTGATAGGGCCGTTGACACACTCATTGGCGCTGCACGCACAGGAAAAATTGGTGACGGGAAGATATGGGTATCGACTGTGGATCGCCTTCTAAGAATCAGAACTGGTGAAGAAGGCAACGAAGCACTTTAATAAAGTCTTGCTTCCAATAGAATTGCAGCCACAAAGTTAAATTTCATGTCTCTGAAATTAATCACAGCTGTCATCAAACCACATCGGGTAGAAGAGGTTAAGAAAGCGTTAATCAACCTTGATGTTAAAGGGATGACCGTAACAGAAGCTCAAGGATTTGGAAGGCAGAGCGGCCACCCCGAAACATATGGAGGGAATGAATACAAAGTAGCCTTTAGTCCTAAGTTTCGTTTAGAAATTATTGTCTCTGACGAAATCGTCGATAGAGCAGTAGACGCTATTCTAGGAGCAGCACGTACAGGTAAAGTAGGCGATGGAAAAATCTGGGTGCTGCCCAAAGATCGACTTGTAAGAATCAGAACTGGTGAAGAAGGCAACGAAGCCTTGTAATTCAAAAGCTTATTTTTTATGTATCATCGGTAAATAACACAAATTTTTATGACCCCGTATTCACAAGTAATATAGACGTATATCTCACTAAGGTGGAAGAGTGCTACTACAAGAAACCCCAGAACAGCAATCGTTTCGAAAAGAAGTAAGAGAATACTTCGCTGACCTGATGACCGGTGAAGTGAGAGATGCTCTTCGTGGGGCCCATGAGACATCTCCTATTCGACGTGAACTCTTCAGAAAGATGGGGTCAGATGGCATGCTAGGAATAGGGTGGCCAACAGAATACGGTGGTCAGGGCCGTCCCCCCACTGACCAATTCATTTTTTATGACGAATCAGTCAGGGCAAATGCGCCAATGCCATTCGTAACTCTAAATACAGTTGGGCCGACACTGATGGAGATGGGAAGTGAAGAGCACAAAGAATTCTTTCTCCCCAAAATACTCGCTGGAGACATTACATTTGCTATCGGATACAGCGAAGCAAGCGCAGGAACTGACCTTTTATCTCTAACAACACGCGCTGATAGAGATGGAGATCAATGGGTTATCAATGGACAAAAGATGTGGACCAGCGGTGCAAATGAAGCCGACTATGTGTGGCTAGCCTGTAGAACCGACCATGACGTAAAAAAGCACAAGGGAATATCTATCATTATCGTCCCGACAGATGACCCAGGATTCAGTTTCACACCTATTGTTACAGTTGGACAAGCGACGACAACTGCCACATACTATGACGAAGTACGTGTCCCCTTCAGCAATCTTGTCGGAGATCTTCATGGTGGATGGGGTTTGATTGCTAGTCAGTTGAATCACGAACGTGTCGGTCTCGCTGCTGTAAGTGTCCTCTCGTTCAGACTCTTCGATGACGTTGTCGAATGGGCAGCCACTACCAAAATTAATCAGGACACCCGCGTAATAGATATCCCTTGGGTGCAAATGGATCTCGCTAAATGTAAGGCAAAGCTAGACGCACTAAATCTCATGAACTGGAGAATGACTACTGCAGTAGAGGCAGGAACTCTCCAGCCTTACCATGCATCAACAGCAAAAGTATATGGAACAGAAAGCGTCGCAGACGTCTACCATCTGCTTCTTGGCGTAATAGGCTCAGCCGGCCATCTCAGAGGCGGAACACCAGGTGCAGTATTGCGCGGCGAGCTAGAAGCAGCCGGACGTTCAGCTCAAATTAACACTTTTGGTGGAGGAGTTAACGAAATCCAGCGAGAAATCATCGCATGGATGGGTCTCGGAATGAGTCGCGGGAAACGCTGAATATGAACTTTGACTTTTCAGAGGAGCAAAACGCTCTAAAAGAGCTCAGCACTCAGATATTTGAAGGGACATCAAATTACGATCGAGTTGAAGAAATAGAAAAGACCGACGATAGGTTCGACAAAGAAATATGGAACGAGTTAGCAAAAGCAAATCTTCTTGGTGTTGCGCTTCCTGAAGAACATGGTGGACTTGGATTTGGTCTATTAGAACTATGCATAATCCTCGAAGAACATGGAAGGTCTGTCTCACCAGTTCCATTGCTTCCAACACTAGCTATGGGTGCACTCCCGATAGCTGAATTTGGGTCAGCTGAACAAAAGAGCCGTATTCTTCCACAGGTCATTTCTGGCGACTGCGTGCTCACAGGAGCATTCCAAGAATGGGGCATTAACGACCCTTACAACACCTCACTCAAAGCAGAAATGAAGGACGATCAATGGATTCTAAATGGGTCAAAGCCAGCAGTACCAGCCGCAAATAAGGCCAGTTTCATCGTAGCTCCAGCGCAGACAACTATAAATGAAATATCTCTTTTTCTCATTCCCACAAACAACTCAACACTCACCGTTACCAGCAGCTCAACAACTAACCGCGAACTTCACGGAGAAATCACTTTAAATGAATCTCCAGCTGAACTTTTAGGAAATGTTGGCGAAGGAAAACAAGCATTGACGTGGGTACTTGAACGCGTACATACTGCAATAGCTGCCTCCGCAGTTGGTTGTTGCGCGAAAGCAACAGAAATGATGGCTGAATACACCAGCGAAAGAGAACAGTTTGGGCGACCACTTTCCCATAACCAAGCAGTGACTCAACGAGCAGCTGACTGCTACATAGGAACCGACGCAATGCGTTTAGTTCTCTGGCAGGCAGCTTGGAGGCTTGATAGCGGCTATCCGGCAGCTGAAGAAGTTCGTACAGCCAAGTGGTGGTCTGCGGAAATCGGTCAACAAGTTGTGCATGATGTCCAGCATCTTCACGGCGGCATGGGAGCAGATATTGATTATCCAGTGCATCGATATTTTCTATGGGTAAAACAACTGGAAAACATGCTTGGTGGTGGATCCGCTCAACTAGCAGAACTAGGGAAATTGATCGCAACCAAAGCAAAAGTCGCCGCTGGGGTCGCGTAGCGAATACCAACATGTACATGTCGAACTCACACTCGCAGAAGTTCCCTTCATACAATACAGCTCGATACGCATACGCTATCAATCTTTTGAGCGATGTGATAGAGCACTCTTCTCATCACGACACCACATGTTGCGAAGGTTGGACAGTGTCAGACGTGATAGACCACGCAGAAAACGTACTTGCAATGGTGGACAATATTGATGGTGAAAGTTCAATATCAAAAAATAAGCGATTGACCGGGGAGTTGGTTGAAGAGCTCAAACAAGGAATCGAATACCGCTATACAGAAAGCATTTTACACAAAGAAGTGAAGTCGCCGTTTGGTGAAATGACAGTCGACGAATTCCTTGGGATCATTTGGATAGATACATTCACACACGTCTGGGATATCGCTGATGCAAGCAACATAGATCATGGAATTCCCTCAGACATGGCTATAGAGGCCTACCATATTATGGAACCAAGGTCTGAGAGTATGCGTGGCCCAGGAAGATTTGGTGAACCCCACAACACGACCTCTATTGACCCCGTTGAAAGGTTCATAGCCTTTTCCGGCCGTAAGTCTGTACGAAACTAATTCAAATCAGCGAGAATAAGCTAGTTCAAGACCTGCCCTTGGCCATTCAACGGCAATCAGGGAGCCCATCGCACCTTCTGTTATATAAGCGACACTCGGGTCTTCTCGACCAAACGCAATATTCGTTATCAGTGGCCCATCAACCTCTAAGAACTCATGGGTGCCATCAGGGCGAGCAACTAAAAGACCATCGCGCAACGCTGCCACCACTACAGTTCCATCAGCTTCAACTGCCATCGAATCAAGCGAAGCTAACGTATTCGCAACACAAATCCCTTTATTGCTGTTCAGAACACCTGGTGCAGAAATTTCGTAAGCCCACAATCGGCCCGTAGTAGTTTGGGCTACATATAATGTGTTTCCATCGGGGGAGAGACCACACCCATTAGGGTGATCAATATTATCAATGATACGAACAATTGAGGATCCATCCGGCGACGCATAGTAGACAGCGCCTTTATCAATTTCGCGTCTGCGCTGTTTACCTAAATCAGTGAAAAAAAAGCCACCGAATTCATCAAAAACAATATCGTTAGGTCCGCATAACCGGTCTCCTTGGTAATTGTTATATACCGTAGTTATCTCACCAGTAGCTATATCTACACGGTCAATAGAACCAGTTACGTATTCACCAGATTGGTTTGCCCCTGTCTCACGGTCCATAGGAAATCGCATTCCGTTAATCTCAGACCACACAAAGCCCCCGTTATTGCAGACATAAATATGACCATCAGGTCCAACAGCTGCTCCATTTGGCCCAGCAGACTCAGGGCTATCCCATTCAGCAATTACAGAAACCTCCCCGTCACTAGAGACACGCGTAAGGCGAGGCCCAGCTATCTCAACAAGTATGATACTCCCATCATTCATCACGATTGGGCCCTCAGGGAATTCAAGTCCATTCGCCATCTCGGTCTGTGTCAATGTCATGACAGCACACTAATCTATTTAGTCCTCAGTCGCATTTTGCATCTAGAATCAAACGCATGTTCATAAAAATAAGCAAGACAGGAAATAGTGCCACCATTCATGAATCCGAAGTTCTTTCTTCATTTGAAATAAGGTCACCAGAAAATAATCCAGAGAAAATAGTGGAAATCATCGGGAACAACTCATCTGTAGCTCATTCTGACCATATCTGGGTTTCCATCTCATGGATACTCAGCCAAATTCAGCACAAGCACGACACTAAATGGGAAAAAGAATTTGAAAACATGATCACCTACGCCAATTCAAAAGGATGGCTCAGCGAAGACCAAACACATTTGCTGGCGCATATTGAAATCTACACCTAAGTATGATTCAAAGAATTGATCAAGTTACCATCAGCCGAAAGGAAAGAAATGATAATTGATAAGACAAATCTATGGGATCTTGTGACCGCACGCTCAGAACTCAGCCCTGAAGCTGAAATGCTCGTTGATGAGCAAGGCCGCCGTCTGACTTTTCTGGAATACCACAAACAAGCAGAAGAAATGGCTGCAGGTCTTCAAAATCTGGGAGTGCAAGAGGGCGATGTAGTGGCATGGGAACTACCAACTTGGATTGAAACGGTTATTCTAGCCGCTGCTTTAAGCAGGTTAGGAGCAATTCAAAACCCGATCATAGCAATATATAGGGAAAGAGAAGTTAGTTTCTGCGTTCGCCAAGCAGAAGCAAAAGTGCTTATAACTCCGGGTGATTTCCGAGGGTTTAATTTCGGGGAGATGGGGCAAAAGATACAGAATGATATTCCTGAGCTAACACATGTAGCCGTTGAACCGAATAATTTCCCAACTGGGAGTAGAGCAGATCTTCGACCATACACAACACCTGAAACAGATGAGCTCAGATGGCTATGTTATACATCTGGAACAACTGCCGACCCTAAAGGCGCGAAACATACAGATGCTTCAATCGCAGCTATAGGTGAAAGCATGGGGCAGCGCCTTGATGTACAAGAAGGAGATAGACCCGCACTCGTCTTCCCATTTCCTCACATTGGAGGATTAACGTGGCTCTTCACTGCATTACAAAATGGTGCCACCCTCCTATGTGATTCAGCATTTGACCCTTCGACGACAACGCATTTTCTATCATCGGAGAATTGTACTCATCCAGGGGCAGGAACTCCCTTCCATATGGCTTATCTTGCAGCCCAACGAAAACAACCTGAAGCGAAACTCTTCCCTAACGTAAAGAATTTCCCCGGGGGCGGAGCACCTAAACCGATTCAACTCCATTCAGAAGTAAAAGCCGAGTTAGGAGGTTCAGGGATCGTATCTGGATGGGGGCTAACTGAAGCACCAATTCTAACGATGGGGGCAAGTACAGACCCAGACGAAAAGCTAGCGTTAACCGAGGGTAAGGCAATGCCTGGAGTTGAATTGACAGCTGTAGATGCAAAGGGCAGAAATGTGGCACCAGGCGAAGAGGGCGAACTTCGAGCAAAGGCACCCCAACTCATGCTTGGATACCTAGATGCGAACCTTGATAAGGATGCATTTGATGAACACGGGTACTTCCGCACCGGTGATTTAGGCGTTATTGATGAAGATGGTTATGTCGTGATCTCAGGGCGCCTCAAGGACGTTATCATTCGTCATGGTGAAAATATTTCAGCAAAAGAAGTAGAGGATATCCTCTTCCAACATCAATCAGTCCAAGACGTAGCTGTAATCGGTCTAAAAGATAACGTAACAGGTGAGCGTGCATGCGCTGTAATTGCTCTCAATGAAAAAGCTACCCCACTCACAATTGAGGAGATGAAATCCTATCTTGATGAATGTGGATTACGAAAAAATGCCATACCTGAACAGCTAGAGCTAGTTGATAACATTCCGCGTAACCCATCTGGGAAAATCACTAAAAATGTGTTACAAGACAGATTCAAAGATAGTGAATTTAATCGTTAACGATCTATTGAATCAATAAGAAGCGATAAATCATTAGATTGAATACCTTGAGGGATAGACAAAGCTAAACGATCAGCGATTCCACTAAATCGTCTAGTGAGTTCGGCACCGACTTCCGAGGGAGTTCCAACCACAGATAAGGTCGAAACCTGATTGCTGTCAAACACTGAACCTAATTGATCCCATTTGCCTTCCTTTGTTAGTTGCCTAAGAATTGGCTGTAAATCACTCCAACCATGCGTTTCAAGAACGGGTTTATAGGCAGGGGTTGAGCCATAGAACCCCAGCAAAGAGCGAACAGTCATCTCAGATTTGAGTTTGCTTTCCTCAGAACCATCGTGCACACCAACAATGGCACCAACAGTAACAACAAAATTTTCTGCAGAACCGTTGCGCTTGGCAAAACCACTTGAAAGATTAGGAATCGTGTGGATTTCAAGATGTGATTGAGAAGTAAAGGGGTGGACCAAAAGGCCATCGGCTACTTCACCAGCAAGAGCCGTCATTTTTGGGCCAAGTGCAGCTAACCAAATAGGCGGAGGTTCACAGGGTAATGGGTCAGGAGTCAGCATAGGCGAGGACAAAGTGTGGCGGGTCCACTTACCAACGAAATCGAGTTTCGACCTACTGTGCCAACTATTAAAAATAGCTTTGGTAGCCTCAATCGTTTCTCGCATCTGTCCTAGAGGGCTATCCCATACGCTTCCATAACGATTCTCAATGTGGGGACGAATTTGAGAACCTATTCCCAGTGCAAATTTCCCCTTAGATAGACGTTGCAAATCCCACGACTGATAGGCAAGATGCATCGGACTACGGGGAATGGCAATCGCAACATTTGTGTACAGTTTGCAGTCTGTAAGCTCTCCGGCACGCACTAAAGGAAAAAAAACGTCGCTTTTGCCCTCATAGGTAAATAAACCATCAACACCAGCGCCACTTAAGTCTTGCGAAAGACCAGCTACTTCCTCCAAATCGCCACTTAAAAGAACATCAATTTTCATCAAATAGTAACTTAGCATCAACGCAGAGCGCCACAGTCATTTGATTCACCAAATTAGATAACAGATGCAATCCTCCGTCAAACGTCTGAGGATTTTACATATTTCCTGTACAAACAATGGATTTGCAGTTAGTTATTCACCCAATAGTTTTACATTTAGTCTCAACCCGCCTATTTTCATAGAGGAGAGAGTTAGGAGCCCACAATGCTTGCTGCAGTTCTACGTAATACTGGCGATCAAGATTTAGACGTAACGGATACGATTCAGATCAATGATCCAGGCCCAGATGATGTAATAGTCAAGATCACACATACTGGCGTTTGCCACTCAGACGTTTCTGCAATGAACGGAACCATTCCCCAACCAGCCCCCGCTGTGCTTGGGCACGAAGGAGCAGGAATCATTGAAGAGGTCGGCGAAAACGTTACTGAAGTTTCCGTCGGGGATCACGTTATCGTCGTTTGGTCTCCACCCTGTGGTGGATGCAAATTCTGTATAGATCATTCAAGTCCAAACCTTTGTATGACAGTGCAGTTCGGATCAATGATGATCCCTCATTTCAGAGAAGGCGATGTTGACGTTCATGCGATGGCAGGAGCAGGAACATTTGCTGAGAAAACACTTCTTCCAAAACAAGCAGTGGTAAAAATTGATCCAGATATTCCTTTGGATATTGCTTCGCTAATTGGCTGTGGTGTTATGACTGGGGCAGGAGCAGCACTCAATACAGCCAAAGTAACGCCAGGTTCTTCAGTTATTGTCTACGGGGCCGGAGGTGTAGGCATCGCCGCTATCCAAGGTGCTCGTATCGCTGGTGCAGCCGAAATCGTAGCTGTAGACCTCAACGATGAGAAACTAGATGATGCCCGAAGATTCGGAGCCACGCATGCAGTTAAACCTGAAGATGTCGACGGTGCAAAACTAGAAATCACTGGTGGAGATGGATTTGATTTCGCTCTGGAGTGCATAGGGAGACCTCTAACAATGCGCGCCTCTTACGACGCAGTCCGGCGTGGAGGAACAGCATGTATCGTCGGAGTCGGAAGAGCAGAAGAAATGGTTGAATTCAGCGCATTCGAATTGTTTTTCATGGAGAAAACCCTAGTAGGTTCTTACTACGGTGGAACAGATGTCAGAAGTGATTTTCACAAATTGCTCCGACTTTATAAGCAGGGCCAGTTGGACCTTGAAGGAATGATCACACGACGAATTAAAATTGATGAGATTAACCCCGCCCTTGAAGCTGTGCGAAAAGGCGAGGTTATTCGTCAAGTCATAGAATTTTAATTAGCTTTAACAAAGGAAATTAAGTGAATCCTGAAGATCGCCTAAGCGCCCCATTAGAACTTGAATACCCGTTTACACGAACAACAGGTCCCGTAATTGGGGCATTCTTGACTGGTTTGCGGGAAAGAATAATGCTCGGTATTAAGAGGAAGGACGGAACAATCCTTGTTCCCCCAACTGAATATGATCCTGAAACTTCTGAATCGCTAACAGAAATGGTTGAAGTTGGTCAGGGTGGGGAAGTTACATCGTGGACATGGGTTAATGAACCGCGTGATCAATCGCCATGGGACAAACCTCACGCATTCGCGATGATTCTATTAGATGGGGCTGATACACCCATTTTACATGCCGTACTTGTAAACAATCCAGAAATGATGCAAACGGGTATGCGTGTTTCAATTAAATGGAAAAAGCAAACAGAAGGCCACATCCAAGATATTGAAGGTTTCGTTCCTGAAGAGGAAAACAATGACTGAGATCAACGTGCCAGACGCTATTAAAGACCTAGAACAAGTACAATCTGTTCGGACACCAATCCGACTGGAATACACATTTACCCCAGGTGTGGCAGCTCAGACGTATTTACGAGAGTTCGCCAATAAAAAAATTCTGGGGGTCGTTTCACCCGTAGATGGCGCTGTACTCGTCCCGCCAAGAGGAGCTGACTCCAGATATGGTGCGCTTTGTGAAGAATTTGTAGAGATGCCCCACACAGGTCACATTGGATCTTTCTGTGTGACCAATGTTCCTATACCTGGACGAGATTTGGAATTACCCTACATTTCAGCATGGATATTCCTCGATGGAGCTGACATTGGGTTTCTAAACCTTGTTGCTGAATGCCCACCAGAAGAATGCCGGATCGGGATGAGAGTCGAAGCTGTTTGGAAACCAGACGAGGAAATTGGGATGACGGCCGAAAATATTTTGTATTGGCGGCCCACGGGAGAGCCCGACATACCCTTTGGTTCCGCAGGTGTCCGAGGCTGGCACGCTCAAGGAAAAGGCAGCGAAACTAATGCGTAAAGTAGCAATTGTTTCGGCATCAAGCCGACAAGAAGAGAAAATGCTTGATAACGAAGTTGAAATGATGGTTCCCTTGATCTCCGAAGTTCGGGAGGCCACGGGATTAGATCAGACTGAAATTGGTTTTACATGCTCTGGAAGTTCAGACTTTCTGGCCGGTCAAGCCTTCTCTTTCGTCATGACCTTAGATGCGGTTGGGCCAGTTCCCCCAATATCTGAAAGTCACGTTGAAATGGATGGAGCCTGGGCACTCTACGAAACCTGGGTCAAATTCCAAATGGGCGTAATAGACACAGCACTCGTTTACTCATACGGGAAACCATCTCCAGGTTCATTGCAAGACGTGCTCTCTACTCAGCTCGACCCCTATTATGTAGCACCACTTTGGCCTGATGCACATGCAATAGCAGCCCTTCAAGCCCGACATCTTCTAGAAAAGGAAGAAATATCTTTTGAAGATTTAGCCGATTGTGCAATTAGAGCAGGAACGATAGATAGCAAAGAAGAATATTTTGATCAACCGATGTTTGCAGATCCCTTGCGTCGCGCTGATTGTCCGACTTACGCCGACGGAGGAGTAGCTATGATTCTTGCTGCTGAAGGGAAAGCTGAGGAGCTATGTGACCGGCCAGCGTGGATAACTGGTATTGATCATAGAATTGACAGCCATCATTTCGGAGTTCGGAATCTTTCTGCAATTCCATCAGCAAAGAAAGCAGCCCTCAACGCTGGATTACATCAAACAGAGGTTGATTTAGCAGAACTTCATACCTCTTACACCGTCCAAGATATTCTTTTGCGAAAAGAGTTAAACCTGCCTTTAAATCCAAAAAAGAGTTCAAAAAATCATCCGATTAAAGCTGAGACCTTGATGGCCTCTGGGCTTCTGCGGATAGCTGAAGCTGCAAGAGCTATCTGGAATAACGAGGCCAGCCGGACACTTGCGCACGCAACATCCGGACCGTTAATGCAGCAAAATCTGATGTGCGTCCTATCAGGGGAGAAGGAATAATGGGAGCAGGTGGAGAAATAGCAGCAGTCGTTGGTGTAGGCATGACTAAGTTTTCTGCTACCCGCGGTGACGTGTCTATGCCAGGTTTGGTACGTGAGGCGGCTGAACGCGCCCTTCAAGATGCAGAAATGGAATGGGATGATATTGATGCAGTGGTGATGGGGAAAGCTCCGGATTTCTTCGAAGGAGTAATGATGCCGGAAATATTTCTCTGTGAAGCTCTGGGGGCTATAGGAAAACCTATGCTCAGAGTTCACACAGCTGGTTCGGTCGGTGGTTCAACAGCACTTGTTGCTGCATCACTCGTTCACTCAGGTGTTCATCAGAGGGTTCTGACTGTTGCATGGGAAAAACAAAGTGAATCCAACGCAATGTGGGCGTTGAGCCTCAAGCAACCTTTCCAAGTTTCAATTAATGCAGGAGCTGGTGGATATTTCTCCCCAATTATTCGGCAATACATGCAAAAAACTCAAGCCCCCGAACTTATTGGGTGCATGGTTGCGTTCAAAGATCGCCAGCATGCATTGCTGAACCCCTATGCACATTTGCAGCAACCGGAATTAACATTTGACCAAGTAGTAGAATCACCTATGCTTTGGGACCCTATTAGATACTCAGAAACATGCCCATCGTCAGATGGAGCTGCGGCAATGGTGATCGTAAACGAAAAGGAAGCCAAGAAATCAAACAACCCTGCTTGGATCCACGCCGGCGCGATGCGAAGCGAGGCAAATAACTTTCCCGGACGTGACGAAGTGAACCCACAAGCTAGCAGAGATTGCGCAGACGATTTGTGGAGCCAAGCCGGAATTATCAACCCTAGAGAAGAGATAGATACAGCCGAAATATATGTTCCCTTCAGCTGGTATGAGCCAATGTGGCTCGAAAGCCTTGGCTTCTGCGAGCGAGGAGATGGGTGGAAGCTAGTAGAATCCGGAGCAACACACATTGATGGTGGCGACTTACCGATAAATTGCTCCGGAGGTGTACTCTCCTCAAATCCTATCGGCGCATCAGGAATGATTAGGTTTGCCGAAGCAGCATTGCAAGTTCGGGGAATGGCCGGAGAACACCAAGTAGATGGAGCACGCAAAGCGATGGGACATGCTTATGGCGGTGGGGCACAATACTTCGCAATGTGGGTCGTAGGAAAAGACAAACCTACCTCCTAGTAATCACTGAGTAAAAATGCGAATAAATAACACGAACACGGCAGTTGGAACCAAACTCGCTCTTCTTCTCGCCACGTTGATAGTTGCAGTTTCAGCAGTTTCCTGCGGCAATAATTCTGATGGAGATGTAACAGCCTACTGCGATGTAATCTCTAAGAATCTAGACCTGGGAGTTCCTGATACAAATTTACCCATTGACCAACTAGATCTCCTTATCACCCTTGCGCCCTCAGAAGTAAAAAAAGTTGTTACAAAAATTCGGAACACCTCAGCCGATGTTGCAGAAATATCTGCACTAGATCAACTATTCGCAGCGACCTTTGACCCTGAAGCAATTGACGCACAAAACACTTTCCAAATATACAATTCTCAGAATTGTAATATCAACACAGATATTGTTGAAGACCTTGTCTCCGCAACACAAGCAAGTATCCAGTCTGAACTAGAACAGTTCCTATCCGTTAACTATGAAGAAGAGAATTGGAGTAAGGAAGCGCAAATAGATGTGGTCTTTAATGGAATCGTAACAGTTGGAGTTAAAGGTAGTCTTGCGTTAGGTTCAGGCTTCCAAGATGCTGAATCACTATGTCAGGCACTAAGCCTATGGCTATACGCTGTGAAAGAAGTTGAAGGAACTGTCATCGTTTTGGTCGGCGAAAATGAGGTTATTGAACGCAGCTCAGAAAACCTAAGTTGCGCAACAAAAGAAATCGAGCAAACTGATTGAGCATCAGTCAACCAAATTGCACTATGCTATAAAGACCTTATCAATGGAGGCTATATGGGTTACCGAATTCAAGTTGATTTTGATCTTTGCGAAAGTAACGCTATCTGCATGCAGATAGCTCCAGAAGTTTTTGAAGTTCGCGATGATGATTTCCTCTACATTCTAAATGAAGAGCCCGGTGAGGATATGAAAGCACAGGTTGAAGAAGCGGCACAAAGATGCCCCAAGCAAGCAATCGCAATAGCTGAGGGCTGACAACTGAAAGAGATCATTGTCGTAGGAGCATCCCTAGCTGGTTTGCGCGCCGCTGAAGCACTCAGAACCGAAGGTTTCGACGGAACAATTCACCTCATCGGAGATGAACCTCACTTCCCTTACGATCGACCACCGCTATCAAAACAAATACTCGCCGGAGTATGGGAACCTGATCGCATCGCTTTGACCAGCGCCGAAAAGAATAATGATTTATCTTTTGAATGGCACCTAGGGCATAAAGCTACCGAACTAAATGTTCAAGAAAAGAACGTAATCTTAGATTCAGGCGAAAAGATCTCTTTTGACGGTGCCATTATCGCAACTGGAGCGAGATGTATTTCTCTTCGAATGGCCGGAGACCTAGAGGGAATTTACACCCTCCGTGGGCTTAATGATGCAATGGCAATCAGGACTGAATTCGAAAAAACGCCTCAAAATGTGGTTGTCGTCGGAGCGGGTTTTATCGGTGCAGAAGTTGCAGCTACGGCTCGTGAACGCGGACTTAATGTAACGATGATTGAGGCTGCAGAAGTACCTTTTGAACGAGTTTTAGGAAAAGAGATGGGCAATGTAACAGCCGATGTTCATCGCGACCACGGAGTTAATGTTATAACTGGCATACCGGTTGAATCTTTCAAAGGCGAAAGCAGAGTCGAAAAGGTTGTTCTTGGAGATGGTACAGAAATCGATGCAGACGTCGTCATCGTCGGAATCGGTGTAAAACCAAATACTGAATGGTTAGAGAAGAGTGGTCTAACTATAGATAACGGAGTTCTTTGCGACGATACATGTCAGGCTGCGCCTGGAATTGTGGCTGCTGGAGACGTAGCTCGCTGGCCTAATGGCCTCTTCAATGAGCTTATGCGTGTTGAGCATTGGGATAATGCTGTTGAACAAGGAATATACGCAGCCCGACGATTACTAGATACATCAGAGAATATGGAACCTTATGCTCCGACTCCGTGGTTTTGGACAGATCAATTTGATCGGAAAATCCAACTGGCAGGACGTACACGTCCTACAGATGAAACAAAAATCGTAACTGGCTCTATAGAGGAAAGACGATTCGCAACAGCATATGGTAGGGATGGAAAGCTCGTGGGGATTCTAGGATTCAACCGACCACGACACGTCATGCAATATAAGCAAATGATAAGCGATCGCGTGAGTTGGGAAGATGCTCTCAAACATGCGAAGGAACAATCCTAAAGCTAAATACCATGGTGGGAAATTCCAATCAATCCTCTCTTGAAACTAGCTACGATGTCGTAGGCATAGGTAATGCAATCGTTGATGTAATCAGTCATGAAAGTGAAAACTTCCTACAAGATCACGATCTTGTCAAAGACTCAATGACGCTTATTGATACGGATATGGCAGTGGCGCTATATAGCGAAATGAGTCCTACTTTGCAATCTTCTGGAGGTTCAGCAGCAAATACTATGTCTGGGATTGCTTCACTAGGAGGCAAAGCTGGCTACATAGGCAAAATACGAAATGATCATTTAGGAGAATTTTTTTCTCATGATATCAATGCAGCGGGGGTTGACTTTGTTGTCAAACCGGCAAAGGAGGGGCTTCCCACAGCGCGCTCCATGATAGTGGTGACTCCTGATGGTGCTCGGACCATGAGTACCTACTTGGGCATTAGCACGAATTTACGTAAAGACGACCTTGATGTCGAGTTACTAGAAAGCGCTCAAATCCTATACTGCGAAGGCTACATCTGGGATATAGAGACAACAAAAGACACAATCAGATCGGCAATAGCCATAGCAAAAGATGCGAATCGTACTATTTCGTTTACGCTTTCAGATAGCTTCTGCGTTTCCCGCCACAAAGAAGAATGGGTAGAACTCATCACTGATAAAGTTGATATTCTTTTCGGGAACGAAGATGAAATCACAGAGCTTAGCGGATGCAATACCCTTAGCGAAGCAGCGCAATGGATTCAGGGGAGAGTTCAGATAGCTTGTCTCACGCTTGCTGAACGAGGGTCCATAATCGTTACCGAGAACGAGATAATAGGGATAGGGGCTAAACAAGTTGCACAAGTGATTGACTCCACAGGTGCCGGAGATTTGTACGCCTCTGGGTTCTTATTTGGCTATGCCCGAGGACTTGATCTCAAAACCTGTGGTGAATTAGCTTCAATTTCAGCCGCAGAGATAATTTCACATACTGGAGCTCGCCCTCTTGTTCCTCTCAAAAGTCTGATTACATCAGAGTTCAACAAATAATGACACTTGATCATGGAAACCCTTCAATCGAAGATCAAATCAGGCAATGGATTAAGCATGATCCGGACCTTGTTACCAGAAACCAGTTAATAGATTTAAGAAATCAACAGAATCAAGACCTGATTAAAGACTTGTTTACTTCTCGGATCCGATTTGGTACTGCTGGACTAAGAGGCGAACTTGGCCCCGGTCCAAACAGAATGAATCAGCTTACTATGCGCCGTCTAGCAATCGGACTAGCTAAATATTTGGGAGAGGGGAAACGAGTTGTGCTAGGACGTGACGGCAGATACAAAAGCAAAGACTTTTTAGAAGATATCGCTTGCGTCCTCACAGCAAATGATATTGATGTGCATATTTTTCCAACAGTCATACCCACACCTCTGCTTGCCTTCGCTGTCCGTCACCTTGAAACTGATATGGGAGTCATCGTTACAGCATCGCATAACCCTAGTAGAGATAACGGGTGCAAAGTCTATTTAAGCGACGGTGCGCAACTCAGAACACCAATTGACGAAGAAATAGATCAGTTAATAGTCGGAGCAGAATTTGCAGAGATCCAGCCTTTGATTGGAAACGGGAAACGCTTTGAGATTGATGAAACAGTAACAGAAGCATATTGCTCAGCAATAGCAAATTCGGTAACTGATCAAAGCCCTAATATTCGGATAGCGTATACGCCGCTACATGGGGTAGCGATGCAATTAACGGAAAGAGTTTTTGAACAAGCTAATGCTGGAGAACTGATACCTGTACAAAATCAAAGGAACCCAGATCCTGACTTTCCTACCGTGCCTTTCCCCAACCCAGAAGAAAAAGGAGTAATGGACTCCGTGATATCTCTTGCTCAAGAATCGAAGGCAGATTTAGCAATCGCAAATGATCCTGATGGCGATCGTTTAGCCGTCGCTATCCCAACGGCCAATGGCGGTTGGAGGTCTTTGAGCGGAGATGAAATAGGGGCACTACTCTTCAACCACATAGTCACAAAAAAATCAGAACCAAATAGAAAAGTAGTTACAACGGTTGTTTGTTCCGAACTCGTCTCCAAAATTGCTGACTTCCACGGGGTTGAACACGAATCAACATTGACAGGATTCAAATGGATTATTCCAGCTGCATACAAAGACCCCTCGCTTCAACCAATATTTTGTTATGAAGAAGCACTAGGGTACGCAACCAACCCAGCGGTTCGAGATAAAGATGGAATCTCAGCAGCTTTGATAATGGCAGAACTTGCGGCAGTTACAAAAAGACAAGGACGAAGCCTAGAAGAGGAGTTAGCTAATCTTTCATTAGAGTTTGGGCATCATGTCACTAAGACGAAAAGGATCCGGTTTACGTCAGCGAACCCAAACGAAGTTATTCCGAAGGCAATGAAAGAATTCAGAGAAAAGTCATTAAGTACTATAAACAAAATGCAAGTGCAGAGCGTAAAGGATTATTCAATGCAGGATTTAGAAAGCAATTTTCCTACTGCAGACCTAATTGTAATTAATTTAGAAAAGAATGTTCGCATCTCAATACGCCCAAGCGGTACTGAGCCAATGATAAAGCTCTATATGGAAAAGGTCATGCACATAACTAAAAGGCATGACATTCCCAGAAAGAATATAGAAGCAAAAAGCGTACTTGAGGAATTAGGTTCTTGGTTAGAAAACGCTTTCAAAGAGCTGGCAGCGGCTAAGTAATCTGACCAAATTGCCTATCGCCAGCATCACCTAAACCAGGTAGTATGAATGCAGACTTATCTAAGCCTTCGTCAACGCAGCCAACAAAAAGTTTCCCATCAATGCCACTGGCTGCGACAGTCTCTAATCCCTGTGGTGCTGCCAACACGCTGATAGCAACTATTCTACCCGCGCCGGAGTCTTTAATTAGTTGTAACGCATGAAGTAAAGACCCTCCAGTAGCAAGCATAGGATCAAGGACAATAACGTCACATCCATCTAGTTCATTTGGAATCGTATTCATATAAATTTCGGGTTGGAAAGTTTCCTCGTCGCGTCTGGCACCCAAAAAACAAACATCAGAATTAGGAAGTATGCTTAAAGCCCCATCAAGCATGCCAAGTCCGGCGCGAACAATAGGAACAAGCAAAGGTGCGCATTCAAGAGTCCACCCATCCGTTTCAACAAGAGGAGTCTTAACCAACTTCTTCTCTAAGTCAACGTTACGGAGAGCTTCATATACAAGAAAAACCGAGAGATCATGAAGATTCTGACGGAAAATGCTGTTCGGCGTCTCTGAATCACGAAGAACAGTAAGCCGCTCTTTTATTAAATTATGATCTACTATTTCGATTTCCATTACTACCTAAACTAACCATATCTGTTGCCGTCCGCATCTGAGGCTATTCTTAAGACAGGGAGAATACAAAAGGAGAAGCCAATCAAAGATTCTTTTGTGCTAGGAGTTGACCTTGACGGAGTATGCGGAGATCATAACTTAATTTTTCGAAACATTGTTGCAGAAGAATTAGGCGTTGATCCCAAGTCCCTAACTCTTAACAGAAGCTGGGGATTTGAAGAGTGGGGCTTAACCACCAGCGACTTTGAAAAGCTACATGAAAAAGCTGTCGTTGAATATCGCATGTTCCGGGACATGCCTGTAATACCTGGAGCATCTGAGGTATTATGGCGTCTCTCCGACCAAGGAATTTGGATCAGGATCATAAGTCATCGTCTCTACGTCAATTGGGGGCATGCTATTGCCGCAGGTGACACAGCAGACTGGTTAGATAGAGCAAATATACCTTACCGAGATTTATGTTTTATCGGAGCAAAATCTGCTTTGCACGCAGATCTCTATATTGATGATGGACCTCACAACATAGAAGCGTTCCAAAACGATAATAGAAACGTAATTATCTTTGACCAGCCTTACAACCGTCACATAACTGGGATACGTGCGACTACCTGGGAAGAAGTTGAACATTACGTAACAGATGCTGTCGCAGAGAAGCTAGGTGTTGCAGAACCACAACTACCTGGACTGCACGACGGAATAAATCGAGTTGAATACCGTAAGGGCTAACGCTGCGAAGAAATAAATCTCGCAATGCGACTAGCAACTTCAGCATTATTTTCAAGCAAGGCTAGGTTAGCGGGAATACTCTCACCAAAAGTACCTTCCGCAAGTCGGGCAAGGATAAAAGGAGTCACCTCTTGCCCGCTTATTCCTTTATCTCCGCATTCTTTGACGCATTCTTCAATCAGTGACCAAATTTTCTCTGGATTAAGCTCATCATCAGGGGGTATCGGAACATTCAATAACATCCCATGGCTCAGACCAAGCCTGTTAATAGCTTCCAAAGCAGTAAATACTTCTTTCTCCGAATTAATTCTTGGTATTAATAAACCACTGTCACGTAAATAAAAAGCAGGTAGCGTATCTGTCTGCCAACCAACTACAGGAACACCTAAAGTTTCCAAGAATTCAAGAGTCATCGAAAGGTCAAGAAAAACCTTAGCCCCAGCGCAAACACATAAGACATTAAATTGGGCCAACGCAGATAAGTCAGCACTGATATCACCGGTAATGCTGGAATCCCGATGAACACCCCCAATGCCTCCAGTACAAAATACCTTTTCGCCGGCAGCTTCAGCAATAGCTAGAGAGGCAGATACGGTTGTAACACCCACAGGTAAACCTTGCCCAACCGCAATGGGTAGATCACGAACAGAAACCTTTTTTGATGCTGAGAATATGAGATCGTACTCAAGGTCTTCGAGACCCAATCGAAGTTCACCATTGATCACAGCGGTTACAGCCGGCACTACACCATGACTACGAAGGACATTTATGCAACGATCTAAAGCTTCAGCATTCGCTGGTGAAGGCAAACCCAGTTGACTGAAAACAGTCGATTCCAGACAAACTATTGGATCTTGATCCAATTTTGCCTGCGCTACTTCCTCAGAAAGCCGTATGGCACTACTACTTCCCATACCCTAAACCATCCTGACACTAAGGCCGGCTTTAACCATGTAAACCCCTTACGAAGCCAGGCAAATCTAGGATCTTTTCTACTACTGCATAGCCCGACTTGGGAACAGCGCCATCAGCTACTTTCTCATAATCCCAAGTTAATTCATAGGGTATATGCACAGCATGCCCACCAATAGCAGCAACAGGTAACACATCGCTTCTCAGGCTATTCCCAGCCATAAGGAAATTTTGTGGTTCCACACCCTGTTCGTCCAAGAAGTCAAGATAGGACTCAGGGTCTTTCTCATGGAAAATCTCAAATCCAGCAACAAATGTATCAAGGCCAGAGATCTCAATTTTGCTTCGTTGATGCAATAAGTCCCCCTTTGTCACTATGAAAACGGTGAAGTCCCGTGATAACTCCTCCACGGCTTCTTGAACTCCATCAAGTAAGACAACAGGGTGCTGTAATAGCTCTTTCCCCCAAGAAATGATTGTTTTAATATCAGCACTAGATATCTCCCCATTGGATGCCAAATGCGCAGTTTCAATCATTGAAAGCGTAAAGGACTTTACTCCATATCCAAAAACACGAAGATTAGTAATTTCATTTGTTGAAAGAGATTTCTCAAGACCATTAGCTGAAGAGTACTTACCCATAAGTGTTAGAAACTTTTCCTCAACCTCAGCAAAGAATGTTTCACTCTGCCACAACGTATCATCTGCATCAATTCCAATTAATTTAATTTCAGCCATATCAATCCTTGCCAGATATCCCGTTATCTTTCTCCCAAGACTCCACTCTGATCTTAAGCTTATCCTTTTCATGCTGAGGCAGGAAAGCATGAGTTATAGCAGTATCGGTAACATCACAAATTTCCTTCCAACCCCACCCAAAAGAATCTCGGCACTGAAGAAATTCGCCAGTTAGACTAGTAGAGGACATCAACCGGTTATCGGTGTTGATCGTCACAGAAAGTCCATTGTTTAGGAAATCATGGACTGGGTGATTCTTCATTAATTTAACAATGCCGGTATGGACATTTGAAGTTGGGCAAATTTCAAGAGGGACAGATCTTTGTATCAATTCAGAAGCGATTTTCCCAAAACTTGCTTCTCCATTATTGAAGGTTATGTCCTGACGGATACTAACTCCATGACCGATCCGTGAAGCATGACAGGCGCTGAAGGCCTCTTTAATGAATTCTGGACCTGCTGCCTCTCCAGCATGGATAGTTATAGGGATATCGTTCTCTCGAGCGAAATCAAAAGCGTTCAAGTGCATTAAGGGAGGAAACCCAATCTCAGGACCAGCAATATCAAACCCTACGATTCCCAAATTGATAAACTTGGCAGTTACTTCAACGATTTCTTCGCTCCTAGTATCTGATCGCATAGCGCACAGGATCCCGTTCACTTTGATGCTCCTACCTTTCATGCCTGATTGGAAACCTTGTAAGACGGCTTGTACGACCTCCTCAAGTTTGAGTCCTTTCTGCTGAAATAATTCAGGTGCGAAACGCACTTCTCCGTAGACAATGCCATCGTTAGCTAAATCTATTACACATTCTTCAGCTACTTGGAATAAAGACTCTTCTGTTTGCATCACAGCAATAGTGTGCGTAAAAGCATCTAAATACAGCTCTAGTTTTCCCTGGTTTGCGGTGGCGAGCATCCATTTCGCTAACTCCTTCGCATCATAACTTGGTAAGGATTTGTAGTTAATGTCTTTTGCAATTGAAATTATAGTTTCAGGTCGTAAGCCACCATCAAGGTGGTCATGAAGAAGGATTTTGGGAAAGCTTCGAAGGGAATTCTCTGTAATTTCAGGAACCGCCACCATAATTTAGATTGCGAATCCTTTCAATGGCATATCAGGTGAACGTTGAAGCCAGTTATCCTCTGGATAGTGAGCGGCTTCCTCAATTATATGTAGCGTAAATGCATGCCTAGACGTGTCTGATCGGTTTGCACTTGACCAATGTGGAAGTAAACCATCTAGAACAACTATCGTTCCCTTAGAAGCTTCAAGCGGAATTCTCTTGTCAGTTGGAAAGTCAGAGTTATCAAAAGTTATCATTTCTGTCCCCCCTCCTTCTTTACGTCGAAACCGTTCTTTGGGACTCTCCTTGTGCATCCCAGGTAAACACCAAAGGCACCCATTTTCGATGGTCGCATCTTCAAGAGCTACCCAGAAACCTTTAACTGAAGGTGGGTCGGTCCATAGGAAAGGATGATCTGTGTGCCAAACCACCTCCCCTCCTATCCGAGGGGGCTTGAAAATATACATTGACTGCAGCAGAAGGGGATCTTTAAAACCTATACCTTTAGCAAGATCCGCCATTTTCTCCTGACGAACGAAATCCGAAAAGATAGGGTCTAGGTCATGTAAGGCATGCCCGACTTTATTTAAAGTGAGTTCCGATGGTTTTGTATCCTCGCCGAGTTGCTCGAAGAAGAATCGCACCTTATCACCGGACGTTAAGAAATAATCTTCTTGAGCATGTGACCGATCCGTTGTTGAGAAGGTGGTGGAGGTTTCAGGCTGAATTGATTCATTTATTATTTCTGACATTCTATTCATTAAGGTGTCGCACTCATCATGAGAAAAAAAATTAGGAAGTACCAGAACACCGTTATCTGCAAACTTTTTCTTTTGCTCTGAAGTTAAAAGATTCATTTGGTTACGTTTGCCCTCGTCTATATATCTGCCCATTGGCTGCAGGCATCCGTAATCGTTGAGCAAAGAAGATTAGAACGATAATGACGATTACATAGGGAAGGATGTTAACCCACCAGTCAGGAACAGTGTCGCTATAGAAATACCAAAATGCAGAACCGGTAGCTAGTGTTAAGGCAACAGCTCCGTCAGAATTTTTCTTATTTCGGATTGCCCAAATAGCTACTCCAGTCAGGGCAATAGCATTGACTAATAGAAGCGCATGAGAGGCAAATCCATCTAAGTCTCTTAATCCAAGGCCGAATGGATAGCCAAAGATAAGAGAACCAGCAAGAATTCCACTTGGTCTCCAGTTCCCAAATATTAAAGCTGCTAGACCAATGAAACCTCTTCCGCTACTTCCTCCTTCTTGATAAATTCCAGACAATTCTGTTGTAATGAAGGCTCCACCCAAACCAGCTAATCCACCTCCAATGGTAACTGCGAGATATTTATACCAGTAGATATTGATACCTTGAGATTCTCCAGCCCAAGGATCCTCACCACTGATCCGAACTCGAAGGCCAAATCTAGTTTTCCAAAGTATCCATGTGCTTATAGGCACAAGAGCGATAGCAATTACAGTAGCCCACGATACCCTTGTGCACAGACCCAGTAGAACGCTTCCTACGTCACTTAACCAGGGGATATCTGCATCTCGCATGGTTCTAAACAAATTAGGGGTTCCCCAGCCTCCGGCCAAGAAAGGTAACGTTAGGTCGCCAGCACTTTCTACACGCGGGGATTGCGTTATAGACCCCCCCTTATATTGAGTAAAGATTTCGGATGATAGAAAACGCGCAGCAAATGGAGCTAAAATGTTGATTGCAACACCCGATATAATATGGTCAACTCCAAAGCCTACGGTAGCTATTGCATGAAGAAGGCCTCCGATTGCTCCTCCGATTGCGCCAATCAAAAGCCCCCAATATGGACCGTA
>MDTB01154439.1_pt1 | contig 31007 bp, 22 predicted proteins | sample 811161 | NCBI WGS metagenome assembly MDTB01 (sample SAMN05326650, study PRJNA326480) | marine metagenome | isolation source: seawater | place: Mediterranean Sea | collected 2009 | reverse complement strand
TTTGATCCCATACCAATACAGAGATTCTAAACTTCTCAGGCTTGTAGTGCCTACGGCAATGACCGATTCGTTTTCAAGCAAATGGATGAGATTGCTTCTGGTAATGCGAAGTTGTTCGCGGTGCATATGATGCTCCTCCGCATTCGTTCTTATGGGCTGAAAGGTACCTGCGGACACATGCAGTGTCAGGTAATCGACTTGATGTTTGTTTCGCAACTCATCGAGTACCTCTTTGGTAAAATGCAGTCCAGCGGTGGGTGCCGCAACGGCGCCTTCAAGCTTGGAATAAACGGTTTGATAGCGGTTCTGATCGGCGCTTGACGGGGCTCTTGATATGTAAGGAGGAAGCGGCACTTTACCCAATGCTAAGAGGAGTTCAGACCAAGTCTTTTCGGGCGACCAACTGAACAGAACGGTGTCTTGAGACATTCTTTTGGCTGTTAATTGAATCTGATCAACGGTGATGCTTAAAAAAGTATCATTGGCCCATTTTTTGGCATTACCAATAAGGCATACCCAGGTACAATTACCTTTCGAAGACATGATTTCTTCCATGATTACTGTAGGCGCTGAGGGCTCAAGCAAGAAAATTTCAATGCGGGCACCCGAAGCTTTATGGAAAATCATTCGGGCAGGAATTACCTTGGTATCATTAAAAATGATCAAAGACTTGGTTTCTATCAACGCAGGAAGGGCAGAAAACTGATGATGGGCTAGGCTTCCCTTTCGATAATGTAGTAATTTTGAATTGGATCGAACCTCCAAGGGCGCTTGAGCGATAGACTCCTTGGGTAATTGATAATCAAAATTTTTAGGATGAATTTCTTTAATGTCCATTTGAATTATGTTGTGCCTCGAATATAAACCCTATACTTTAAATTTTAAATTTATTGCGGGTACAAGTCGCGGAACAATGAAAACTAGGGAAGTTTGGTTTTTACGAGTTGGGGATACCAGCAGTTTAGGTGTATCAGGTATCGGAGAGGTAGCTCCACTGCATGGTTTGTCGGCTGATTCGATCTATGAAATTCCTCGAAGACTCAGAGAATTGGTCAGTGAAATAGCGTATCACAAAACGCCCACTTCGGCTGCCCAAGTTTATGCTTTAGCCAAAACACTCGCTTTTCAGTTTCCTGCCATTAGGATGGGTTTGGAGATGGCCTTTTTAGATTTGATGCATCAGGGTATGAGACAATGGTTTAACTCACCTTTTCTTCAAAATAAAATGCAGATTAAAACCAATGGCTTGGTTTGGATGGGTGATGAAATCTTCATGCGAGATCAAATTCAGGAAAAAGTGGCCTTGGGTTTTGATTGTGTCAAGTTAAAAATTGGGGCTTTAGATTTTGAAAAAGAACTGAAGTTGGTGTCCTATTTACGAAAAATTTCGTCCAAAATAATCATTCGCTTGGATGCTAACGGTGCTTTTGAGCCCCAAAATGCGTTGGATAAATTAAATCAGTTAAGTGAGTTTAATATTCATTCTATAGAACAACCGATTCAAAAAGGTCATTGGAATGCTATGAATAAACTTTGTCAATCGAGTAAGATCCCCATTGCACTCGATGAAGAGCTCATTGGCCTCGAACAAGATGTAGAAAAAAAGGCGTTGTTAGATCGCATCAAGCCAGCTTATATCATCCTAAAGCCTAGCCTTTTGGGCGGATTTATGGAATCCATTCAATGGATCAATTGGGCTGAAGATCGCAATATTGGCTGGTGGGTAACTTCAGCTTTAGAATCAAATATTGGGCTCAATGCGATTTCCCAGTTTGTCGCTCAATATCCGAATTTATCTCATCAAGGTTTGGGAACAGGGGCCCTTTATCATAATAATTTTGCTTCTAAAACCTCTTTGACTGATTTAAAAATGACGTATACTGAAATCGATTTTGATGAACTACCTTTTTTAAATTAATTTGAACCTATGAGACCTTATATTTTAGCTGAATCCAATTGGAAAGAGATCAAGCAGCAGTCAGTTGAACTGGCTATTCTCCCTTGGGGAGCCACTGAGGCCCATAATTACCATTTACCTTATTACACAGATGTTTATGAAGGGGATGCCATTGGGGAGGGATCTGCCAAAAAAGCTTGGGAAAATGGCGCGAAAGTGATGTTGTTACCCACAGTACCTTTCGGTGTGAACACAGGTCAGAGAGATATAAAATTAGATTTAAATATGTATCCGAGTACACAAATGGCAGTGCTCAATGATTTAGTTGAAGTCTTGAATCGTCAAGGTATTTACAAGTTATTGATTTTGAACAGCCATGGAGGGAATGATTTTAAGATCCTGCTTCGTGAGTTGGGCGCTAAATATCCAAAAATGTGGCTAGCTACCTGCAGTTGGTTTAAAATATTAGATCATAGTACCTATTTTGAAACACCGGGTGATCACGCTGATGAGATAGAAACTAGCTTGATGATGCATTTAAGACCTGATTTGGTTAGGCCTTTGTCTGAGGCTGGGGTGGGCCTTGAACGAAAAAGTAAGATTGCAGCTATGCGAGAGGGTTGGCTGTGGGCTGAAAGACCATGGTCTGAAATCTCAGCAGATACCGGTGTGGGAGATCCCAAAGCAGCAACTCCAGAAAAAGGGGCACTTTTTTTTGAAGCGATTACTACTAAATTGGCTGCCATGTACTTAGAAGTTTGTCAAGCCGATATGACGGATTTGTATGAATAATGTTTACAATGAAGTATTGACTATTCAGGGTGAATAAAGAATTTTTGTAGTCATTTATAATTATGTTTATGAAGGTAATTATGTAGAAGATTGTCATTTGATCACGCCAAAAAAGAATCGTACTTATTGAACTTATTATTTATTATATCTCCATAAAGGGTATATAAAACCTCATCAAAATATTAATCAAACCATCTTAGAAGTGGACTTCAGAAAGACGTAAGAACAAAAATTTATCCCCAAATCACATATTCCAACGGTAAAAGATTTCCAAACTTTCTGCTGAATAAGAAAGCATATTAAAAAGTTTATAGGCACTTTATCAAAAAAAAAGGTTAACTGCTACGCTTGAAATAAAATCGGGTAATGAAAATACCATTTTTATCATCTTCGCTTCCCACGGATTCCACTCCTGAAACAATGTTGACTAATTCCCAACCATCGTTAAGCATAGTACTGACCTTGTCGTTAATTAAAGCATCATTGGCGGCAATATTTTGAAATCTAATACCAATAACATTAAAAAAATTCAATAGTTTGGTTTCTTCGTACTCATTGGCTCGAATTTCCTGGCGATCTGATTTATTTCTTGACTTTAACCCTGGCGATTTGATACTGGTGTATTCTTTGTGATCACGCAGCTCTAATGAATTGATAATTCTTGATCTACCTATTCCATTAGGAATGATTGACTCTATAACTGTGAAAGAAGTAAATTCAAATCGCTGAGGAATTTCATTTCTCTGATTAAATGCGGCAATTGTAATGAGTACTATAATACCTAAAATATAGTGATTAAGTCTGATATTATTCATTAACTTAAAGTTTGATGAATTTCAAACTTAACAATTATCACACCAAATTTATTATTTCAGTGGTAACGCTAAAGCTAAGGAATCATTTTCTTAATGACTTGGGAGCCTACCTTATTTATCAGTAGGCAATTAGAACTTATGGATTTGGTTGAATAAATATTTAGTAGTTTCAAACCATATAAGATGAGTTTATTAGAGAATTTTATTTTTTTGTAACTACTATACTATCCAATTTTTTAGTGTCGTCTTTTCCATGATCTCTTGAAGTGTCTCTGAAGCTATTTCACTGTTGATGATATGGAAGAAAAAGTCAATTAGGAGCATTTATAAATGATCTTTTTGATTAAGTATTTCAACTTATCATTTTTAATGTATCGTTTATTTTTATTTAAAGAGATCTTCATTCATAGTATTGCTATTTTTGGCGTTATCAAATGGTTCAGTAAGTCTTCAGTCATTTATGAACTAATTAAGTTCAAGAGGAGTCGAGTACTTATTATAATTATATAATCATTATGATTGTTTTTGTTGATTCCAGACCTCTCTACTGATTTCGACATTAACTAATTATCCTTTAAAAGGATTTATCATTTCTATTGTTCATTGGGCTGCTTATCTTTACTTATATGAGATTGTTTTTCTAATGTAAAAAAATCTTTGATTTTGATATGAGGATATTTAGTAATTTTTGATATGCAGTTTTCACGTAGTATACTCACTTTAAGTTATTGGTTACTGGCCCACTTACTTACAGCACAATCCGTCCAGAGAATTCCTTCAGGCGAAGTCAAACAATTACTAAAGAAGTTAAATATATTGGGTTCAGTTTTGTATGTAGCAGCTCATCCAGATGACGAAAATACAAGACTTATAGCCTATTATGCCAATGAAAAGTTATTCAATACCGCTTATTTATCAGCGACTCGTGGGGATGGGGGACAGAATCTGATTGGTCCTGAAATACGTGAAAACTTGGGATTGATCAGGACACAAGAATTACTCGAGGCTAGGCGAATAGACCGAGGCGTTCAATTTTTTTCCAGAGCCAATGATTTTGGTTACTCCAAAACTCCAAAGGAAACTTTGTCCATTTGGGATAAGGAAAAAGTCTTAGAAGATTTTGTTCGCGTGATCAGGACCGTTAAACCGGATGTCATCATCACAAGATTTAATACCTTATCAGGTACTACCCATGGTCATCATACTACTTCCACCTTGTTGGCTTTAGAGGCATTTGACTTGGCGGGTGATTCCAGCATTTATCCAGATCAGCTGAAAACGCTTGAGATATGGCAACCTAAAAAGCTTTTTTGGAACGCTAGCTCCTGGTTTTATGCAAGGAATAAGGTTAAGTTTAACCCAGAAGGGTTATATTCAATCAATGTAGGTACTTACAATTCTAATTTAGGAATTTCATATACCGAGATGGCTGCTCAAAGCCGCAGCATGCATAAAAGTCAAGGATTTGGATCGACAGGTTCAAGAGGTGATGAGCTTGAATATTTAGAACTATGGCGAGGAGATAGTTCTGGTACTGATGTTTTTGGGGGTATTGATACTTCCTGGAAAAGGGTTGAAAAAAGTCAAAAAATAGCGCAATTCTTATTAGAAGCCCAAGAAGTTTATAAAGTGGAGAATCCAAAACCAACTTTGGGCTATCTATTAAAGGCAAGACAAGAGTTGCTTAAAATGTCCGATCAATATTGGAAGGAAGTCAAATTGAATGAAATCACTCAGACCATTATGGCAATTACGGGCACTTATTTAGAAGTTATTGCAGATGATTATAGCTATGCAAGAGGTGAGACAGTAAAGCTGAGTGTAGAAGCCATTAACAGGATAGACTTTCCTATAAAATTAATAGAATTGACCATCGAACCATGGGGTTATAATGTTGAGTTGAATCAAATGATGCTTTACAATCAGAAAATAGTTAATGATTATTCATTAAGCATTCCTGATTCTATTGCCATGACCACACCTTATTGGTTAAACGAAAAGAGTACGTTGGGGATGTACCATGTAGCTAATAAAGATCAAATCGGCAGTGCGATCAATGAGCCGGTATTAAAGGCAAGATTTACTTTAGCAATAGGAGACCAATATTTAGAATTAACACAACCTATTCATCACAAATTTACAGATCCCGTCGATGGTGAAGTTTATCGACCTATCGCGATTGCACCTGATGTAGCCATCAATCTATCGGTTGACAATGTAGTATTTTCTAATGATAATGATAAACTTATAGATCTACGATTGGTAGCAGGGAAGAATAATGTTTCCGGTAAGCTTCATATAGTCGTTCCAATAGGTTGGCAAACGGATATCAAAGATTCAGCTCTATCTATTTCATTGAAAAATGAAGAACGCTTGATAAGTATCAATATTAAGCCAGAATCAAAGGCCAATTCAGGTGATTTAACAGCTTATTTTGTTTCTGATGATGGGAATATCTCCAATCAGCAAGTTCAAATTATTGCATACGATCACATTCCTGTTCAAACTGTACTTAAGCACGCTAAAATTGATTTGATTAAATTAAATATGGCTAAGGTAAGTCAATCTATTGGCTACATTGAAGGTGCGGGAGATGTAATTCCAGATTTACTGAGACAAATTGGATATCAGGTGAGCTTGTTGGACAAAGACGATGTAACCGTTGATAATCTGATGCAGTTTGATGCGATTATATTGGGGGTTCGTGCCTTTAACACCGTTGATTGGCTAGCTTACAAAAATCAAGAACTTTTTGATTATAGCTTTAATGGTGGAACCGTAATCGTTCAGTATAATACCAATAGAAATTTAGTAACCCAAGAGATCGCTCCGTATCCATTACTACTGTCAAGGGATCGTGTTTCGGTAGAGACAGCTCCTGTAAGGATTCTTGAGCCAAGACATAGGTCTATGAATTTCCCCAATAAAATTACGATGCATGATTTTGATGGCTGGGTACAAGAGAGAGGTTTGTATTTTTGCTCTGATTGGGATGAAAAATTTACGCCTATTTTAAGTTCAAATGATCCCGGAGAATCTCCTAAAGAGGGTGGTTTACTTGTGGCAAGTCACGGTGAAGGATATTATATTTACAGTGGTTATTCATGGTTCAGAGAACTTCCTGCAGGTGTAGAAGGGGCTTATCGAATGTTTACTAATTTAATTTCTATGGGTCAAGAATGATATATTTTTTATGATAAGTGAATATCAAAAAAAAACTTTTCAGATGCTACCTAAAATCTCATCATGCTTCATTTCAAACACTAATTATTAAATGAATCAAATTGATTTCTTAGTATTGACGCTTACCCTGCTTTCCATTGTGACTTTTGGTGTCTGGAAAACAAGAGGGCAACAGAATATAGCGAGCTATTTGCTGGGAGATCATAAGATGAAATGGGGGACGATTGGATTATCGGTGATGGCTACCCAGGCTAGTGCAATTACCTTTATTTCAACACCAGGACAGGCCTATGCAAGTGGTATGGGTTTTGTTCAAAATTATTTTGGACTGCCATTAGCACTGATCATTGTATCTGTATTTTTCATTCCCATTTATTATAAACTGAAGGTCTATACGGCCTATGAATACCTTGAACGAAGATTTGATCTTAAAACCAGATTATTAGGTGCCTTATTGTTTCTGATTCAAAGAGGTTTAGCTGCTGGTATTACGATTTATGCTCCCTCTATTATTTTATCCACGATATTGGGATGGGATCTTTCCTTTACTATTTTGGGTACGGGTATGTTGGTAATCATCTATACGGTTTCTGGAGGAACACAAGCAGTGAGTATTACTCAAAAGCAGCAGATGGGTGTCATCATGGTAGGGATGTTCGTTACTTTTGGATATATCCTTTATTACATAACTGATTTTATCAGCTTAAGGGATGCTGTAGATGTTGCTGGAATTCTTGATAAAACAGATGCCATTGACTTTGATTTTAATTTTCAGAAAAGGTATACTATTTGGTCTGGATTGATGGCAGGTTTGGTTTTGCAATTGTCGTATTTTGGTACAGATCAAAGTCAGGTTCAGCGGTATTTAGGAGGAAAAAATGTAAAGGAAAGTCGTATGGGATTGATGTTTAATGCCATCTTGAAAATTCCTATGCAGCTCTTTATCCTTTTTATAGGTGTGATGGTTTATGTTTTTTATATTTTCTTCACGCCACCCATACATTTTAATGATCAATCGTTGGAGGTCCTCAGAGAAAGTTCGGCAAACGATCAACTGATTACTATTGAAAATTCCTACAATGATTTGATTTTTGAGCGCAAGAATCTCACGTTATCCTATACTGAAGAGGAAAATGCCACAAAAAAGCTCAAATTTAAGGACAACTTGATCAGCATTGATGCGCAGCAAGAAGTCATGCGTAATGAGGTAAAAAATTTAATTAATGAAGTAGACCCCGAATTAGCTACTAAAGATTCAGATTATGTCTTTTTAACCTTTATTCTTAATTATTTACCGCATGGATTTATTGGCTTATTGATTGCGGTTATTCTCTCTGCTTCTATGTCTTCTACCTCTTCTGAGCTCAATTCCTTAGCCAGTACGAGTACGGTTGACCTTTATCAAAGAATTATTAAAAGGGAAGATACGGATAAAAGCTATTTGGTGGCATCCAAATGGATCACTTTTATATGGGGTATTTTGGCGATCATATTTGCCTTTGTTGCGAGTGATTCTGAAAACCTAATAGAGACCGTAAACATTATTGGCTCTGTTTTCTATGGAACCATTTTAGGTATTTTTCTAGTGGCATTTTTCATCAAACGTGTCCAAGGAAATGCAGTCTTTACCGCTGCAATAGTGGCAGAATCTGTGGTGATGTCATGTCATTTTCTAAACGTGAACGGTTACTTTTCGATTGGCTATTTATGGTATAATGCCATTGGGGTTCTTCTGACGGTTGTATTCGCTTGGCTATTTAGCTTTATGCAAGAAAAACCACGGGCGACAAATGAGAGGCAAAACTCAAAAAAAGGCAGGTTTGAAGCTTGAATGCACGGAATCTGTCTTTTTAATACTAAAGTTTGACTTACTTCTTTTTCAATTTTTTCATAAAGGCTTCATTACTTTTAATGTAAGCATTGTCACCCTCTGATTTCGATTTTTCAAGAGATTCTTTTGTCGTTTTAATCGCTTCTTTTTTCATTCCTAAACCTGCTTGAATTTTAGCTAATGTATTGAGATAGTAGTATCTGCGATTACTTTCAACGGCAAGAAAACTTTGTGCCCATAACAAGGCCTGATTGAGATCTTTTCCTGTCTCAAGATAATAGGAGGCTGCTGCCATATAGTTTGATAAATCAATCTCTGTTTTAGCAGCAATATCTGCCATAACGATTTCATCAAAATTGACTTCTATAGGAACTTTCCATGCGGCGTCGGCCCATTGAAAATGAATATTAGCCTGGGTATTATCTGCTGATAGATCAGATATTTGAAAAGTGAGGGTCTCAATCATGGTTGAGGATTTAAGATTATCTACTTTCATATCGACTAAGATTTGATCTGATTTCATTTTAGAAAAGTTTGAACCAATGCTTGGATCCCCATAGAGCATGAAGTTAAACTGGTCATCTCCCGGAGTCGTTATAATGAGGTAAGTGCCTGCAGGTACTTCAGTCCCGCCAATTTTGGCTAGAGTACTTAAGGTAAGGGTGGTTCCAGAATTGGCACCTGTCCGCCACATAGCCCCATATTCGAGCAAAGCACTTCCATCAATACCAAATATTTTTCTTCCTTTCATTTTAGGTCTAAAATACGATATGGATACTTCAGTAAGTCCTACCGTAGTCGTGACTGAGGCTGCAGAGCTCCCAGCAGGTAGATTGATTTGCGCTTGCACAGTGAATATGAGGAGTATCATCAAGCTATAGGTTATAAATCTATACATGGTAATTTTATTTGTTGAATATTTTAATATGATTTTCTAACGAGTTTAAAATTAATAGAATTAATTAAATATTAACGCTTAATTTCTTATTTTGAGCTTGATTTATTTAAGCGGTTGGTAATTTTCGATCTCACTTAATTATTGTTACCAGAATAAATTATAAACATTAATATCATATCGCTCGCCATATCCTCGAATCATGAATTATATTTGAAATTATTTAAGTAGAAACATCTATAGAATGGCAATTTTAATTGATTCGGTTTCAAAAAACTTAAATTCATGGTTAAAGGCATTTAAATCTTATGATGATCAAGTGGAGGTCTATTGTTACGATGATGCGTTGGCGCTTGAGAAAATCACTACTGCTGTAGTTTGGAATCATAGACCAGGACTTTTTAAGCAACTCCCCAATTTAAAATTGATTGCTTCTTTAGGTGCGGGGGTCGATCACATCATGAATGACCCTGACATTCCCCCACAGGTATCTATCACCCGAATCATCGGTGAAGGTTTGAGTGGTCCAATGTCGAATTTTTGTATTGGGGCTATTTTACATCATCAACGTCAATTTGATAAATATTTGATAGACAAATCTACGAAGACTTGGGATCAAGAGCCTAATCCTGAGCGAGAAATGAATGTAGGAATCATGGGGCTTGGTGCTTTAGGCGCTGACCTAGCTGAAAAGCTTAATCATTTGGGATTCAATGTTTTCAGCTTGAGTCAATCAAGAAAAAAAATTGCTGATGTGGTAAGTTACCTCAATACCGAACTGGATCTATTTCTTAGTAAAATCAATATTTTGGTCGTCATGTTACCCGCAACGGAATCCACTCGGGCGATACTTTCTAAAAAACTATTTGATAAACTTAATAAAGGGACTTATTTGATTAATGTGGCAAGAGGACATCATCAAGTGAATGGTGATATTATAGATGCCCTCGAAAATGGGCAATTGTCGGGGGCATTTTTAGATGTCTTCCCAAAGGAACCCCTTCCAAAACAAAGCTCTCTTTGGGACCATCCTAAAATAATGATAACCCCTCACATTGCTGTAGTTACAAAAATCAATGAGGCTGTGCCCCAAATTATTGCGTCCCATAAGCGTGTAATAATAGGAGAAATGCCTGAAATTTTGGTGGATAGAACAAAGGGTTATTGAGCATTATGAAAGGATTTTTATATGCTCATTTAAATTTAGTCATTTTCTTATTTAGTTTTATAAAGATACCATTTTTGATAGCACAAGATCAGACGATTGTATTTAATGGTGATTCTGAACCGATACCTGAGCTCAATTCGGCTTCCGATGAAAGCGCCCTTCTATTATCTCAAAATCCGTATTTACTCATTTATTCAAGAACGCACAATAGAGCAAAATCTAGTTTAAGCTTTATGCCGACAGATATTTGGCTATCTGAAGAGGGCTCAAATAAGAGATTGGATCTTGATTCAGAATCCATTCATAGCGCCGTTGGATTTTTAAATCAAAATCAATCTTTTGTCTATGCTTCTTTGACAAAACAGGGTGCTGGTTACGAAACTCAACTAATGATAGCGGATTGGCAAGACGGTGATCTAGATAATTCTAAGAATTTTGAGATTAAATATTTCAATAATAAATCTGCTTATTTCAGTGCGGCTTTTTCTAGAGATGGGAAACATATGGTGATGTCCATGGAGGCCAATGTAACAATGGGAGTTGAAGATCTCTATATTTCTCATCTTCAGGAAAACGGAAATTGGAGTCCCCCAATGAGTTTGGGTTATGGTATCAATACGCGAGCACAAGAAATGACTCCTTTTTTAGCCCAGGACAACCAAACCTTGTTTTTTGCAACCAATGGTAGAGAAGGATGGGGAAGTTTTGATATTTATTATGCCAAACGCTTAGATGATACTTGGCAAAAATGGTCTGATCCGGTCAATTTAGGACCAAAAATCAATACGTCGGGTGCTGAAAAGTCATTTAGCTTTTCGGATGTAGCTACCGTGGCCTACTATACTTCTAATACTAAAAGTGATGGATATGGGGATATTAGGAGTATACGTATTGATTCAGACTTAAAATATGTGAAAGATACCTTGATACGTCCTCAACTTCCCGTGAGCTCATTAAATCAAAAGATTGTTCTGGTGCTTGACGCTGAAAATGACAAAATGGTGGCAGGTGTATTTGATATTAAAACAGATTCGGTGAGCTTAAGAGTTGAAAATCCATACATTTGGAAAGCAGCGAGATTTTCGGATTTGGAGTTATCCATAAACATAGAGGGTTTTATGAATGCTTCGCTCTTATTACCTTTAACTGAGTGGAGTGAAAAGGATACCATCAAAGTTTTTGCAGAACCGCTCAACATAGGCAACAAGATCAATCTTAAAGAAGTTTTGTTTTATAAGGGAACCAATAAGATGATTGAGGGGAGCACACGTTCTATAGATCTTTTGGTCAATGTACTCAAATCAAACCCATCACTGAAAATTGAATTAAGAGGTCATACTGATAATGTAGGCAATCCGGCACTCAATCAGATTTTGTCAGAAGACAGAGTAGCGGTCGTTAAAAAATATCTCCTCCAAGCTGGAATTTTACCCAATCGCTTGCGCGGTAAGGGGTTGGGTGGTAGCGAGCCCCTTACCAAAGAATCATCAGAAGTCTATCGAAGCCTCAATCGTAGAGTAGAATTCTTGGTAATAGAGAATTAAAATCCTTCGGCATAGCTATCACTTCGTAAGTAATCAGCCCCTCCCTCCAGGCTACCATCTTCGAGGACCAGTATCGCGTTAATTTTACTTGGGCTTCCTTTAAAACGAATCGCATGCCCCCTTTTTTCTAAATCTAATTGAACTTCTTTGGAGATGCCCCCATTTTCTATAAAAAGGGTGTCAGGCAGCCACTGGCTGTGAGTCTTTTTGGCATTAATGGCCTCTTGGAGCCCCATATCAAAATCAATGACATTGACAATACTTTGAAAAACCGTAGTAATGATGGTAGCTCCACCGGGCGAACCGGTAACTAAAAATAAGGCACCTTCCTTTTCCACGATAGTTGGCGTCATACTGCTGAGCATTCGTTTTCCCGGAGCAATTGCATTAGCTTCAGAACCAATGAGACCGTATATGTTGGGAACCCCTGGCTTTGCACTAAAATCATCCATTTCGTTGTTTAGGAAAAAACCCGCACCTTTCACCATGACGGCTGAACCATAACTTCCATTAAGGGTAGTGGTTAAGGCAACTGCATTACCTGCAGGATCAACGACGGAGAAATGGGTTGTTTCTGTGCTCTCATAAGGGGCGACATCTCCTTCCTTCATTTCTGAACTGGCTGTTTTTTTATTCTTCTTTATGAATGAAAACCTTGTTTTATTATAATCATCATCAATGAGCGCAGCTGTGGGTACATCATAGTAATCCGGATCACCCAAATGAACAGCCCGATCGGCATAAACCCTCCGTTCTAATTCTGTTTTATAATGTAACATTTCAGCACTGTTGAACTCCATTTTTTCAAAACCAAAGTGCTCTGAGCCCTTCAGTAATTGAATCAATGCGATCCCGCCACTGGATGGGGGCGCCATTGAATAGATGGTGTGTCCTTTATAAGATCCCTTGATGGGATCTCGCCAGACCGGTTGATAATCAATCAGATCTTGGGCAGAAATAATTCCTCCGCCAAGCATCATTTCTTTTACTAACTGATCCGCTACAATACCCTTATAAAAACCATCGCGACCCTGTTTTTGGATAAAAGAAAGGGTAGAAGCCAATTGCTTTTGAATAGCAGTATCCCCTTTATTCCAGCCTTTCTCATTGATTACCCAGGGCTGATATCGATTCGTTTCTCGAAAATCATTTTGTTTTTTATTAAGACTCTTAGCTATTCCTTCTGTTAATAAATGGCCACTATGCGCTAAATTGACAGCTGGATTGATCAATTCAGACCAAGAGAGGTGACCATACTTTAGATGTAATTCCCACATTCCGGCTACTGATCCTGGAACGCCAGAAGCGAGATGACCCAATCTGATTTTTGTTTGAACCACTTCACCTTCCGGGCTGAGGTACATATTTTTTTCGGCCAATTTAGGAGCCTTTTCTCGAAAATCTAAGGTGGATACTTCCCCGTCTGCCAATCTAATTACTGCAAATCCGCCTCCTCCAATGTTTCCAGCTTGTGGATAGACTACGCTCAACGCGAATTGAATGGCAATGACAGCGTCTATGGCATTGCCACCTTTTTTCATAATTTCTAATCCAACCTTAGTGGCTAGGGGATGGGTAGTGGCCACCATGGCTTTTTCTCCAATAGCACCCTTAATTTCTTGAGGAACAGTGACTTTAGGCTTGTTGCAGCTAAAAAAACTAACTATCAAGAATAGAACTATACTGATTTTTTTCATATACTCTTATCTTTTTGGTAAATTATGTCTTAAAAATTTAATTTGATTACCTCCCATAATCTTTTTAATTTCTAGATCGGAAAAATCTTCTTGAATGAGGGCTTCAGTAAGTAAAACAATATTTGAGGCATCAAAACTGGTGGTAACCGCACCATCAAAATCAGAGCCCAACGCGACATGATTAATACCGATTAAATCACTTGTATATCTTATGGCTGCAGCGATGGAAGCGGGGTGGATAGATCCAACGGCCTCTTCCCAGAATCCAATACCTATCAGACCCCCATTTTTGGCGATGGCCTGCAAAGTGGCATCGGAGAGATTCCGAGGACTATCAAAGGTGCCATTGACCCCGGTATGAGAGACAATCACGGGTCTTTTTACGATCTGAAGGACCTCTTCTATTAATTTGGGTGAGGCATGAGCGAGATCGATGATGATTTCTTTTTTTTCCATTTCATGAATGATGCGTTTTCCAAAATCTGTCAGCCCTTTTTTTGATTCACCGACTGAAGAACCACCTATTTCATTATCAAAAAAATGAACGAGTCCCATGATCCTAAAACCCGCATCATAAAGTCCATCTAAATTTTGAAAATCCCCTTCGAGAGCATGTAAGCCTTCTATTGACAAAATGGTTCCGATTTTATAACTATTATTTTTCCGAAGCCTTAAGAAATAGTTTAAATCATCTTGTGTCTGAATAAATTCTAGCTGCGATGAGTTTTTAACTGCTGTTTTAAGTAATTCACTTTGATGCAAGGCACGAGCATAGAGGCTGAACCAAGTTTTGAACGGCCATCTATTGGCAGCTGCTAATAAGGTAAGGTTATCAGTATCGGCCGAATTAGAAAGATAATTAAGGTTTCTGGGAGATTTTATGACTGCATCGAATACTTGAAGGGTGTAATTTCCTGAGACTAATTTAGGAAGGTCGACCATGCCGTGCGCAGTCGCTGAGGTTAGGTCTCTGTCCCACAATAAATTGTCTGCATGGAGATCTGCAATGATTAAGTCGCTATGTAATTGTTTGGCATGCTGAGAAGGCTCATAATTGTCCAAAACCTCAACCTTATTCATAGATTTATCTGTGATTTTTCCCACTAAGAAGAAAAAAAGCAAGGCCGCTAATGTAAATAAAGTGAAGGTATACTTAAATAATTTTTTCATCTTAGTTTTTGAGTTCAATCGTACCACAAGCTATTTTTTTGTTATTGTGTTCATGGTTGTGACCTTCGAAACATTCTTGTTTAAAATTTTCGGCGACTTCATGAATATAAATAATTTTTCCAACGATATCTGAAGCGTTATTTGATCCTATGGTATACAAATCTGTCTGTAAACTAAAATCTCCCACTCCTGCATCATTTATAAAAACATTACCTAGGTCACCCGCCTTGGGTTTGGCCCATACTTCGTTCATGCTGAGCACGTTACAAAAATTGTAATCTAAATCTTTACCTAAATTCCAAGGTGATAAGGGTGATTCACAAGTTCCGTTGTGTATATGTATGGCATGATAATAAGACAATTGACCTTCGGGAAAATGAGTAATTTCTAGGTCTATGGAGACGACATCTTTTTTTTGAATAAAGCGCACCGCACCTATCTCTGTACCATTCGCTTGGTAAGATAAGTCTTCATTGAGAGTCACTATTTGTAAGGTAGCTGACGCCATTATCTCGATGTTATCCGTTTCATTTTTTTTGCAGCCAATTAAACTTAAAAGGTGAGTAGTCACAATAAAGAATACATATTTTAATTTCAATGATTTGTGATTTTTGAACTCAAAGAAAAGCTACTTTTTTTAGTATATGATGGAATATGTCTCATAGCTTATATAAAAAAATAAAAGATATTTAGTCTTTTCGTGTTGATAGTGACGCAACCTTTAATTGTTTTCGAGTAAATGGGATAATATCCAATGAATCCCCTTTATTGCTCTACGCCGTATTGATCCATTAAATAAACGAGACTGGCCATGGAGGCTGCGCCTAATTCTAACTCTCGACGATCCACGGCTTCAAAGACATCTTTTTCAGTGTGATGGTAACGAAAATAACGTTGCCCATCAGGGAGTAATCCTATTAAAAAAGTTCCTTGCTTTGACAAGGGTCTGATATCAGCGCCGCCGCCTGTCCGATCAAAATCATATAATCCATATGGCTCAAATAAGATCTTCCATTTTAAAAGTTGTTGTTTCTGCTTCGCACTTCCTGTACTGGTGAAACCTCTAGGGACAAATCCTCCGCGGTCAGATTCTATGGCTGCAATATGATGTTCCTTTCGATTTTCGCTCAAGTTGGCATAAGCTTTTCCTCCTTTGCTTCCATTTTCTTCATTCATCCACATAACCGCTCGTAAGGTTCTTTTGGGTTTGATATTTAATGATTTGAAAATCCTGAGTACTTCGATACCTTGCATGCATCCACTGCCATCGTCATGAGCTCCTTCACCTACATCCCATGAATCTAAATGTCCGCCAACAGCTATGTACTCGTCGGGAAATAAAGCACCTGTTAGCTGACCAATAACGTTGTAAGATTGAGTTTCAGGAAGCATTTCTGCATAATTTTCCATATAAATGTTTAGGTCGGCTTGGTCTTTGAATAATTGACTCAATAAATTAGCATCTTTTGTACTTATGGCCATTGCTGGAATGGCTTTTATATCTTTTTGATAACGCAACGAACCTGTGTGAGGTACGTCATCTAAACTTTGGGTCATCGAGCGAACAATGATGGCTTTGGCCCCGTAAGGTGCAGACTCAGCAGCACCTGAAGACCTTTGAGAAACAGCCGCCCCATAGGCGGAAAAAGTTTCTAATAGGGTTGGATCCATGGGTCCGTTAAAAAAGACAATTTTACCTGCTAGTTCATTTTTGCGTTCTTGGATTTCTGAGAGACCTTTCAGTTCAATGATTTCAGCTAAAATTCCTTGAGGTCCAGTCCCAACAGAATTACCAAGAGCTAAGGCATTTAAATCTATAACTCCTCTTTTTTTTGAATTCGTTATTTTTAGAATTTCTGCAGGACCTCGCTTCCATTTCGGCACCATTACAGGCTGCAAGTATACCGTATCAAAGTCATACGCGGTCATTAATTGGCGGGTATATTCGACGGCTGCCGCGGCACCTGTTGATCCACTAAGCCGATGCCCAATATCTTTGCAAAGTACCCGCAAGTTTTCGTATATGGGGCTATTGGACAAGACCTCATCATAAATTGCGGCAATCATGGTCTTATCTGATTTTTCTTGAGCTGAAATCAAATAGGGGGCGACGAGTAGGAAAGCAATCATTATTTTTTTCATATTGTAATTTGAATTATTCAGACAAATTAGTCAATCTTAATTTTTTGAGTGGTAATTACTTTAAATAAATAACCTTAGCTCAATCCCTATAATTCTAATAGTACGCAGCGTTTTTTTAATAATTTGAAGGCAGATCCTGCAGAAACGCTATTTTTTCAAAAGATTTTAATTTTTTTCCTTTATAATGTTAGGCAAATACCCCATTAATATTTTTATTTGATATTCAAGTATTAAAATTTTTTTGAGTACTTTTTTAAACGGCATCCAAAAAAGGATACTTGCATTTTTTATTATTTAAAATAAACTCCTTTAACTACGACAGAATCTTGAAAAATTTATCAAATCAGCAGAATTCACTACAAGAAATTAAACATGGGTAATAAAATAAAATTGGGCCTCATAGGAGGAGGTTTGAGTTCATTTATTGGGATTGTACACCGGGTGGCAGCTTATATGGGTGAAAATTATGTTTTGACCGGAGGTGTATTTGATATTGATTTTGATAAAGGAAATCAATTTGCAGTGCAACTTGATTTGGACGCTGCGAGATCCTATCCGTCATTAGAGGTATTTATTGAGAAAGAGTTGACCCTTGCCGAAGACGAGCGCATTCAAGTAGTATCTATCTTAACTCCCAATTTTCTACATTTTGAGATGGCAAGGAAGTTGGTGAGTGCTGGTTTTAATGTGATCTGCGAAAAGCCCATTACCGTCTCGGCAGATGAAGCACGGTCATTAGAAAAATTGGTGCAAGAAAAAGGAGTAGTTTTTGGTCTTTCCCATACCTATACGGGTTATCCGATGATTCGTCAAATGAAGTCAATGATTGCTCAAAACAAGATTGGAAGGATCCAGAAAGTAGATGCACAATATTACCAAGGTTGGATCAACCCTTCTATTCACCAAGAAGAGGAAAGAAAAAAGGTCTGGCGATTGAATCCAAAGATGTCTGGCATGAGCTGTTGTATGGGCGATATTGGGGTTCATGCGTTTAATTTGATTGAGTATACCACGGGATTAGAGATCGATAAAGTATTGGCTGATTTGCATACCCTTTATCCCGAAAATGAATTAGATGTAGATGGTACCACGCTTCTGAGAATGAACAATGGATCACGAGGCGTCATCACAGCCAGTCAAATTGCCACGGGAGAAGAAAACAATCTTTCCATAGCGGTTTATGGAGATCAAGGTGGGCTGAAATGGGAGCAAGAACATCCCATGTATTTGAAGCATTTGATTGAAGGTGCTCCCAGTCAAATTTATAAACCGGGCAATCCATACAATAGTGAGTTTGCCTTGGAGAGCACTAAAATTGCTCCTGGTCATCCTGAAGGCTTATTTGATGCGATGGGCAATATTTATAACGGCGTAGCGGCGGCCATTCAGGGCAGACCCCATAGTTCGGGTGCTTTCCCTACGGTCCATGATGGTGTAAGGGGAATGTCGTTTATAGAAGCGGTATTGTCGTCAAGTAGTCAAGGGCAAGTATGGGTAAAGGTCAGCTAAAATAATTATTTATGAAAACAGATAGAAAGCTCAAAATGGGAATGGTCGGAGGTGGAAGTGGTGCTTTTATCGGAGGGATCCATCGAATGGCAGCGCAACTAGATGGTCAAATTGAACTGGTTTGTGGTGTTTTTAGTTCAGATGCCGAGAAATCCATCACTTTTGGTAAGGAAATTTTTCTCAATGAAGACAGGTTGTACAGAACATTTGATGAAATGATGGCATCCGAAGCATGCCTGTCTGAGGAGGAACGAATGGACTTTGTCTCCATTGTTACACAAAATAACATGCATTTTGCTCCAGCGATGTCGGCTTTAGATCATGGTTTTCCGGTCGTTATAGATAAGCCGTTGTGCTTTACGATGGATGAAGCAGAGCAACTTAGAAGTAAAGTCAAAATGACCGGATTGCCCTTTGGACTGACATATACGTATGCCTACTATCCAATGTTGATTCAAGCAAAGGCTATGGTAAAGAATGGAGAGATAGGTAGGATTCGAAAGATAATGGTAGAATACCCGCAAGGGTGGTTATCGGATAAGTTGGAAGACACAGGTCAAAAGCAGGCTACATGGCGTTCAGATCCCCAAAAAGCGGGGATCAGTAATTGTTTTGGAGATATAGGGACCCATTGTGGGCATTTAGCTGAATATATTTCTGGATTGAAAATAACCGAAATATTGGCAGAGCTCAATGCTTTTGTGCCTGGAAGAACCTTGGATGATGACGCCGACGTCTTTTTCAGGATGGAGCAACAGGCTCAAGGAGTGATTTCTGCTTCGCAAGTTGCACATGGCGATGAGAACAATCTTAAATTCCGAATTTATGGGGAAGCGGGTGCACTAGAATGGAACAATACTGATCACAATACACTTCTGGTAAAAAAACAGGGAGCGCCCACACAAATCTATAGGACTGGGGTAGACAATTCTTATTTGCACGAAGAAACACAATTGAATATGAGAACGCCTTCGGGACATCCTGAAGGTTACATCGAAGCTTTTGCCAACATCTACAGAAATTTCTCGGATCATGTACGACAATTCAAAGTCCATTCATCCCCTGATTCGAGGGGGACTTATCCCAATATTGATGATGGTTTCAAGGGAATGGCCCTAGTAGCTGCAGTGGTAGCCTCATCCGCGGATGGAAACATTTGGACTAAAATCAAAGATTAAGCTTAATTTTACACTAAACCTTCACTTGAATATGAAAACGATAAAAGGTCCCGCTATTTTTTTAGCCCAGTTTTTGGATGATGTTGAACCTTATAGCAATCTTAAGAGTATATGCAAATGGGTAGCTTCTTTGGGATACAAAGGTGTTCAAATTCCTGCTTGGGATCAGCGATTAATTGATATTACCTTAGCAGGAGAAAGCAAAACCTATTGTGATGAGATCAAAGGCGTGGTCAATGAGGCGGGTTTAGAGCTTACTGAGTTATCAACTCATCTTCAGGGTCAGTTGGTAGCGGTGCACCCTGCTTACGACACCATGTTCGATACTTTTGCTCCGGATCATTTAAAAGGAAATCCTAAAGCACGTACTGCTTGGGCGGTGGACCAAGTCAATTCAGCAGCCTCGGCCAGTAATCATCTAGGAATTAATGTGATGGCTAGTTTTTCCGGTGCCTTATTATGGCCTTTTATTTATCCATGGCCCCAACGGCCTACGGGTCTGGTTCAAGCAGGGTTCAGTGAGCTAGCCAAAAGATGGCTGCCCATTTTAAATCACTGTAAGGAGGTAGGTGTCGATCTGTGTTATGAAGTTCATCCGGGTGAAGATTTACATGATGGCGTTTCTTTTGAAAGATTTTTAGAGGCAACGGATCATCACACTGCGGTAAATTTATTGTACGATCCGAGCCATTTCGTTTTACAAAACTTAGATTATCTCCAATATATTGATCATTACCATGAATATATAAAAATGTTTCACGTCAAGGATGCCGAGTTTAATCCGACGGGTAAATCAGGAGTTTACGGAGGATATCAAGATTGGGTGGATCGACCAGGAAGGTTTAGATCTTTAGGTGATGGTACGGTTGATTTTGCAGGTATCTTCAGTAAGCTGAGTCAATACGGTTTCGAGGGATGGGCGGTACTCGAATGGGAATGTTGTATCAAGTCTCCAGAGCAAGGGGCGCAAGAAGGCGCCGATTTCATTGCGGATCACATCATCAGTGTCACTGAGAAGGCTTTTGATGATTTCGCAGGAGGAGAAGCAAATGATGTGATCAATAATAAGATTCTAGGAATAGATGAATGATCAATTTTTTATTAAAAAAAGTAATGTCATTTTGATGAATTTCATCTCTTTACATAGGAGCAATCGATCAATATGAAGCATATATTCTCATTATTTACAATTTTATTTTTTATTTCCTGCAGTACGCCAAGTGAAGAAAGGCACCCACGAGATGTTTGGGTTTTCAGATCTGTCTTGGATGAAATACCTCGAATGGTTACTGCGGCGCTTGACGAAAAGTTATGGGTAGCCTATGATACGCAAACGGGGCTTTTATACAGAGCGTGGAGTGGAGATGTTTTGTTTGATGGTGCTGTTTATACCACCGTTCACGGACCGCAACCTCAAAGTTTAGGAGCAACCTATTATCAGATGGGGGCATCCGAGTGGATGCTGACCCAAGCGGATGAAATGATTGATTTTGATTTCCAATACAAGGGCCATTTGATCAAAAATGAGGAGGTGTTTTTTAACTATGAATTCATTACTCCAAAAGGCGGTAAAATCAAGGTTTCAGAATCACCAAGGTATGTCAGCCGTGGGACAAGAAATGGTCTTGAGAGGATTTTTTACGTTGAAAATACGACGGATTACGAGGTGAAATTAAAAACTTCATTGGGATTATTGTCAAGTGGAAATGATTATGAAACGGATGGTTCCTTTACTGTGATCGATCAGAAGTCCTACAAGCAACAAGGCTTTCAATTCAGCAGGATAAACGGTATTTTAAGTCTTAATAAACAAGTACTCAACTTGACTACCTATTTTCATGCTGAGATTGAAAACCTTACGGGAACGAGTGATGCGGATGAGACTTCTGAGGTCGTAAGTGGGGCCTTGTTAATTGAAAAGAGTGATTGTGCCGCCTGCCACAATGAAAAAATAAGAACCGTGGGGCCGTCTTACTTGGCCATTGCAAAAAAATACAATGATGATCAAGTCACAATAGATGGATTGGCACAAAAAATAATCAAAGGTGGATCTGGGGTTTGGGGAGTTGCTTTGATGACTCCGCATCCTGACATCATGCCTGAGGATGCAAAAACTATGGTACGCTATATCTTGGGTCTTGATGATAAACTCAGTACACCCTTTGATAAATATACGCTGGGTTTAAAATCTATTCCAGTGAATTTATCTGAAAAATACGAAGTGGATGATGGCCAAGGGTTTTTGGCACATTTATATTTAAATTTAGAGAAAGGTTATCCACTTGAAGTCATCAAAAAGTCGACTCCCGTTTTACAGGGTAAGGTCAATAAAATTCATACGTTATCCGAAACAGATTTTTTAAATTTCCAAGAACACTTTATCATAGAATATAAGGGTCTACTGAACATTGAAAAAGCGGGTAGCTACGACTTCAGACTGATCAGCGACGACGGTTCCTTACTTTACATAGATGAGCAGTTGGTTGTGGACAATGGGGGTGATCATGGAACAGAAATTAGGGATGAAGAAATGTTTCTTAAAGCAGGAAAACATCCCATTAGATTATTGTTTAATCAAGGGGGTGGAGGAGCTTTGGTTTCACTGCAGTGGTTTGATAGAAATGCGGAAAGCTTTGTACTCCTTGATGACCAATTTGTGTCTTTTGAATCTAGTGATTTACTGGAAACTAAGCCTTATATTGCTCCAGATGTGTTAAAAAAGGAGATTCCTGGCGATGCGCTTCCTTTGGCAGGTGTACATCCTGCTTTTGATTTATCTCAAGTGAGACCCAATGATTTCACACCTAAAGTGGGGGGGCTTGATTTTCTTTCAGATGGGCGCATGGTCATTTGTACCTGGGACTCTTTGGGTTCAGTATTCATATTAGAAAATTGGGATTCGGGTATGCCTGATCAAATCAAAGTAAAGCGAATTGCCGCAGGGCTTGCTGAACCCTTGGGATTGAAAGTGGTTGATGAGGAGATTTATGTATTACAAAAACAAGAATTGACCAAGTTGATAGATCATGATGGAGATGAATTAATTGATGAATACCAAACGGTCAGTAATGATTGGAAAGTATCGGCCAATTTTCATGAATTTGCTTTTGGATTGGTCTACCAGGAGGGTTTTTTCTACGGTACGTTGGCAACCGCTATCATGCCGGGAGGTGCCAGTGCGAACCCCCAAATCCCCGATCGGGGTAAAGTCTTAAAAATAGATAAAGTAACAGGAAAAGTGGAGTTGATCGCTTCTGGTTTAAGAACGCCCAATGGCATTGGAGTTGGCAAAGACAATGAAATATTCATCGCAGACAATCAAGGAGATTGGTTACCGGCTAGCAAAATTGTGCACATGCAACCTGGCGCATTTTATGGTTCAAGGTCGGTTGATTTTGAAGGCACAGCCGGATTGAAAGAAACCTTACCTGTAGTTTGGCTGCCTCAAGATGAGGTTGGTAACTCTCCGAGTACCCCTATTGGCTTAGATGTCGGCCCCTATCAAAGGCAAATGATTCATGGTGAAGTGACCAATGGAGGGATTAAGCGCGTTTATGTAGAGAAGGTCAACGGAGCCTATCAGGGGGCTTTATTTAGGTTTACGCAAGGTTTGGAAGCAGGAGTGAACCGGATATTGTGGGCACCCAATGGTGACCTAGTGGTAGGGGGTATAGGCTCATCTGGAAATTGGGGGCATGTAGGTAAACTCAGTTATGGATTGCAAAGTCTCTCCTTCAATGGAAGTTCTGTATTTGAAATGTTAAAAGTAAGTGCTCGAAGCGATGGTTTTGAAATTGAGTTTACAGAACCCATCAAGGAAGGGCAAAATGTCAATGTTGATGACTTTTTGATCCAGCAATGGCGTTATGAGCCTACCGAAGTGTATGGGGGACCCAAGTTGGATTTAGAGGACTTGGAAGCGAGAGCGTTTCACCTATCGCAAGATCGGAAAAAAATCTTTGTTGAATTACCAGATATTAAGGAAAATCGGGTGGTTTATTTCAGAATTAATCGTCCTTTTATCAGTGATTTTGATCATTCACTTTGGACCACTGAATCTTGGTACACGCTCAACCAAATACCAAAAGATCAACCAGGTTTTAGTACGGATTATCAGGTGATGCACAATGCATTGACTGAGGCCGAACAGTCCGCAGGATGAAAATTGCTTTTTAATGGGAAGAACACCACGGGAATACGAAATTACAATGCTGATGTTTTGGGAGAAAAATGGGATGTCCAAAACGGGGCGCTTCATTTATCCAGCAAGGCACATAGAGACGATGGTGTTTATCCCATAGGTGATAATGTAGTGGTTACCGATCAAGCCTACCACAATTATGAATTTTATGTCGAATGGAAAATAGCCTCATGTGGCAATAGCGGCATCATCTACAATGTAATTGAGGATGATCAATACGGAGAAGCTTATTTAACGGGACCTGAAATGCAAATTTTAGATAATTTGAGCCATACCGATGGCCAATATTTGGCCCATCGAGCGGGCGATTTGTATGATATAATCCCTGCAGCTTTTGTAACGGCCAATGGGCCAAATGATTGGAACAGAGTCAGGCTTATTGTTAAAGAGGGTCATGTGGAGCATTGGCTCAATGGTTACAAACTGTTGGAATATGATATGTGGGATGAGAAGTGGGATGAAAGGATTAAAAACAGTAAATTTAAAGGAATGCCCGCTTTTGGAACCGGCAGATCAGGACACATTGTCCTTCAGGATCATAGAGATGAAGTTTGGTTTCGAAATATTAAGATTCGTGAAATTTGATGTAAAATCGTTACTAGCCTTTAATTGAGGCATTTTTTAGAAAAAAAACTTTCGGACCAAAACAGTAATAAAGGTTATTTTTGGCTAATTTTTTTCTTTTCCCTTCTCCGATTTTCGTTTACCCTTTGGGATGAATAAATCCAATCCTGGAATCGATTAGAAAATACGTAATTATAGTCGTGATCAAACTTGTTTTGAAGGCTTGCTATGCACATCTTTTCCAGGGATTTTTTTAACCCCCACTTTTCGACATTCTACCGAGCAAAACTTCTGTCTACTAGTGTTTACTTTAAAGTTGTTTAGAATTTGGTTCGAGCACAACTTTTGGCCTTGGGCTACCAAAAAAAAGGTTATCTAATTAATCTATTTCCCCCCGAATGATATCTTTGTAAATCCAAAGCCTCCCACATCATTTGCCACTAAATATCCTCCATCGCTTGTAATACAAACATCCTCACCTGCATTATCTCCTTCTTCTCCCCAAAGATCTAGGTCAGCGTACAAACCTTCCCACTGCAAAGTTCCGGTGGAACTGTATTTGATGAGATAAATATTCCACTTGTCTGAGCAACCCATAGGATGACCGCATTCAGAATAGGTGTATTCATCTCCTGTACCAGAAACTATTACCCAGCCACCATCTGAAGTTGCTCGAGCACCCCAAACCTCATCATGAATCCAATCACCATTATATCCTCGGGGTTGACCAGCATGCGCTGTCCACAAGATATTACCGTCGCTATCTACTCCAATCGTTGTAATATCAATATTATTACTTAGAGGACTGTCTCCATGTCCAGTTAAAATCATATTCCCGTTTTCACTAACGTCAAAGCCCCAGTATACATACGGATGAGGTGTTTTTTCCCAGACGACATTACCATCAAAATCAAATTTCATTAACGTATAATCCTTATCTCCTTCATATGCTGGATGTCCAGAAACCATATATCCGTCACCTATCCTTTTTATTCTATATCCTGAGGACATTGAAGCCGATATGTCCTTATTCCAGATTTCAATTCCGTCAGCGTTGGTTTTTATTAAATTACCTGAGCCCCAATTAATGAAGGTGTTTTCTGCAAGTCCATCTCTATACCCTGTTGCTATTAATCCGCCATCCTCAGTAAGCTCAACTGCTTCAAAACTATCTTCTGAACCTAAGTCCCAGATTTTTGGCCAGCCAGGAAGCGTATTACCTGTAAAGGCATCAACCTTTATTAGTGCTGCATCAAAATTTAAAGTCCCCGCAATAATATAATTTCCATCCGGTGTCTCTACGCAACTATTTCCTAGATTATAACCTCTATTTCCAAATTCTTTTTCCCATATCAAGTTTCCCGAAGAGTCCGTTTTGACAGCATAAATTTTAGCGGTATTATTCCATATAAAACCCGTTTCTCCGATCATTAGAAAGCCATGATCACTAGTCTCGATCACATAGTGAGGATGACTTTCTTCACCGCTTCCATTGTAGACCTGGTGCCACTCGATTTCCGGTGGATTTAAATTTATTGAGCTAGCATCGGTTTCTGTATCTAGATCCGAACTTGCGAGCGTACTGTCACTGCAACTAGTAAATAATACAAGTGAACAAAGAATACTTAAAACGAGAGCGTATTTGGTATATTTCATGTTAATATCAAAAATAGACTGCCTGAGTAATGTAAGGGTTCCTTATAAATGCATTTTGGTGCTCTAGGAATTCATTAATTAAAAAACAGTATCCTTATTGAATAATTCTTATCCGAAGGTATTCCTTAAGTTCAATTTAATTTTGGATAAAGTATTTAACCTACGTACAATTTGAGAAGCTACACAAGAGGAAAAGTTTAAATTCTCAGTAGGTGAGTATCAATGGATTCACAATTATTCCATCTACGTCATTATTATTCTCTATATAGGGCATCTCATATAATGCCCCCAATCTAGATATGTAACCACTGGCAGTTGAATCTTTTATGGCATTATTATACCTTTTTTATAAGTTTTAGATCCTATCTTTTTATCCAACATCATTTATAATATATTTTTACGATCCTTTTTGTAATTTTTTGAGGATGATTCCGAACCACACTGAAATGAGATTTTGATTTTCATTCATCTGTTTTTTAAACTTAATAAGGGCAGATCTGTAGGTCACGTAAGTGCCATATGTTACATCATCTTTTTCCTCTATTAATTTCTCATCAATTACCCCTAAAATTATCATTGAAATATCATTATTTTCGACTCCATTATACACAGCTTTTATATGATTAGTACTCTTGAGAAATCGAGTACCATAAGATTTAATTTTTTTCCTAGTAGAGGGTAACTCATGGATCTCATCAGTGAATTTTTTACCATGAAACATTCCAGCTTTCCGATTCTTTTCAGGGTTCTCACATTTTATGCCAGTTGAATTTTTGCTGATGTTCCTTTGAAGGCAATTGTAGCTTATACAATCTTTTTTTTATTATACTTTTTGAGGAATTTGATTTAGGGTAAAAGGTGACACTTATCCTTGCTATTATTTGGTTATTCATTTTAATTTGCGTTATATTAAGATACATAAAATGGGAATCAAAAAAACTAAAAACGTTCCGAATCTACAGTATTATTTTATCAAAAATCGGCACTAAAATTGGTAATTTTGTATTTTATGTTTTAAATCCAGAACATATTTGATAATAAAATACGATAAACTAGCAAATTGTTTTCGGTTCCGAAATATCAAAATTAAGACCTTACAAATGGACAAAAGATCATTTTTAAAAACTACGATAACGGCCGCAATGGGGCTCGGCACCCTGCCATTGTTGAACAGATGCGAATTTAAAGGGAAGCTAAATACGGGTTTGCAATTGTATACACTGCGAGATTTAATGTCGGTTAATCCAAGTAAAACACTTGAGTACGTCGCCAAAGTAGGCTATAAGGAGCTCGAAACAGCAGGATATAGTGAGGGAAAAATGTATGGATTGGATCCTTCTGAGCTTCATGGGATTGTCACCGATTTAGGGATGACCATGGTAAGCGGTCATATTTCATTTAAAGATCTAAAGTCTGATTGGGGTCGAGTGCTTCAAATGCTGGAAGATACGGGTCAAAAGTATGTAGTACTTCCGTATTTAGAGGAGAACGAAAGGCATCTTGAAGTATATCATGAAGTGATTGAATTGCTCAATGAGAAGGGAGCCGAGCTACGTCAGTTAGATAAAGTGATGGCCTATCACAATCATGGTTTTGAATTCGAGAGCATTGATGGTGTTGTGCCTATAGAGCTGTTGTTGAAGGAAACGGATGCTGAGGTAGTCGATTTTGAGTTGGACCTCTATTGGACTGTGAAAGCAGGGGCATCTGCATTAGATCTTTTTAAGAAATACAAAAATCGTTTTTCTTTATGGCATGTCAAAGACATGAACCTGGTAGGAGATTTCACTGAGGTCGGTAATGGAGTGATTGATTTCCAAGAAATATTTGACCAGTCTCAAGTGGCTGGGATGCAACATTTTTTCATTGAACAAGACCAATCGGTAGATCCTGAAAAGAGTATTGCGACTTCTTTTCAAAACCTGCAAAGTTTGTTGTGAAGATTTAATTTTTTACGACATGAAAAATAAAACGGTCAGTATTGTTTTATCTGCGACCTTTCTCATTTTCGCCTACTTGAATTTGAATGATCCTGATCCATTGTTATGGGTTAGTTTGTACGTATTCATTGGGGTGGTTCACCTATTAGGTTTATTCAAAACCCATTTTCCGTCACCTTTTAATCTTTCCTCGACTTGGCTTAAGTTTTATGTAGTCATATCCTTAAGTTTGCTAGCATATGGATGCTTTTATATTCCTGATTTAATCATTTGGTTATCGGCATCAGATAAAATAGATCTGGTGGGTAAAATGAAGGCTGAAAAATCTTATGTTGAAGGGACCCGAGAGCTTGGGGGTCTTCTTATCGCCAGTATGTCTATGGGCTACCAATATCTAAGTCAGAAATAGTTTTTCTTCTTCCGTGGGTGATCTATATTAGCGTTATTATCAAGAAAGGTGGAGGGGTAAGGCCCATTGAAACCTTGGCAACCCCTGTAAAGAAAGGTGCCAATTCCTACTTCAGATAGTTGAAGAAAGATAACAAACGAGGTTTTAACATCCTTCTTGATGATTTAATAGATAGAAATGACCATTCAAGAAGTTATCAAAGAAAGAATATTGATCCTAGATGGTGCCATGGGTACCATGATCCAGCGGCATGACCTGCAGGAAGAAGATTTTAGAAACGAGGCACTTAAGGACCATACTATTTCTCTCAAAGGGAACAATGACTTGTTGTCTCTGACCCGTCCTGACATAATCAAATCAATTCATGAAGCTTATCTAGAAGCGGGAGCTGACATCATAGAGACCAATACCTTTTCAAGTACCACCATAGCACAAGCGGATTATGGTTTGCAAGATTGGGTATATAAAATCAATTATGAGTCTACCCGCATTGCCCGCGCAGCAGCGGATCATTATACGGCACTAGACGGCAATCAACCCAGGTTTGTTGCAGGTTCTATTGGCCCTACCAATACGACGGCCTCGTTATCGCCCGATGTCAATGATCCAGGGTTTAGAGCGGTGACCTTCGACGCATTGAAATTAGCCTTTCGATATCAAGTAGAAGCCCTCCTGGATGGTGGAGTGGATCTACTACTTTTTGAAACCATCATCGATACCCTAAATGCCAAGGCAGCACTTTTTGCGGCAGAAGAAGTCAAAGCTGAGCGCAACATCCAGACACCTATCATGGTTTCGGGTACGATTACCGATGCTTCGGGACGGACACTTTCTGGTCAAACTACTGAAGCTTTTTTGATCTCTATTTCACATTGCGAGCTGTTCAGTGTGGGGTTAAACTGTGCTTTTGGTGCCGAAATGATGCGGCCTTTTTTAAAAATATTATCAGATAAATCTGACTTCATGGTCAGTGCTCATCCTAATGCCGGTCTGCCCAATGAGTTTGGCCAATACGATGAGACTCCTGAAGAAATGGTAGATCAGATCACCGCCTATTTAGAAGACCATATGGTCAATATCATTGGTGGTTGTTGTGGAACGACGCCTGATCACATTCAAGCAATAGCCACATTGGCTAAAAATTATAAACCTAGACAAATAGCATATGCCCATTAAATTACATCAAGCCATCGACAAAAGTATTTTGAAAGCCATTCCTAATCCGACCAAGGAGGCTTACGAAATAAAAGTAAAAATCCCTGAATTTACCTTTTTGGGTGTTCAAGAACAGCCAGATTTCGCCAATGTATATCTTACTTTTTATCCAAAAGGTAAGGTCATTGAGTTAAAGTCTTTGAAGCAATATGCCTTTCATTTACGTGACATAGTAGTCTCTTATGAGCGGTTAATTAATGTTTTTTATGACCACCTGATGGAGGTCTATGATCCTGAACGGCTCCGCATTGTGATGAATTGCAATCCAAGAGGGGGCATCAGCTCGAGGTTGACCATAGATTCTGATTGGGCGACTCGTGGAGGTGAAGAAAAATTTAAGGATTGGTTGCATGGTGGATCTGACGATTCATGGCAAGTTTTAATGTAATTTTCATAAATCCTTTTCCCAATATATGAAACCATTGATGTTATCGGGCCTAGAGCCGTTAATTGTTACTGATGAGACCAACTTTGTCAATGTAGGCGAACGTACCAATGTAACTGGAAGCCTGCGTTTTGCTCGTTTGATTAAGGAGGGAAAATATGATGAGGCGCTAGAGGTAGCCTTGGATCAGGTACGTGGAGGCGCTCAAATTTTAGATGTCAACATGGATGACGGCATGTTGGATGGTAAAGCGGCGATGGTTAAGTTTTTACATCTGGTCGCTTCTGAACCTGAGATTGCCAGAATACCCATCATGATAGATTCGTCCAAATGGGAAATCATCGAAGTAGGTCTGAAATGTGTTCAAGGAAAGGGAGTGGTCAATTCTATTTCACTCAAGGAAGGAGAAAAGATTTTTATTGATCAGGCCCGAAAAATCAAGCAATACGGTGCAGCGACGGTTGTGATGGCTTTTGACGAAGACGGTCAGGCCGACACGTACGATCGGCGGATTCAAATTTGTGAGCGGGCTTATCGAGTTTTGGTAGACCAGGTCAATTTTCCACCACAGGATATCATCTTCGATCCCAACATTTTTCCTGTCGCTACCGGAATTCCTGAGCACAACAATTACGCCATTGATTTTTTTAAGGCCACAGAATGGATTAAAACTCATCTGCCGGGAGCCAAAGTAAGTGGAGGAGTCAGTAATGTTTCTTTTTCATTTAGAGGCAACAATGTCGTTCGAGAAGCTATGCATTCCTCGTTCTTATTTCATGCTATTAACCATGGAATGGATATGGGGATTTTAAATGC